>Ga0075439_15448_pt1 | contig 12101 bp, 5 predicted proteins | sample MintriSingleCell_FD_74264 | JGI IMG/M metagenome (GOLD analysis project Ga0075439, IMG submission 74264) | Marine eukaryotic communities from Monterey Bay, USA to study complex ecological interactions - Minidiscus trioculatus JGI Plate_4_G5... | ecosystem: Environmental > Aquatic > Marine >... | reverse complement strand
CCATTCTTAGGTTCCTCCTTGACATCTGTTGGGAAGATTTCTTGTACTACTGACAAAGGGATGGGAGTCATTTCGGTAATTGGACGGAGGAAATCAAACTCAGCTGCAGTATTGGTACCAAACTTAACTGCCGATTGTGATCTACGTTTGTTTACCAAGTCAGTGGTTGATGCCCCCAGACGTGTGATATTATTTTTGGGTGTTAAATCTTCTTGTTCTGGACTATCAAACTTTCCATCTTGTTGTTCATTAGCAGAAGAAAAACTAATATCATTATTGTTTTCATCGGGAGGTGAATTATGTAATAATCTACGTGGTGAAATAGATTCAGTCGATGGTCTGTTGGCGCCAACATTACTATCTTTCTTCTTGGTTGATAAACTAATAATGTGTTGAAAAAAAAGATGAGTAATGATTTGTTAGATTGGTATGACATAACCAATTAGAAGTTCATACATCATACACACACACAAACGTACCAAGACTTGGCAGGGGCAGTCCTAATACCCAATCCACCATTCTTCAACACATTATTATTACCTTTAACAGCAGCAACACTACTATCATCACTATCATCATTAATCTTACCATAACACCATTCCCAATAAAATTTATTTATTTCTTCCTGTGTAGCATTTACTGGTGGTACCGGACAATCATTGTGCACAACTGTTTGACCACTTGCGTCTGATGAACAATCGTCGTATTCATTTTCTTCCTCATCATATCGACTGCTGTATTGGTTATTATTATTATTATTATTATTATTGGATACGTCTGGATTATCAACTCTAGTAACACCTGCCATTATATTATTATTAGATGAAAAATTCTCTTCATTATCAAAGTAGGATAATCTAACACCCTGTAATCTACTATCATTATCATCCTCATGGACCATTTCTGAGCTGTTTCTCTCTTCTGGCTGAGGTATGTCAACACTGGCAAAGGCGGCGGCGCCATTTCTAATTAATCCTCGTGATGTTGGACTTTTTGACACATTATTATTGGATTGTTGCTGGTCAACAACAGCAGTAGTATGATCAGAGTTGTATTGATTCTCTTTTTCATACGATATACCTCTACTCATAATATTATTTTGAGGTTGGTGTTCATTATTATTATTTTGAGCTCGTATCAATCTCGATACTTCTCTTTCTCCAGTTGTTCTATTTTCTATATTATTATTATCACTACTCCTACTACTACCCATTAATCCTTTGGACATGGCTGCTATCGAAACAGCTGCCTCTTCATCCATTGACTGATGGCCGTTGCTATTCATTGTTCAATCAACAATTATCTTACAACCTTTTTTAGTCAAACAACGCCTCTGATGATCTAACTTTTACTGAATTAATTATGCGCATATAATATTTAGTTATTTACCTATACACTATACGGCCACCGCCGATATCCACAATCAAAGCCGCCAACTCAAACAATAAAATTATGGCAACAAAAATTAATTTCATATATATCTAGAGACTCACCTAACGTTTTAGGTTAAAACCCAATTATCGAGGGGCTCATCAAATACTCTCATAAAATGTCGCTGAGGCCATGAAGATAAGAATTATTAATTGTAGTATGATGCTGAGGCTAGTGATATATTAAAGAGGTACTAATACTGGTACTTATATTGCGGAGTATTGGTAGTTTGAGATATTTAGTCTCCTACGCCTACGTGCGATTCAAACGATAACTTTGTGGGGCTGCAGATTGCAATACTGTTGGTACCAATTGGACATCTTATATTATCATACCACTATTTGACCTCGTTGCATACCTTATAACTGGGGCATAATCTTTTCTGTAAGGGCTCGCTGTGATAAAAAGGCGATTATCAACATATTATATCAGCTGTGGCAAACGATAGCAAACAATAATAACATCTTTATTTGGTATCACAAGTATGATGGAGATGGAATCATCACAAACCACAACCACAACCACCTCAGTAACATCACGACGATCATCAGTCGATGCAGCTATAAATCAAATTAATCAACAATACAACCGAACAAACACATCATCAACATCATCAACACATGAACATCAAAATAATAATACAAATAACACACCATGGTGGCAATTTAATAATCGACGTGCATCATCCGTCTCGGAAGAGGAAGTTGAAAAAGCAAGAGAAGTACCGGCTACTTGGTGGAAGATGAATAGACGTACTACAGGTGATACACGTGCCACTGTTGAAACGGTGAATAATGGATGGTGGTTAAAGAAGAATGGAATATCAAGATCGGAAGATTTGGATGATTCATTAGTTAGTGATAGGCAAGTTGATGTTAGTGAACGATCGAAAGAAGGAGGGAATAGTATAAGTAGTGTTGTAGTAGAAGAGAAACAGTTGAATGATGTACAACAGCAAAATAATAACCCATGGTGGAAAATTGGTGGTGGTGGTGATAGGGTTAGAAATAGAAGTAAATCCGAACCATCCTTAAAGAGTCATGAAGAAGAGCCTGATGAGATACTAGTTGATGATGATAAACAAGATATAAATGAAGAGCATCAGATAGAACTAGATGAATCATCATACAATAGTCAAGATAATATTGCAGGGGAAATATTAGTTGATTTTGGTAGTAGACAAAAGTCACTGCATGATTCAGATAATGAAGAAGATGAGGCTGATAAACATGTGCCCCAGTGCAAAATAGATCTGGGTGACACATGTTCAGTTTCAGATAGTTTTGAGGACGAAGATCAAGGGCAGGGTATAACAGAAGATAGCCAATATGATAACTACAATGAGGAACAGCAACAGCAGAAACGATCGATACTGAGTGTTGACAGATTTACAAACACTATTGATGATGAGTTAGATCAGAATGAAAAGAAATGTTTATCACCACAAAGTCCATCCGAATATGATGACATCGGTGACATTATTACTCAGCAGGAGAAACGATATAAATCACAAGATTCATTGACACCATTATCAAGAAAGATAATAGATAAGAACAAGAATAAGAAGAAAGGAAAACCTAAACTTGTCCCCACGTCATCCACTCATGATGGTGAATTGGATAATAGTGATGAGCAGAATGAGTTGGGCTTTGGGCATATTGCGACTCTGACCACGCCATCGAAGTTGACTACACCTGATAAGATACCACCATCGAATGATAAAGAAGATGAGAGTGATCATGATATATATGCTCAATTAGATTCATTTGAACATTCACTAAATACCGAGCTTAATGATTTAGAGAAATTGGGTATAGGTACACCAACACAAGAAGTGCCTCCACTGAATGATACATATGATGATGAGTGTGCATCATCGGTTGATGGAAATGAGGAGTTGAAGCGAAGTCTAGAGAATAATCTTCTACCATCTTATGATGATGATCGCGAGCAGGATGACAAGAATTTATCTGATAGTGTCAAATCTGATTATTCAACTTATTCTAGAGAGGGAGAGGGATACTCATTCCTAGATGAAACAACAGATGGAGAAGTAGAGGAGGAATATCATGAGGAAATGAAGGAGGAAGAACACTATGAGATTGAAGAAAAAGCAGAAAACGAGCATCATGCAATGGAAGGGGGAGTAGAGGAAGTTCATACGAACGAGATCAAAGACAATGAAACATCTCCTTCTACTCCAAAAGAACACCACAATTCAGTTGACAGCCTACAAGTTGGTTGGAACTCTTCCAAGCTATGTGAAATCAAGCAAGGCGTCTCTCTTGCCAAGTCTATAATGTTTGATGATGATGAGGTATCATCTATTGCATCATCTGAACATTCAGGCCGGGCCCCCAAAACACGGCGTAATGGTCTAATGAAGAGCTTTAGTAGAAGAAAATCTATAAGCTCAGTTGGTGATACATCAAAGACATCATCTAATGCTTCAATGTTGAAAACTTCAAAGCAAAAGATGAAGGCTTCGTTGAGAAAATCTGTGATCAATAGCTATGGTGCATTGAATAAGAGGATGAGCAGGCAATCAATATCCGTTCGAAATATGAACAAGGGTAGAAGAGGGATGGGAAATATCAATGATAAGTACACAGTTAGTGATATAGACTCATCCGGTGATGCCGGCACTCGACTGAATAAGGAACAGCAAGATGCAATGGATGCTAAACACATGACCATTGTCAAGGAGGCTTGTGAACTAATGAGCAACGTTAATAAGAGCACGTCGACAATGGGGATGGATCAGCCCTTCCGACCAGTTGATGAGCTGTTTCCCTCAATGAAGAAACTTCACAGCAATATCGGAGACCAAATGAGCGATCTTAAGGCTGCTATTGGGAATCCAAAAAGTATCAGCCGAAGAGAACGCAAGCTGAACAAGACGATGAAGAAGTCGTTGAAGAAAAGTTCTCTGAAGAGTTGTGCTGATAGTGTTGGTGGTGCATCTGTCACCTCATTCGGCTCTACTCTACCTCCCCAGATAAATGATCACAAAGCTTTATCTGCATATATAATAAATCAGATGCAAGTTTTGCAAGAACAACAACAATTATTGGAGGCGTCAGATGTACCTTCTGTTGCTACCTTATACACATCTTATCTTCCAAACTACATGTGGTATCAACCTACTGCAGACTCAACTCCCTTCAAGCCTACTTCCTTGTGCTCTGGGACAGGGATCAGCTCCGGTGCACAGTATTTACAACCCGAGATGTTAAGCGTATTTCAAGTGTTCGGATCATACTTTGTAGGTAGTGCTCATTTATTTGAAGATGATGACGACGAAGGAGAGGAAGATGGCAGTGCTTCCAAACTTAAGGGAAGTACTAACAGCAACAAATTTAGACGAAGTACATTCTGGGTTGAGCCCATAGAAGAGGGTATGAATGAAGATAGCTCATACATAAGTGCAGCTAGTTCTGATGATAGCTTTGATTCGTCTTCGTCCAAATCAGATTCTGATTCATCATCATCTGAGCAAGATACCTTTGATATACAGAAGCAGCTCGTGGAACAGGTAATCGGAGACTTGAGAGCAAGCCAAATGCAAATGTCAATGATGACAAAAGTGGAGTCGTCGAAACAGTCCAAGATGAGAGACTACAAGATCAAAGATAAGATGAATGATAGATCAGAACGCTCGGCTAGTAGTAATGACTTCGCTTATTACTAAAACCATCAGTAATGTCATAGATGTAGTGAGGAGGAGATGTTCGCATAACATAACATACTCTACAATCTTATTTACTATTTTACATACACAGTCTTACACTTAAGCTGAACTCTTCTCTACTCGTCAAACAACCTCAGGCATATCATAGCTCCACTCTTCGTCCAGTCTCCCCAGTAGCAATCTCCAGAACAAATCTCTTCTGAACATTCATGACAGTTATCAACTAAGTGACCATCACAACTAACTTTTGATATGATTTCTTTTGTTTTACATTGTCCATCGTTTGTCAAATAGCAATCATTATCACATCCTTTCTTACCAGGTGTTGTTGTAATGCAGTCGGAACATGTTTTAGCAAATTGATTACCGCTGCAGTTTATTGATGGTGATGATGATTGTATTTGTTTGTCAATGAGTTGCAACTTCGTATCTTGTTGTATTTGTTTGTCAATGAGTTGCAACTCCGTATCTTGAATCATCATATCAAGTGAATCATTATTTCCATCATAGTAAGATTGTATAATTCGTATGATACAGGCAATCATTATAAATAATGAAAATATCTTGGATACTCGAGCTTTGATCAGATTGTTGTGGTTTAATTGTGGCACATCTCTCAATGTTTTAGTTGTGCCCATTTCCTCATCGGCATCGTTGATGTCCCTATCATTATTAATACCAGTAGACTCGCTACTAATAAGGGCATCAAACTTATCTCTCAATGATATACGAGGATAAGTTCTATGTTCTGTGATTGGATTGCGAGTATCTTCTTCCTCATCTTCTTCGTGTAGATCAAAAGTAACTTGACGAGATTTGCCATTACTTCGTTTGGACATCATAATCTCACACTTCTATGACATCAAGTATTGTTAATCTTCCTACGTATACCTATGTATCATTAGGATGGATGAGGGTGGCATCAACTCCTAAAAAGAGAGGAGAGTCTTTTTGGTGGTACCGATGTCACAACTTATGAGCCTCACTCACATTTTTTTGGAATATTGCACAATCATCTTGAACGGCTAACTCTATCAGCTAATCGGCATTCACTACTCCAAGCTCTATTAATGCTCAAACATTATAGACGTGGTTGCTACATAATTTGTTGGTACATCGTTTGGTCCATTGATTGCAAATTATAATGCCATCCTCGCCAGGATCATCATACCCTTCCCTTATTGGGCATGGTAGTACCCTCTGTCGTAGCTCACCAAAGCAACGTCGTGATGGTCTATCAACAAGGAAACCATCAATAAGTGATCTCTATAGAAACAGATCAAGCTTTGGTACAGGAGGGACACAAGTATTTAGTAATCTAAAGGCGGTGACAGACAGCCCAACACCATCCACGACAACACATAGTACTGGCAGTCCAACTACACACAACTCGTTATCACCATCGACTCCGACAAGTCATGATGATATTGATGCAATGAGTAATGTTAGTCCTTCTGATACAGTTTCAAACTACAGTCCAATGACAAATGTTACCAATTATAACAATAATGATAATGATCATCAACAACAACATCCAGCTCTTAGTACTCCAGCAGGTGATAGTATATCCAGTGCAATAAGTGAACATGTTATAGATCATACAGCATTACTACTTGGGATACAAGATGAGTTTGCTACCGCATGTGATATAGAAGACAGTGAAGATGAAAGAGAGTGGAATCCAAACTTTAGTTGTGATGAATTGGATATGCAGGGTGGTATTGATGATCTCAATGAAGAACAACAAGTTGTATATGATAGTTTGACCGCCGCCAAGTATCAGGATGAGCGAGAGGAGGAGAGTGAGGACGAGGAAGAGTATGAAGATGATAATTGCAGTGATGGTCTTCAGTTGGATTTTGGTCTAACTACTTCACACGAAATGCCCGTGACATATTCTCATGATGAGTTTCAAGATAATGGCGTGGCTTTGAAACAAGTTGCCAGTCGAGAACGGCATACTGCCAGCAAGCCAGTAGTTGAGAAGAAGCAAACAATGGCCGCCACATTGACAGTCAAAGATGACGGAGACGAGGTATCGACTGCTAACAATACTAGAGAGTATGGCAAGAGAAAGAATATCAACTCCTTCGAGCACAAGAAACGATCCGCAGCCACAAAGGCAATGGCAATGAAGGAACGGGCAAGTTCTGCACTAGTTGCCAAGGCTAATCGAGCTAAAGAAAAGGCCAAGAACGGATATTGGATGAGTAAGGTCCAAGCTCATCAGTTGACAAGCGGAGCTAGCACAAGAGGCCAAGAAGAAGAAGAGCTTAGTCAGAAGGAAGTGCAAGATCCAAATGGGATGGAAATTACAACACCCAATCCTGATGATAATGAAGTACTATCTCAAGTATCTGAGGTTAGTAAACATTTCAATTCATCTTCTTTCGATGATCAAGGTCTACTCAAGCCGAAGAACAAGACTCTACAATCAAGAAATGTCTTTGCCAAGAAGTTTACAAGACAAACAAGCAAGGGCAATCAATCTTCTGTTGCATCCATATCTCAACTTAGTTCGAAGTATTCCAAACATGCAAGTAAGTTGAGTACCATGAAAGACAAGGCATCAAGTGCTCTATTACAAAAGGTCAAGCCCAAAGTACCCAAGTTTAGTCCAGCGATACATGGTAAGACAATTAATCCTGCAACATTGAATACAACGCCCCATCATTTGCCACCGAATACGATTACAAGAGCTAGTATGCGGAATGAGATTGATTCACTGTTATCAATTGATGAGGATACAGTCACAGATGGCATGCAATCGGTAGGCTTGCATTCATGTTCTACTGGTACTAGTAGTAAGCTGAATACTATTCAACTGCCGCCGCCACCCAATGGTTATAATACGCCAAAGTCAACCTTGAGAAAGACAGCTAGCGGCAGTAAAGCTGTCACCGGAAGTCAATCATATCAAGATATGATGAAGATGAATACTCAAACTCCCATCATTTTATCGCCACCACAAATATCTACCTGTCTATCTAACATCTCATCACCAGTATCGTGTATAGATGAGGACGGGTTCTTACTCTCTCCAACAACAAGTCTTGATAATGCTCTTGATCGTAGTAATGTCGGTTCTATAGGAGTTGGTTCGATAGGCAGTGGTACTGAGGCCCCGTTTGATCCAAACTCCTTCTTGTTCCTGTCTCCTCTATCTAATACGGACTTGGACGATCCAGACTTCGGCATGCCTGACTTGCTTAGCAGATCAATAAGTCAAAATGCTGTGGTATTTGACCCTAATTTACAGTTGGATATAAATCAGCCACAAGTTGTAAACAGTAAGATGTCAATTGTTGGAGCTGCTAGTCAGTCGACAACTACAAAGTCTTCAAATAAGAAACTCATGCCTAGATTGCCTCCGTCGCCAAGGCTACCTCCGAGTGGAAAGAAAATGTTGAAGAAGATGAAGATGGGTGGAAATAACAATGTTACTAGTACTATTCCTAGACCTCCACTACACACGAGAAGTCGAACATCTACATTTTAGATATGTTGAGGAGCTGACACTGAGGAGAGATAGAGAAATCTTAGAAAACAGTGTCAAGTTTTATATGGATTTGAATAGTCGGCGGAGTGTACAATAAGCTAATCTAAACGGTTAGGATTCAATATACTTGAATTTATTGAGATTACCTTGACTAACCTACTCTCTACTCGCTCTAGATAAGATCAAGATGCTGGTCCTGTGAGGGTATCCTTCAGGATACCACGATGGAGTGTATGTAGAGAAAAATGATGACGAAACATTTCTTACTGAAATTGTTTTAGGTTGTTAGTAGTAAGAAGATATAAGTAAGGTATACTATTGGTATAGCGGTTCATTATTGGATATTAGTAGTAGTACTTACAGTCGGAATAAATCACAGTGTTCAATAAAATCCTGATAAAAAAAAAACAATACACACAAGAAGGTGCACCAACAAAAATATATAAATATAAGTTGAAGAAACATACATAATATATACAATAATATAAACCATGTCGAATAGAGCTACATCAACAACGTCAAAACCACCCCTTTACAAAATTGTAATGTTGGGTGATTCCGGTGTGGGTAAAACATCACTAGTAGCACGTTTAACGAATCCTAATGCTCCACTAAACCACGATATATCAGCAACAATGGGTATTGAATTTGATACACAAATGCTTGATACACCACACGGGAAGGTTAAGGCACAAATTTGGGATACAGCCGGTCAAGAACGATTTGCACGTGTACTGTTACCCACGTACTTTCGTAAAGCCAAGGGAGTTATATTGGTATATGATGTAACATCTGCAAAATCATTTGAAAGTTTAGGTGAACGATGGATGGCACAATTAAATGATCATGCAAATTCAGATGAATTGGCAAAGTTATTAGTGGGAAATAAGTGTGATTTGGAAGATTCAAGAGAGGTTACGAAAGAGAAGGCAGAAATGTTTTGTGCTGAATTTGGTATGGAACATCTTGAAACTTCTGCTAAAAGTGGAGTGAATGTATTAAAGTCATTTGAAAGGTTAATCACTATTGTACATGAGAAAAATTTAGCAGCAAGAGGTGGTGGTGCTGCCGGCGGTGCCAAGGGTGCTGGTACAGGTGCAGGTGGAGGAAATACATTAAAATTAGATGAGGGAAATGTTAGGGGAGAGGGAGCAAGTGCTGCTGCCGATTCGTCAGGATCTTGTGGATGTTAGGAGGCATGCCTTACTACAAAAGACAGAACTAGTAATGGTATGAATGTGTATATGTGATGATGTTGAAAGTGTTATAATAATGAACAGGGTCGTTAGGGAAGATAAAGTTTTTTGTGTTTGTTTGACATGTGGGTGTTGGTGGTGACTGAAGAGGGCAATGTCGTCTTGCACATGGGTGTATCGGAATTTGCCTTGCTAGAAGTATTAAAAATGCAATAGAAGAAATCCCATCATAAGGCTCTTGAAAAAGAGTGTGTTGCCACCTTAAAGCCTAGCAATTGAATTCGAGGTAATGTTCATGTGATAGTTTAGATCATCTACAAAAAAGCTTAGAATTGTAGATGTAGAACACAAGAACAAATATGAGAAGATATCTAAAGTGCAAGCATTCCTATTAAGTCTAAAAATGTAATCCTCTTCTTTATTACAAGTACTTATACCACATGAAGAAGATACGTGTCCATGTCTCGAAACTTAATTTCACTGCCTCTAATACACAGATTACAGATGAATGACCGGCCCTCTATAGAAGTATATAGTGAAGAAGAGGTTAGATATAGTTCCCTTATAGTCTGAGAAGGCCGGTGTACTGTAGTAGATCTCGCCCATCGATTCAAAGTACCGAAATCAGGATAATATCTTTTGCAGTAATAAATTCTCTTAGTATTGCAACTCTTTTATTATTGCAAGCTCTTCCGAAATAAATTGCTTTGGGATCATTCCAATATAGAATCGGAGTGTTACTTACTAGTTCAAATAGAGTGTTAGTGCAGTTAAATGATACGGAGAAAACTAAGTGTTGGAACAAAGAGCACAAATAATAGTATGCTTGATCAGAACGAATACGAAGACGAAGACGACGATTTGAGAAGTTTACTATCATTGAGCACATCAAATCATAATATAAGTAATCCACATAGAAGTCAAGAGAGACAGCAGCAGGAAAGTAGTAGTTCACTGCCATCAATCGAAGATATGAGCAATATTAGTAATCATTCAGCAAATAGCAATAGCAGTAGTAGAGGTAGAAGTATCAGCCCATCATCTGGGAATAGTCATCATTCGACAACACATATAAACAATGGTCCGACTAGAGGTAAGAAGACACTATGGTTACTTGGTTCAATCATATTGGCACTGGCTTTCTTTGGGCCTACAGGTTTTTTATGGGATATATTAGAAGATAATTTATCCTCAAATGATGTAGGTCACGGTCATAATAATAATGCACATGTACATCATGGTGACAAGCATCACAACATATCACCAGCTCAACCTATTCGAAATACTGAAGAAATTACACACCCCATGATGATACATAGTGCTAAAGAACAACAACGTGCCACCAATTCACGACATGATAAATTTGGTAACACCAAAAGATTCCGAGATAAGACTACTGCTTTCAATAAGAACAATCGACGAAAGAAGAAAAGAGGAAACAATAATAAAGATAATGGAGGTTGGGGAATTAAAGAGGCAATTGAGAATATTGATAAGGTATTCATGGATAATAGACCCGTTGCTGGGAATACTGTTGCAAAGAATAAGATTATACAGAAACAGCAGGGAGGAGAAGATGATGATGCTTTGGCTGCTGATGATGAAGAGGAATATTTACCAGTGGTACATGCCGATGATGATACATTACCGGAGAATGCCGAGGCATTAGATACATATACATATTCTTTGCCTGCAAGTGATGCATTAGAATGCAGATCAAGTGTGATTGCATTTGTGATTAATGCCACAGATGTTAAAGATGAGTGTGATGGATTACGAAAAGCATTTGATAAGACTTGTAGTGTATCATCCACAGCTGGAGGAGGGGGTACAGCCGGTGCTAGTGCAGCTACTTCTGCAGATACTGTTAAAGTTCGGACTCACGATCAAAGGCAAAGAAGAAGATTGTCCGAGTGGGGACAGCCACACTTGTGGAATTTAATACCTGATGCATTTGAGAAGCATTTGCAAGATGCTGGCGGTAGATTGAGAAGGGTGCATTCACATCTTAAAAGGAGAAGGAGGCTGAGTGCAGAAGGTAGTCATATTAGACATTATGTGAATAGAACATTACAAGAAGTTAGCGCAGGAGGAAACCAAGATCAGCGAATGGTGGAAGAAGTAGATGATGAAGAATATTCATTAACTTCTGAAGATGATGAGGAGCCAGAAGTGCAGACGCCGGTTATTGAACAACAACAGGAAGAGGTCAAACCCCTTATATCACTTAATATTCCAACGGCAGACAAGCATATATCAGAGACGATGCTTAATGATGCCCTCT
>Ga0075439_15023_pt1 | contig 12120 bp, 9 predicted proteins | sample MintriSingleCell_FD_74264 | JGI IMG/M metagenome (GOLD analysis project Ga0075439, IMG submission 74264) | Marine eukaryotic communities from Monterey Bay, USA to study complex ecological interactions - Minidiscus trioculatus JGI Plate_4_G5... | ecosystem: Environmental > Aquatic > Marine >... | reverse complement strand
TTGTTGCGGCATATCGGGTTTGGTCAAAAGAGAAACATCATCAACGTGAAAAGTTTTGTAGAAGTCACGCACTGAATAGCATGACTCTTCGAGATATGGATACTCTACGGAAACAGTTCTTAGGTCTTATGATCGATGCAGGCCTTGTATCCCAAAACAATGGCTCTTCTGATATGGATGACTGCAATATTGCCAATGAGGATGCTCTTTTAACAAGCTGTTGTATCGTTGGAGGCTTGTACCCAAACATTGCAACGCTCATCAGACCAACCAGTCCCAAAGGTGGCGGAGGAAGATTGCTCACTAATGACAGCAAGGATACATGCCGACCATCATCCAATTCATTTCAAAGGACACGAGTACAACGAGCATCAAAGTCGGGAAAAGATGCCTATGCAGTCTTCCACTCGAAACATAGAAGCCTTGGTACATCAACACCAGGAAACAAACGACCACCGGAAACATTCTTATCAGAGGTTAACTTCGTTTCCAAGTTTGCCCTTGTACTCTTCGGTGGGGAGCTTGAATTAGTAAAGAACTATAAACGAACAGCGACCAACTTAGATAGAGGGAATGTGACGAAATACAGATTGGATTTTGTGCCAAAGTTTCAAGTCTAGACAAAGATAATAGTATGGTGAGTGTAATATGTCATACTACAACATGCTACAACATACTACAAGTTAATCGGAATTGCAATTCGTGTACACCCTAGTTTGCTCGTCTTACTAGAACCGCCGCGTATTGCAGGGAAGTGTATATTGTAGAGAGTTTTAGTTGGTGTGATTCATTTTGGAGTTTGGCGATCAAACGCGAAATGAAATGATTTGTTGTTGCCAAAGTTGCTACTTGAGGTGAGGCAATATACTACATCTACGCAAACAATATCCGAACGTCCTCCGCCGTTTGGAAGCACATTATTTATCATGAAATAACATTGTCAGATCAGCGGTAAGTTCATTTCTTTGTGGTCGAATTACAGCAGCACTGAAAAGATATGACATTGCTAACGAATTATTTTTACGTTATTGTATAAAACAACACTCAACAACTAATTGCAATAGACAACATCAACTACCACCCGTAGAAGTACTACTACGGATATTAATAAATCGATTTATTAGAGATTCATTGGTAGTGGTACGCCCTATCATTCGATCGGCCATTGGCGAGCAATAATTAGTGTAGTATCATCCTGTCATCGTGGACCATCATTATCAACAATACGATATCATTGGACGGTAGACATACAATATCGTTGGACGATATTGTGGTGTGCATTATTCATATAATAATATATTAAGGTATTTCTATATCGGTCGGCATTATCATCGTCATTCAAACAAACCAATATATCAACTATGAGTTCGTCATTAATTGCTCGTTTTGCACTCCAACAGTATGCAATTGAACATGCCGAATCCATATCATTACTTTCCAAGTTAGGATATAGTCAACTTGATTGTATTCAAGCATTGTTAGCATGCAAGGGAGCTGTAGAACCTGCTGCCGAGTTGCTAATGAAGAGCAGTGAAGCAACAACTCTCCTTACAACTACCAAAAACGATAAAGAATTGCCTCTTGTATCCGACCAATGCCGAGCAAAAGCAAGACAAATCCTTGATAATGAAATAAGCACTTGTCTTGCAGTGAAGGATGCTAATAGTGGTGGAGTTGCTGGCATTGATATATTTGATCTAACACCTGTGCAGACACCAGTTCGTGCTGTCAGTCAAGAAAATCCGGGAAAGAATTACTGCTTCCTCAATACATTCCTGCAACAACTGAAACATACTCCATACCTTGCAGATTATTTGTTAAATGGATATTACAGGCATAACCTACGGTCGGGTATTCAATTAGAAGAGAGTTTAGCAGTGTCAATGTCTTCCTTTCTACAACTATCAGTATCAACATCATCAGGTGAAGTCATTTCTCCTGAACTTGTACACACTGCCCTTGGAACGGTTAACTCCAGGTTTGACAACTACCAACAGCACGATGCTACCGAAGCCATGTCAACTGTTTTAGATCAGTTGGCATACGAAACATCAAGTGTAAATGGTAAAACCAAGCAACCTGAGAAACTGGAAGGGGAGAGTGTATCAGATCTCGCACGTCGTTACCATAAAGAGTACAAGTCGAAGGAAAACAACAGTCCATTGGTTAGTATGACACACTGTGTGCTAGTAACTGAGACTTCTTGCGACTGTTCAAAGTGTGGACATAGTGAATCTCAGAAGTGTGATCCTTTGTCTCAGCTTGATCTTGAGATACCCACTGGCGGGGATAGACGGCCTGTTTCAAGTTGTTCCATCCTGGACTTGTTACATGGGTTTACAGAGCCAAGGAAAGTCACAGGTTATAAATGCCCAATTTGTAAAGGGAGTGTAGATGCAACTCAAAACCGGTCTATAGTCGGCCAACCACCGATACTTGTGGTCAACCCAATGAAGTTTCGAGACGTCAGGAATAGTGAAGGTGAGCTTGAAGGACTTGAGAAGATCGATGTTGTTGTTGATGTATCATTGGGGGTGAATGATTTCTCTGGATATATGATGTCAATGGGTGACGATACTGCCACTGAAGCAAAGTATGAACTACTATCTTCTGCGGATCAGGTTGGCTCTTTGGTTGGTGGTCATTATGAAGCAACTGTTAGAGACTTCAGCTCCAATACATTCCATCATTTCAACGACAGCCAATATGGAGTTGTTTCTTCTGATAGGAAATCCAACATTATCAATAATACCAACTACGGCTTGATGTTTGTCAGGAGTGATGTTGCAGGGCAACTCAAACAATCCAATGCTCAGTTACCACAAGATGACTCCCCTACAATACAACAAGAAGAGCAAGAAGATGTTGAGCCGCTTGTTTCCAACTCTAGTAGTGATAGCAATGACAGTCAAGACGAGCAGCTTGCTACTAACAGCTCTTCAAATGGTGATAGTGATGCAGATGTAATGGCAGAGTCGGATGATCAATTGCAACCAGAGACTGGTATGTTGTTATTGTGATACTTTGCTGTTCTCTTTCACTGCTTATATATCTTACCATCTCTACTCTTAACTACAGAAATCTTTAGGAAAGAGAAGCTCAGCACTAAGGAATACTTTGACCGTTGGGACAAGTTTGACGTTGATAAGGCCCTAGCGGCAGTTGATGATAGCGATAAGACCCTAGCGGCAGTTGATGATAGCGATGATGGTGATGACGAGGATGGCGAGGAAGAAGAGTTGGGAATGTTCGAATCAAGTGATTTGAGAATGACTGAGTGGAGTGTAAAGTCATCTACCAGAGCTCCGGTAGTGACTGAACCCTCTGTAGAAGCTGACGCTAGTGCATCTCCTCATACCACGGCCGCCAATCAATCGCCAGGCCCTCATTATGGTAGATCCACTCCTCCCAAGGACTACAAAGTTGGCATTTACAACTCACGACTTGTAGAGATTCAGGATGACTGGAATGCGTTTGAAGAATACTTTGTGACAGTTCCAACACTTGATGGCGAACCAGCCGTTATTGTTCGTCCATGGATACCATGGTTTGCACCTGATCAAGCCAACTTGTCGTTTGTTGCCCTCATCCTCAACTACATGCCTTTGGCACTGTTCTTTGTTTTTGGTTACTTGCATCCAGCTGCAGCTTTAGATGATGATGGAGCTCTTATCTCGGCTACATGGGAGCTACTACGCCTCAGTCTTGGTAGTTATTATTGGCTTTGCATCAAGTTCAATGTCATTCCATATGCATATCCTTACGGGGGAAAGCCAACTGATAAGTATTCACGAATCAACTATGTGAAAATAATGACCCGTTACTCTCAATTCTTGATGAAAGTCTTTCTCAAGGCCGATAAGACCGTCTTGTGCTCAAAGGATGTAAGAAAACGTGTCAAGAGGTTCGTGTTTGGTGGCAATGAAAACAAGTTGAACAAGGTGTGTATCATTGTGATTGATTTTGTCACATCTTATATGTGTTTGATGTGTCGATCATACTAACAATACTTCTCTTGCTCTACCCAGTTCTTCAAAAAGTACATTGACAAATTCATTTCATTATCCAAGGATGAGCTAAGCGTCAATTCTCATCCCGAGGCTGTTATCACAGAATTCAACTCCACTCATCCTCAGAACTGCTCTGATCATGACAATGTTTACACGCCAGTTGGAATGTTCCTCTCTGGTGACGATTCTTTTGTATGTACAGTTGGAAAAGACATTTGCTTGAGGTTGAATGGCTCTGCTAGTTTCCAGCTTCTGCTCAAGGAAGCAAGAGAGCGAGTTGCTCGAATGCGTGATGCTCTTGCCAAGAACAGAGCCGAGTTGAAAAGTGCAGCGACTTTGCTTGCTAGTGCAACTGATTCCGCTGCTCAAGCTAGTGCTGTTGAGAGTGTAGCTGATGTTATCAAGTTCAAGGTTGGAGGTAGGGCGAGGACAAAGAAGGTTCAAGGGTCATTATTAGGCTCACTTGCATATCTATACAAGCTTGATGACAAGCTTGCTCGTCAGTTGAGTGATAAGCTTGGAGTTCCACTAACTTACAACAAGTTTACACTCCACAAAATGTATGGTACACTTCAGAAGTCATTTCGAGAGATATTTGCCGATATTCCCGAGGATGAGCGGGTGGACACAGATCCCTTCTCCACCTCTAACACCAAGATTATTGTCGAGTGTCTTGAGAAGGACGAGTTTTCGTTATTCTTGTATAACAACTTATTGAAGAAGGAAGGCGGCAAGAAGGATAAGCTTTTGGCAAAGCTGAAGGAAAGATATGATGCTTTATCAGCTAATGCTAGATCTAACTCAGTATTCTCACAAAGCAACAAGTATATATCACACACATCAGAAGGCTATGTTGTGAATCGGATTCTTCAATACCGTTTCAGAGGAGATCTGGTATTGGATACAACTGTTTCCACTAATGTTCGAGTTAAGGGTAAAAGCTGGGATGCATATAAACGTTTGGTGAAGACTCCAAATCCATTGAACCCATCTCAAACAATGGGTGACTTGTTGGGTCTGAGTACTACTATCACAGAACCAACTTTCCAGCATCAAATCCACAGCCGCGCCGGTCTCAAACTAAATGATTCTGGCACAGGTCCTCATCTACTGGCAGGACAACCCTTTCATTTGCTTACTGTCACTGTTTCCGAGCCAGGCCAATACCTGGTCGACGAGCTGGGGTTCAAGGAAGGAGCATTGCAAGTATGGGTTGATGCAGTTCAAGTTTGGAAGGACAGTCGTTCCACATCTATCTTTGGGCTATATGCCGAAGCTGCTGTACTTAATGATGTTATTGCATTGAGGGAGAAGCATCTTGGTAAAATTGTAGATCAGTTGAATAGGAGCGGATCACGTGCATATACCACGGAACAAAAAGATTATCTAATTGCAGTATACAATCTCTTGAAGAATGCCCTTCGAGAATTCATCATATCAATAAGTAACAATAGTGGTTACCGAAAACCAACTCTTGAACAAGCTGCTGGTGCGTTATCAGATGCCTTGAGTAGAGATAATACCTTGTCATTTTCTGGTATTACAAGAGTTGCTGCAAAATATGGTTCTTTACCAAAAGTCATCACAGAAGGAATGAAATATGCAGAAAAGCAAAAACTCCAAGTCACAGTTAATGCAGCAGGAAAAGCATTCGATATAGCTATTGCTCCAAAGTCTTCACAAGATCTTGCCAGAATAGAGATTTTAGCAATATGTATTGTATTGAATAAGACTGTTGGCTTTGATAAGGAAGAACGAACTACAAAGCAGCATACTCTCGTCAAGATCTGTAAGTGATTTGTTTTAGTTTGACACTCTCATTTAGTCTATTGCACTAATCACTAACATACCAACCATCTTTCATAAAGTGGGAAAAGTCAGGAAGGCGAAGTTGTCAGCAGCATTGTCTGCTGTCTTTCCTAGGCTTCCTTCTACTTCTAGTATATCACCATTCAATGATTTTCCTGAGGATGTCTGGAGCAAGATTATTGATATGGACAATGTTGACATGGGTGTACTGTTGAAAAGGAAGACCAAGTCAAGTGTGAAGATGAAGACAGAGACCAAGTCGAGTAAGAAGATTGTCGACATGGGTCTAGTGGTGGCGAAGGAGAAGAAGAAGACCAAATCGAGTTTGAAGAAGATGAAGACAGAGACCAAGTCGAGTAAGAAGAGAAAGGCAGATACCAAGTCCGAGACCGAAGAAAGTGAACAACCAACAAAAAAGAGAAGGAGTAGCCGCAGACGCAGTAGTTGAACAACAGTTGTATAGATGTGTCTGCTTGTTTTGCAATAATAGTTGATAAATGGCTCAAGTTCAAAGTTAGTAGTGATGATGAAAGTGGTAGTGGTGCCAAAGGAAATGCCGTTCTGATATTAACATTACGTGAGCTGTTAGATCGAGTTATATTGGAGCACGTTGTAGAGACGTTTTCGTCACCCGAAGATAAGACAAAGATGATTGACTGCCACAGTCGGATTATTAAAGTTGTCCGAATGATATTGTCGGATGAGGGTTAGTTAGTTTGAGGAGGACCAGTTTACCGTAGCAGATGGCTCTGCCCAATCCTTTCTTGTGTACAAATCTAAATCAAGATAGAACGCTCCATTAAGAGGTTATCTTCTTCTACTTTACTAGTCATCTAAACACCATCTCTTCATCTCTTTGCACATATCTATTCTTCTAAACATATTCATCTCTTCTTCTACACACATCTACATATCTCGTTACAAATCTCTTTGGGCATTACTACATTTAATACATGGGGTACCTCTGCCTCCGAGTCTTGAGGTTCTTAATCATAAGACTGAGTACTTTTAGCAGACTTACTTCCGAGCTTTCGGACGATTGACTCGTCGCCGCAGTTGTTGATATCATTGATCGGAAAGATACAAGCATTACCCTGTGGGATCCCTAGGACATTCCTTGACAAGAAACACTTTTCATCCTCTTGAGTGAATTCGTCGCACCTAGATGTCTTGGCCCCTTTGCTGCTGCTTAACTTGCGACCTTTGCTGCCGGAACCCGACTCTGAGCAATCTTCGAAGGGAATAACTTCAAACCTGTCACCTTCACAAGTTGCCTTTGGCCTGTAATACCATTGAAGAGAAGGCAGAGAGAAAGATATTAGAGATGATTTGCCGAGAGTGCCCCTCTTTTGAAACATATAATGATGGCATACGATATGTCACTTACTCAATCTTATTGGATTTACCACTGAGCCTACGTCCTGATGAAGAGCTTCCTCCTTTACCTGACTTGGAGGAGTTACACGAAACTCTCTCAAGAGCGGTAAACCTTCCACTGCCTGGCATGGACATGTTCTGCAGCTCCCTGACCATGTGTTCGATACTTTGGTCATCTTCAGAGAGAGTATTCAACTTTCTTGATCCACTGCTACCGCCTCCACAATTGTCAATGCCCAAAACAAAGTTTTCAAATTGGCACAGATTTTGTTTGCCATTTGTAGGCCTGCATAGGCTATTCTCACCATCATCAATAGGCTCGGACCCATTGCAAAATGGCAACTCATCTTCCTCTATGCCCGAGAAGCGTGAGCAAGCAGAGGAAGGGATTGTTTCATAGCATGCATCAAGGCATAGATTTTGAGGGATCCTGTTATAATATTGTGGTTGTTAAGAGCAAAGCAGGTTTGCAACAGTCGTCATATTGCAATTGCAATACATACGAGATAAACATGAGTATAAGATAAGTATTGCAATTGCAATACGAGATATATAAGAGCAAGAAGCAGAAACTTACAAGATATCTCCTGGTTCGATCAATCCAAACTCATACACCGTGCCTTTACTACCTTTGCCCGACTTGCTTGATGATGTTGATGACGATGAACTTTTGGCAACAGTGGCAGCCGAGCCGATGGTGAGTAAGAAGAATGCTGTTGTTAATTTCATGATGATGTGTGATTGAGGTGGAGGTGAGTATGATATTGATGGTATGTTATCGGGTTGGTTTAGGTTTACTGTATTATGAGCATGTTAACTTCCTTTGCTTGCAATCATGCCAACGCATGGTTTCAAGCTCACTCGCATCTTTGTTTCACTAGATGAGACATTTTACCCTACTCACATCCCATGTTTCACTTCAAAAGAGCTACAATGGATCACTCACATCATTGTTTCACCACAACTTAAGATGTTTGCCTGCCTATCGCACTTGTTTACAGTCTACACACTCACTCACAAAATTGTCTGTACTAATGGATTTACTATGATATAATACGAAGTACGCCGTACGGATATAGCTGTTCGAACATTTAACATTCGACGGCTAATACTAAGTTCTATGCGATATGACGAATAGCTTGATGATGGAAGGAGGGGAACTAAAAAGCAATATCACAATATAAGGCGGACAATTATATAACTCTTTTACTTAGTTTTTCAATTTCTATATTCATAAGTGATAACCTCAGACACATCAACTTTCTTATATGAATATTATTGCAATAAAACACACAAGAATAAGAGATCACTTACGCCGCCAACCTGCTAATCTATTTTAGATAGTTGATAGTTACCAATATATTATGATACTATACAATATAATTCAAGGCACAACTCTGTCTAGAAGAGCATTATACTCTTCTTCCTATGATCGTTGTTGCTCGCTAGATATACAGACAATTCTTAATAATAATAACTGTTTATCAACTATATCAACGTCATCAATAGAAAGCTTTTACAGCAGATACTTCCACTCAACACCGGCAGCACATGCCAATAAGAAACGTCGAGTATCGGCGTCATCGGCTCGAAAAAAGAAACAACAACAACTAACCAAACAACAAAATCTCAAAGCTAAAAAGAAGAAGAAACAACAGCAATCTACTACTACCACATATGCTCCACTTACAGTTGGTAGTATACTCGATCCAATATCAAAACAACAAAAAGCCAATAGGCAACAAAGAGATGTGCCACGATCATTCTTAGTACAAACTGCATCAAAGTTTGCCTACATTGCAAAATGTGCAGTGTTTAATGAACAGACGGGTGAAATGTATGTTGATCCAAAGTCATTATTTTCAGAATTGAATAATACTTCTACTACCAAGAATAATTATCAACAAAAGAAGAAAACGAAAACAAATAAGTTACCACGGATATTTCGTAACTCACATCTTGAATACTTTTCACCATCATCATTTCCAAATTTTGAACCACCAAATTACGGTACGCCTGAGGTGGCATTCTTGGGACGGTCTAATGTTGGAAAGTCATCGTTAATAAATGCATTATCATCCATGATCCAACGGGGCGGGGGGACTACGACAGGAACCACTGGAAAAACCAGTGTTGTTGGTGAATTAGCAAAAACATCCAAACGTCCAGGTAGGACACAAACAATCAATTATTTTGGTTTGTTATCCAATAATGAAGTGAAGAAAGAACAGAGTCCAAATCTATGTAAGTTATTTCTAGTAGATTTGCCAGGATTTGGATATGCGGCAGCACCGGATGAATCTGTGGATGAATGGCAGAGGAAGACACAAGAATTCTTGATTTCAAGGGCATCCACTCAAGATGATACGTCTAGTGGTAGTATACAACCATGGCCCGATTCTAATAATGACAACTTGAACAAGCTAAATGAACATCAACAAAGGATCAATCAGCATAATTCACCATCACCACCACTGAAACGTCTATATCTCTTATTAGATTCAAGATTACCAGATCCTCCACGACTTGATATCAGTGTAATGGGATGGTGTGATGAATATTCAATACCATACACTATAGTCTTAACAAAGGTTGATGGGTCAAGTAAAGCTACATGTGTTCGACTTGCAAATCAACTATGCATGCGGTACCATTCATTATACATGGGTACTACTACAAATCATGATAGTGAGGAGGTATATATGGATCCGGTTATATATTTGGCAACCTCAAAGGATGGAGTAGGTATGGAGGAATTGCTATTGAGTGTAGAGAACAATATGTTTTCTATGGTTGAGAATGATGATGAAGATAGTGAGCTCGATGAGAATGTTGACGGGGAGTAGTTGTTGATATATAATACGGACTAAGAATCTTAATTGGTAGTTCCGATTTCTACTTATACCACACTGACCTTAGAGAGAGAAAATGGGAATCGTATCACAAGTGGTTGGTTGGTATGAATGTGTGTGTTAATCGATAGCAAAAGCCATATGATGCCTCAGGATTCAGATCAAATCTCGATTTCCTGCCAACTCCCAGGCAAGTTTGGCCATGAAGTGGGGAATAACAGCATGCAGGTGCTACAATAGTAGAAGATTGGATACAAGGTCAGTAACACTCCAGATTATAAAGGCACCGACCATGCATATAGCCACTGGAACTTATGTACCAAATAACTCTGTACATCATTCAGTACTGTATGTCACACCTTTTGTTTCACTTCAAGAGATATTTTGCAAGCTACTATGGATCACTCACATACCGTCCATAACCTCTTGAGACATTTTGCTCACTCACGGTAGCAAGTAGATACCCCCGTGGTAGGGGTGCTTTGTTACACAACACTGAGACATTTTGCTCATCGGCTGAATGACGCAATACGATATCTAGCTTCCTTCTATCAATTCAAGTAAAGGCAATTAGTTCATATTATATACTTCTTTTTACATAGTTTTCAAGTTATATATCCTCAGGCACACACTTTCTTATTATTGCAAAATTGCAATAAACAAACAAGAGAGAATAAAGTATAATGGTAAGGGGTAATTGGCAAAGAAGAGTTGAACAATCCACAGAACGTCGTACAGCCGCCAAACTACAAAAAGAACAACGTCGTATCAATAAACAACGTAGTAATTCAATATCAGGTACTAACACTACCGCTGATAATATAAATGATTATCGAATATCATTTGAAAAATTAAATGAATGGTTGATATTGAAAGGAGATGGTATTGGTGTACTAAGCGAAGATGACAAGAAAGGTATTGATATAAAGGAGCAGGATAAAGTTAGTAGTAGTATTACAGTTGATATATGGACAGACACTCGTCCTGAATCTAGATTCGAATATCTACCCCAAAAAATACAACACAATAATAATTCTGATAATGTCGACTTTAATGACAGTGATGAAGATCATGATAATGGACGCAAAGTAGGTAAAGGTGGTAGGTTTAAAGGAGGCAACAAAATGGTAAAAGGCAAACGAGGTGGTTTCAAAAAGTCTAAAGGTAAATCACATCCCAATGCTAATAATAAACACAGAGATAATAATGATATTACTGCAATGGCTAGTAGTAGGGATAGAAGTAATTCAACATCTCAACAACAACAACAAGATGATAGATTATGTGCCAAGGAATTTTACCTTGGTAAAGATTCATGCAAGGGTACATCATATAACAAACAACAGCATGGTGGCAGTAAGAAGGGAGGGCGTAAGAGTCGTTCTGATAGTATTGGAAATATAGAAGACAATTCTACTACTGGTTGTATATATCAGCATTATCATCAATTACCAAAAGTTAATAAACGAAATCACAAAATCAAGTCACAGAAACCATTGACACTCTATCAAGTACTACATGAAAAGTATGTACCGAACCATTCTAATAGTGATGATGTTATTAAACCAATGTCATCTCTTCCTGTTAAGGTTAGAGATGCCTCACTTAAGTCTTCGTATAATGCCAATACCAAGGAGGGTAGTTCATGTGTTGATATGATGTACCATACAAGATTTACAGTTGAGAATAAGGAAGTACGTGGTATTGATAATGATGAAAGTAACGCTAGCAGTGGTAGCAGTGGTGATGAAAGTGATGACGAACAACAAGATAAGGACAAACAACAACAATCCATCATTTCACAAACATTACAACAACTACTAACAAAAGAAAAGATAGAACCAACATCAATAGTCTATCTAACCATACAGGGTATATTAATATACGATCGACATCGTACTAATGGACTAGTGGTAACCGACAAAGAAGAACAATTTTTATTGTATGGTACGATTATTGAATTGTCTGTTGAGGAGGAAATGCATCTTGATAAACAGATGGATACTGCTCATGAGACGGAACAGCAAGGTCCAATGATTATACATCAAGAATTAACACATCATTTGTTAGAT
>Ga0075439_14625_pt1 | contig 12148 bp, 10 predicted proteins | sample MintriSingleCell_FD_74264 | JGI IMG/M metagenome (GOLD analysis project Ga0075439, IMG submission 74264) | Marine eukaryotic communities from Monterey Bay, USA to study complex ecological interactions - Minidiscus trioculatus JGI Plate_4_G5... | ecosystem: Environmental > Aquatic > Marine >... | reverse complement strand
TTAATTTAATCTAAGTTGAGTCGGTAGGTATGTATATAAAAAAAATACTCCTCTCGAAGGTGAAAATAGGTTGGACATATTCATATACTACCATAGACTGCTTACAACTCTGTCATGCATGGCTATGAGGCGAGTGAATCAATCCTCAATTTGACTCATAGATTTCTAGCAAAGCATGCTTAGTATTTTGAGGCTGTATTTGTTTAGATGTGATTATGGCGGTCATCTAGGCTAGTATATGGTAAGATATGAGTGTAATAGTAATCGCCACATCTATTTTTATATCAATACATTATCAATCTAATACATGCCCCCTATGCTTTGCAGCTTAAACTCCCTTCCTTAACCTACGTCCACCCTCTCCTTCGATGACACCAGCATTAGCTTGCACGACAGCTTCAGGCTCATCATTATCAATGATCACCAAATCTGCCGCATCAAGGGTTGCCAGCGCACCGTTGTTATGACTTGTAACAGCAATACCAACATAAAATTCATCTGATTCTGATTCATCAAAGTTAATAGTCCGTGGCCCATCATGAGGGATCCACTCAGCATCCTTTTCATACTTGTAAGCTGTGGCAACCGGAGGTAAATGATACTAGAGTTGAAAAGGCGTAAGGAGGATGGTAAAGGGAGTGGAGGATGAAGTACTATATCAAAATGAGAATGTTGTTGCCTAGATGGGCTATTTCATGTTTATCGAAAGATTGTGTACTATCCTAGGTACCATCTATAATATAATGGTGATTCTTTGTTAACTAACTGACTTGTTTTTCCTGAGTGTATATGCAAATGAACCTCACATTTCTTAGTCAATAGAATATCATATCTGTGTATCATGTTAGGGGAATCCATTTGCTTTGCATATCGCTATCACTTCATCCAAAGCATCTCCAGTACGGCGGAGATACTTAGCTATCTCAGAATAGTTTGGGCTTTCATTCTCTTCATCCAACTCATTCTTGACTCCCCCATACATTATAATAACATCTGCTCCTACACCATATCGGCGTATAGTTCCAATCTGACATTATGATATATTATTAGATATAGCAGTGAACACATGTCGTATGCAGAAACAGAGAGAAAATATGTTGTCTATAACTCACGTCCTTCTTTGACTCAGCATCCAATCTTTTTGATTCCAACAAAGCCTGAGCATTGATCTCGTAATTGTTCATATTTGTTGCATCATTTGTAACATATGACCTCAAACCATCGGTATCTTTCTTTTGTATGAATTCCCCAGCAACCTTCAATTCTTCTCGTGCTTTGACTGAGGGCAAAGGGATTAGATATTAATATTGTGTAAGAATGACAATATGTCAGAACATAATATGACTCACCAAGATTAGCATAAGCGTCATCAGGTCGGAGCTTTGCAGCTTGAGCTTGAGATGCACAAACATTAGAAAGTACAACAATAGTACCATGTAATACTGCGCGTCTGCTTATATCAATATCATCTCCATTGTTGATGGATGATAACAATGCATACCCATCATCACTTTTTCTAGTCGAAGGATACGCTAGTGGTATCTTGTCAACATAGCTGCTGCCGCCGACAAAACCAGAGGTAGTTGCAACAATACAAAGGAGTATAATCAACTTAAACATCTGCATATTACACAAAGCAGAGTAACGAAGATATCATTATCAAATCAATCAACCATTAACCATCAACTATATTCACTATCGATAACTCTTTTTAGTATAAAAACAGAGATTCAACCTTTATGAGTGATGAGAGGGTTGTTGTTTGCAAACTCAAACAAACAGCGGAAAGCATGGCCCGCCAACAACAAGGTTGTGGTTGCATGCATTTCGGTTAGGATCTCTATGGATTAGTGTTCGTTTGATTCGCAACCACCACCTCAGTTACTAGGATATTTAAAAGATATTAATACAACATGGCTGATGACGATTTGAATGAGCATTATTTCTTATGGTTTTCTGATGTACATTACGACCCATACTATGCAACATCTCAAGCATTCAAATCATCCTTCTATAAGGATGTTAATTGTGACAGTGTTGATACCCAACCTCTTGGGCAGTACGGCTGTGATAGCCCAACAGCTCTTGTTCACTCTGCATTAGAGTATGCAGTCAACATTACCTCTACAAAAGAACCAACATTTATCATTATAAGTGGTGATAGTGTACGTCATGGTGTAGACTTGCTATTTACAGGTGGTGATTTCAATGAGGGTGGAGAGGCTAGGTATAATGACAAAAACTCATCCAATTCAGCAGTAGAACATGCTGCCCATTCCTCTTGGCATAAACAGGCAATGGAGACTGCAGGAGATATAGTAAATGAGTTGGTATCAATGGTACAAATAACGTTTCCAAACTCGGAGATTATTGTATCACTTGGTAATAATGATGTAGTACCAGATTATTATTTACAATTGTTTGAGGATGGAAATGATGACGAGGATGTCAGCTTCACTGAAACTACATTAACACCAGAAGATTCAGGTATGTTGGGAGTACTATTCAATGCCTTGACAAGTACAGGAAGTTCACATTCGAATGACAATACAACGTCTACTACATCAACAAGACTGCTAGGAGAACAGTCAGATAATGAAACCATCATGGAGCCTATCTTAATAGCCAGTGATCAGTCTACATTCTTAAGAGGTGGATATTACTCAAGACAGATTCATAATGGTGCAATAACAATCCTCTCTATTAATACAGTACTCTATTCAAGCAATTTTGGACCACAACCGAATAATGTGGATGATCCAGGACATCAATTTAAATGGATGAGGGCTGTGCTATCAAATTGTCGAGAATTGGGTACTCAAGCGATAATTGTAGGACATATCGCACCTTGTGTAGGTAGTTTTAGACATACACAACTATGGCAAACTCAATATATACAAACTTACTATGATATTGTGCAAGAGTATGATGAAGTCATTACAGGACAGCTCTTTGGGCATATTCACACCGATGAGTTCCGTGTTGGGCTTGATACTAGTACTGCATCCTCTTCTTCAAATGATATCTCCATGATTCCACAACTCAGTACACCAATACTATTAGGTCCCTCGATCACACCTTTACATGGTAATGATCCCGCAATGAGACTTGTCAAGTATGGTGGCAGAAGTAGTAACAGTGGCAGTGAATCAGACACCTTACAGTATCAATTATTAGACTATGACTCGCACAGCTTCACATCAGGTAGTACACATCAATGGTCAAAACTATACACCTTTTCAGAAGCATATGGTATTATTGCATCAGATATTATTAAAGAAGAGGGCTTGTCTTCAAAGGTATTTCAAACAATCTTACAGTCAATGGAAGACAATAAAGGCAAAGAGAGTCCAGTACTAGAGTTATACCGAAGTTACATGATATCAGGAGCTAGTATAGAAGGAAACAATCGAGGTGTAAATGATAAGTGCAACGTCCAATGTCGTAATGAATTGGTGTGTACATTTCAATCAGCAACGAGATCTGGGTATGAAACTTGCCTAAGTGGAAGGAGTCAATGGAAACAGAGAAGTATAGTTGGCATAGTGGCTGTACTAGGATTCATACTTGTGTTTGCAAGTTTTGCAATTGTAAGACTGAGGAAGAAAAGAAACATGAGAAAGAACTATGAATCTACCCCATCTGTCGTTGGACTGTCTGATAATAATGATGCTGATATAAGGGATCAGGAGATGATATAACTGATAGTTTTGCTTTAAAAGACTATATGTTTTGAATACAATACATTCAAGTCAAATAGAGGTGGAACAATACACCTTCACTATCTTATAACTGTAGATATAAACAATTGAAGAAAAGGTTTAGAGAGATAGTCTAGCTAAGTGGCTAAGGCCCAGGAGCAAATCTTAACTCAAGACTCAAAAGATGAAAGATACCAGTACGTTTCTTTTTGACTTGAAGCAGCAACACGTCAGTGCACCAAAAAGCCTTCCTTTGTCATTGTTTGTTGCCGCTATCATTGCAAGTAGGAGAGGGAGATGAAAGAGATATAGCAATAATATAGAGAATCCCCTTCCCCCCCCCCCCCGTACGTTAGTGCTCCAGTTTATCATGTCATCCGATGGACAACCACCTTCAAAAAAGATACGGAGTTGCAGTTCTTCTGCTGCATCCGAATCCACACCTTCTCCTGTCATCTCACTCGACGAGGTCACGGCAAATACACTCCTCGACACTGTACGACGATATGAAGCTGAGGCAACTAGACGGAGTAATGATGCACAGATTGAAGTGGCTAGTGCAAAAGAAGATGTCCTAGCTGCAATAGAAACACTCAAACGAGCACAAGAAAGATTAAGCCGCGTCGAATCAACAGCTGCTCAGTCATTGCAAAGCGCTAGGGCTGCTCAAGATTATCTATCTAAATGGGAGGTACAGTTGATAGGGAAGACGAAGATAAGTCCAAGTTCTGCAGAGAATGATACTGATGACCAAGTTGTTAAGCATGTTACATTTAATGTACCTCAGCATGAGAGTAGTGCTACTAGTTCCGAGGTATCCTCTGGACAACAGCAACAACACACACGGAAAGTACGACGAAAACGTATTCGTGTATCAGAGCATGGATGGGGTGTGTATGAAGGTCATTTAGATTCATTAGGAGAGCCACATGGCTCTGGAACTGTAACATGGGAGAATGGTGGTCAGTATAATGGTGAATGGGTAGACGGGAAGGCTAATGGGTATGGACTTATGAACTACGGTAACGGAGATAGATATGAAGGTGGTTGGAAAGATGGATGTCGATTTGGTCAGGGCACACATCATTTCAAAGACGGTGGAGTATACGAAGGTCAATGGTGCAATGCCGCTCCAGACGGTCATGGTAAAATGACATTGAAGAATGGATCTCATTATGAAGGAGCATGGAAAGATGGCAAGTGGCATGGTCATGGCATCGTCCGACCAGTCAATGGAGGAGAATGGGAGGGTACATTTCACATGGGCAAGTGCACTGTGGGTACACTGAGAAGACCCAATGGAGAACTCGAAATTGGAAGATATGATAGTGTCAATCCGGATGATGTCAAGGAGGGCGTTTGGTGGAGTATTGATAGACAATCAATATGGATAGTCGAAGGTGGACAGAAGAAAGAACAAATAGATGAGCAAACTGCAATAGAGATGGCTCAAAGACTTGGTGTTACATTTCCTGAGGAGTTTCAACAAGAAGAACAAACTCTCAAGACGGAAGAGTAAACTCTTTCGGGTCAACACTGGAAAGGGTCAAACACCAATTGCCCCAATAGAAAGCTAAGATGTTATTGTACAGTATACAATCAATTTAGAAATTATGATACCGCCCTCAAAGATAAACTCACTCACATACTCAATGAATGTCTCCACTAAACATTAATAGCTGCATAGCTAAGCGATATACCCATTTCTTTCACTTCTTTCCCTCAGTTACATCATGAATGGCATTTGCAATATACTCAACATTCTGTGATGTTACGCCTGCCATGCTTATACGACCATCAAGTGTACAATAGATATGATGCTTTTCACGGAGAGCTTCAACTTCACCTTTTGACATGCCACTGTATGCAAACATTCCAATTTGTCGTGTGATATGATCCCAATTACGACTTGATCCAAGATCTTCTAATATCTTTCTTAGCTTCCCTCTCATTGAATTGATTCTTTGTGCCATACCCATACATTGTTCAACAAACTCATCTGTTTTCTTTGGACTGGATAATATCTTGCTAACAATTCGAGCACCATGTCGTGGCGGATTGGAATAACTCGGTCGGATGTGTAATTTGAGCTGACTTAATACTCTTTGTGCCTCCTCTGGTGAATCGGCCACAACAGATAGAGCTCCTACTCGTTGACCATACAAACCAAAGTTTTTTGAGAATGATTGCACAAGAGCAATGTTGTGTCCATCTTCAACAAACATTCGTACAGCTGCTGCATCCTTCCTTGCGTCACCACTAGCAAATCCCTGGTAGGCGCAATCGAAGAAGGGCAATAGACTCTTCTCCATTGCAACTTTACTAATATCCTTCCATTGATCAGTTGTAGGGTCCATACCCGTAGGATTATGAGCACAAGCGTGTAGTAGAATACAACTTCCCTCTGGCATTGCTTTCATATCATTAATCAAGTTGTCGAAATCCAAACTGCAACTTGAATTATCATAGTAGCTATACTTCTTAACTTCAAGTCCAGCATTTGTAAAGATTGGAATATGATTTCCCCATGTAGGATTTGGTACATATATCTCTTTGTGACCAAATTGACGCAATACTTCACCAAATATACGAAGACCACCCGTACCGCTCAATGTTTGAACACCGGCAATTCGCTTCTCTTGTAAAGGAACACAATTATCGCCATAAGCAAATGCTAATGCATATTTTATAAATTCAGGACAACCTGCAATACCTGAATATTCATGATCTAACTCGTCTGCAACAAGTTCACTCTCCGCCTCTCGAACAACGGGTAATACAAATGGTTTTCCTAAATCACCTACATACAAATTAAAAATATATAAGATATGTCTGTCGAAAAATGAACATCATTTGCACACCATTAACTTACATCGATATGCTCCAACACCAACATTCACCTTGTTAGGGAAATCATCATTTAAGTATGCCTGTGGAGAGAGAAAGGAAGATGTATTGTGAGTCGTCATCATCATGAACAGCAATACTAACGATACTTTGTGACATATCATACGATACGATATCATATATTCATATCATATGCTCATGACTTACCTCTGTAAGACCAATGATTGGATCAGGCGGTGCCTGTGGAAACTTTTCCCAGGGTGATGATTTGGTAGTATCATTAGAGAAGTCTCGTCGAGTAGGTGTTGATGTTTGAGTTCCCACAAGTAGATGAGAGGTAGCTCGGTTATTGCAAATATTTCCACTTGATGTCGCATAGACAACTCTTCTGTTGAATGCCCTTCGAGCACTCCGGGCGGCAGACTGTACGATCATGGTACGATATGTATATTACCACACACTCTTACCTAGAGGAAGTTGTCAATGATCGCCGTGGTTGTAGTTGATGATGATTGATGAGATTGATGGCTTGGTTAGGATCCAATTGTACCGAATGAGATGAAATACCTAAAGTAAAATGAAGACCACTAAAGTAAGGTACTGATCATTGGTAGATCGCCTTGCTATAATAATATCAATCAATCTGTTGGGCGAAACAGCGAGCTTTATGTTAAATATTACTAGCACATTCATCTATTGCAGTTGAAGTGCTCTCTCCCAATATAGATATTGACCAGTTAACCTCCATTGCTTGCTTGTAAACAATGTTATCTTATCGTCTTGCAATAGCAGTCATTCTGGTGGTATTCATTGCATATCCATTGCAAACATATGCAAAGAAGAAAAGTAAAATCATATCCAACTTAGATGATCTACCATATGATGAAAATGATCATTTAGCCTCCCACATACTTGCATACCCATCCTCGTGTTCATCATTAATTGAAAAAGTATTGCCCGATGGTCCTAATTTATACCAACACATACCAATTGCAATGGAAGGTGAGGCAGCTAGCACCTTATTTGGTGATAAACTACCAGATTCTACAATTACAGATATATTACAATGTCCAGCAGTATGTCTAGATCGTGGAGTTGATAAATCATTAGTAGCATATCCAATCCCTGAAAGTTATTGGAATCCTACTGAGAATAATGATCATTCAACATTCCCTTCCTTCGTATCCTCATTATCATGTGGTAGAGTTGAGTTTGGTTTTATCAACTACAGCAAAAATGTTGTCTCATTAAATTGGGTTAATAATGATGGGAATAAGCAATACTTATATCCACTTGAAAGGATGGAAAAGAATACAAGATTTATTCATACTTTTATTGGTCATCGATTTGTTGCCGAGGATCCTAATACAAAAGAGGAATTATTAGATGTTACTGTCGAGTTTACTGGTGTTATTGGTATTTATAATCATGTCAATCGCCATCAGGATAGAGATATCCGTGAGCAGGTTAGGAGGACAATGGGTGGAGAGTGGAGTAAACATTTGCAAGTCAAGAGAACATTTAGTTCACTTGGATTTGCAACTGGTAGACTTCCAAATGATGTATTTGGTTCAATGAGATCATACTATTACAATAATCGTGACCCGCCTCATAGATTGATGGAAGAATGGGACAGTAAGGGAGTGTACGTCAATTATTGGGAGTCAGACTGCAACTTCATTCAGATACCATGGGATTTGAAAGCACAGTGGCAAGTTAGATTAAAAGATGTAGTGCAGGAATGGGTCGGTGTTGAGATTGAACAGACTGATATGTATGGCATAAGACAATACGAAGCTGGAGCAAGGCTGTTGACCCATGTTGACCGAATTACAACTCATGCGGTTAGTCTCATTGTCAATATCGCTCAAGGAAATCTCACTCAGCCATGGACAGTTGAAGTATACGACCATGCCGATCGACTACATGAAGTGGTAATGAAGCCCGGAGATATAGTATATTATGAAAGTGCAAAGGCGTTACATGGACGCAACAGGAAAGTCCGCGTTTGTGTTGTTTTATTATGTACTCGTGTGGTTAACTCGTGAAGTCTTGGGGATATGGCTACTTCATTTGAACTTGGTTTGTTGCCTTTACAACCCACATCTACTAACAGAAGTTCCTATCATCTCTCTCCTTTAATCAGTCCGTTAGCCGGCGGATACTATGCCAATATATTTACACATTACCGACCAATCGGTGACCCGCAATGGTATCAAAAAGAAAATCCAGAGAATACTCCAGAGCCATTGATAGATGTGGGCAAATGTGAGCTGGTAGGAAAGCCAACTGATTATTCAAAAGGGGCTGTCAAGTGCGAGAACCCAGCAATCGGTCCACATCTATCACCGAAAATGGTAACTCTTACAAGTGGAGATGATTTGTACAATCATTGGTTGAGTGTTGGGCCATCTTTTGATGATGAAGTAGGGACAGAGGAACTTTAACTTTTAATAAAGTAATTAGTAAGGTCAACGATCTAACTACTGTAAAACTGTATATGTTATTCCATATTTAGTGCATCTAATGTGCAACTATTGTAAATATCTTTCACCATAAAAGTGCAGTACATTGGAAAGATTATGATTGCCGTAGCTTCATGTTGAGTATGTATATATGAATTGAATCTTTGGGTAGAAGCAAAGTATAAACCTGCATTCTAGAACAAGTTTGTCTTCTCCATGATGCGAATAAAATCAGACTGAGACACCTCACCATCGCCATCCCTGGAAGTTGATGTTAGATATATAAAAGTGAAGAAGGAGAGAAATGAAATAACTTCTGTTAGTAACTTTGCAAAAGAAATACAATAAAGATGTACAACTCGGACTTTCCTGTCAGCCTCATCAATCATCTCCTGCAACTCCTCATCGGTGATAGACTCTCCTAGCTCCATTGCAACTCTTTTCAAGTTACGGAATGAAATTTTACCACTTTCATCATCATCAAAGAGACGAAATGCTTTCACCATCTCCTCCTTGCTATCACGCTCACCCATTTTCATAGTCATCATAGTTAGGAATTCCGAGAAGTCAACATTCCCATCCTTATCCTTATCAATTTGTGAGATTAACTTTCTAATCTCCTCCTTACTTGGTTCAAAGCCGAGTGCCCTCATGGCTACCTTCAACTCCTTAGCATCGATTGTCCCAGAACCATCTGTGTCGAACAAATCAAATGCCTCACGGATTTCATTCTTTTGATCCTCGGTAAGTTCCTATAGAGTTGGGATATGTAAATAATAAGCAATTATAGGCAATTATGCAAATTGAAGAGATTGAAAATGTAGGTTCAAGAGCTCCTCCAACACATACTCACAAGCGGAGCGGACTTTTTGGATGATAAAGGTTTCTTTCTACCCGCTGGTGAAGACTTGGTAATAGCTTTGGAGGACTGTACATTCATATTGCATATTATAAAGAAGTAGTATGTTTAGTTAGAAAATATGACGAAGCAAAATAATTGGCATCTCTTTATTATGCAAATAAATGTATACTCTGCGCCCTTCTACCCTGAATCTACTCACCATAATAATCGGAAAGTTGATGAAGACAGTAAATGCCCCAGCTAGGCTATTCTACGCCGCTACCTCCTCGTTCTTCTCTCCACGGCCACGGCAAAAACCTATTGGATTCCGTAACAAAATAGATCGTTCGATCGCTAAACTCTCATTTTTCACTTTGTTCTCTCAGCCAATCGATTCTACTCTAGAAACAGCGGCGTCTTATTCAGCAACTAACTTGTCCAGCATCTTCTTATACAGCGATATATACTTTGAATTATGCCAAAACCAAAGGGTAAGTGAAAATTGTCATTAAGATGGTACACCTAATTAACTGCAATTGAATATTAACGCCTCTTCGTATTGCCGTACATCTCATTGTGTCATATCTTTTTGCATTTACTACAACTATATCGATTTCATTGGTGCATATCGGATATTAAACATACAACAATATAACAACATACAATCAAAACAACACAACACAAATAAAATATAAATAACAAAAATACACTTTACAGGAAAGGGAGGTAAAAACCGAAGAAGAGGAAAGGGAGATGGAGAAGAATCTAAACGTGAATTAGAATTCAAAGAAGAAGGACAAGAATATGCCCAGGTAGTACGAATGCTTGGTAATGGTCGATGTGAATGTTTCTGTTACGACGGAGTTACACGTTTAGGTCATATTCGTGGTAAGATGCGTAAGAAGGTATGGGTAACTGCTGGCGATATTGTATTGGTGGGTAAGCGTGACTTTCAAGATGAAAAGGTGGATATATTGCACAAGTACTCGGCTGATGAGGCAAGGAATTTAAAACAATATGGTGAATTACCAGAAACGGCACGTATTAATGAAACTGCTGTTGATCAAGCCATGGCCGGTGATGGAGATGATGATGATATTGGTATTGATTTTGATGATATTTAAAACAATTTAATGTGTAGAGTATGTGTATTGTGGTGGGGAGGGAGATATGATGGGGTGAGCGAGGGGCAATTGAAGAATGTCTTCTTTGGGTATTGGGTAGTTGTGTCACAATAATTGTTTGGGCTGGTAATTTGGCGAGGGGGGTATTTGGTTTTGCCATCCGGCAAATAATGAGCATGCTAGTAAATACAATCAAAACTAGAGGTAATGTTGTCACTGACATGTAGTGGACATTTTTATTTGCAAATAAGAGCCAATTATTCTTACCACTCGATATGCCCTAGCCGCTCATCTTGACATTTCTGCTGTCGCAATCCGCCAATGGAAAGGATTGTATTCTACTCACCTCAATGCTTGAAATGTCCTCTGCAGATGTTCTGAGTTATACTCTTCATCGCCACTTACTTCTACATTTTCTCAAGTTCCATGTGTAATATATACAATTTTCTTCGTCTGGCCGTCACTGCCATAACTCTGTTAGCAGTTAGCAAATACTCAGGCAGGGACACCAATTGAACATCATATTATAGGCTATTACAATAGTATGTCAACACCATTACCTCCAGGATTTACACCCCAACAGGGTATGGCGCCACCACCTCCGATGTCCAATCCAAACAATCAACAACAGCAATCAAATTCTCTTCCACCTTTATCACCACAAGGTGCACCTACTCAACCTCCACAACAACAATACAACCGGCCACCTGCTGGTGGTAGAGGGGGGAATTATGGTGGCAGAGGGAACTATACTGGACGTGGAAGTTATGGCGGCAGATCAGGAAATAATAGTGGACGAGGCAATTATAACAATAATAGTGGAAGGGGTAATTACAACAATAATGGTGGAAGGGGTAGAGGAGGAAATTATCCTCCCAATAACAATAATAACAATATGAATAATCCACAAATGCAATACCCACCAAGGAATGAGTTACCACCCGGTCAACTGTAAGTTATTCATAAGATGTGTTTGTGTTCATGAGGTTTGTTTGTATTCATAAGATGTGTCTAATAATTATGTTGATAATCATATGGATCTTTTCGAACGATATTGCAGTCCTGGATTTCTACCCGGGGCAGCATCAATGGTAGAGCAATTAGATCGACGACTGCTAGTTATATTACGTGACGGTAGACATTTAGTGGGTATATTACGTACATTTGATC
>Ga0075439_13298_pt1 | contig 12151 bp, 8 predicted proteins | sample MintriSingleCell_FD_74264 | JGI IMG/M metagenome (GOLD analysis project Ga0075439, IMG submission 74264) | Marine eukaryotic communities from Monterey Bay, USA to study complex ecological interactions - Minidiscus trioculatus JGI Plate_4_G5... | ecosystem: Environmental > Aquatic > Marine >... | reverse complement strand
TGGGTTGGAGTATTGCTTTGGAGGTATTAGAAGATGCTGCCGCCTTAGTATTAGCAATATTAGTAGTGGCTGTTGTAGTTGGGATAGTTTTACCATCAGTTGATTCAGTTTTCATGTTAGTTTCCTCAGTTTTTATCACTGTTTGTGTTGTCGATTGAGGCTGAGTAGATTTAGACGAGGAGGCATCAGACGAAGATGATACCGATGGAGATAGTAACGTTTTAGTAGCTCCTGGTGGTTTAGTTCCCTTTTTAGATGCCACCATTGCAGCACTCGCGGCTCCAGCTGATATTATTGGAGGTGACACGTCTTGTGTCTGTTTTTGTTGTATAGTATTAGACTTGACTTTGGTATCCTCTGACGATGCCTCCTTAGTATCTGTGGATGGAGGCTTTACCTTTGCCTCGTTATCTTCCATTTTAACACGCTTTGGTGGCGGCGGTGGTGGTGTATCATCCTCTGTCTTTATCGAGGCCTTACTACCATTTGTTGCTTTCTCATTATCATTTTTTGTAGTAGTTGTAGTTGTTTCATTTGTTACGTCATCATTACCCCGTTTTCTCGTACTACGGCGTAAATTTGTCATCCTTTATGTAATACTATTTTTATACTTCTATATCATACTGTCTAATTATATTTATTTATTAATAATAGCGCCGTCATAAACATACCGTTTTGTTAGTAGAAATTTCCCATCACGTGCGTACCTCAATTGCTAATTTAGTTTGTGTTTAGTCGCAACGCGTTTGCAATACGCGTGGCGTGCCACACCTCTGATTCCATCTATGCGCCAAGTTGCGTACTGTAACTTATCTTCAGCCCAAATTTTCTCATTTTTGACATCCACATCACAATCTCTCCCCTTACTAACTCTCTCCCCGCTCTTTGTATTGCGTTTGTGAATCAATACCTACTTCGATCGAGGATATATAAACAACGAACAAATACTTTACAGCTCATCCCCCCCCCTTCCGCCGCCGCTTCATTGATTGCAGAAGAAGATACCTACAACAATACAGAAGAAGATACTTTGAGACATCATCCGTCGATCGTAAGAACTACAATGTGCAGAGTTACATTCTCTCCTCAAGTTAATAATAATGTTGATATGAAGAATAAACAACATATCCCATCATCGTCGTCGTCAGCCTTACGACGAATGTCACCATTCATTATCACGGGATATATTCTAAATTCAATTCTATATCAATCAGTCAAGAATATACTACCATCAACACTTGTCGCTGATGAACAGTATTGCCTACCAAACAATAATGAAGAATCAAAAGGACGTTGGTTCTTCAATAAAAATACCACTGCAAACGATTGTGACCGAAGTGACCTTTTTAGCTTTCAAATAGTGTCCTTAGTAAATTTATCGTGCTTGGGCTTACTTGGGGTCTATACTTTTTACATTACCAAACGTACCTCGAAAGTATTACCACAAACACCCCAAGGACGATACTTTGGTAATACTGTCAATGTTAATGGTGATGTGTTATTAAAAGAAGCTGATTATATCAATGCTGTTATAGTTATCTTTCAAGGTTGGGATTTCATAACGAGTTTATTCTTCGAAGAGCATTGTACAATGATTATGATGACACATCATGCCTTGGCATTCATTTGTGGTTTCTTTTGTTTACTCTATGATGTGAGTTTGGTCTTGTTGTGCAATGTTTGCTTTGAATTTGAAGGAGATAGCAAAGTAAATGTCCAACTCATATCATATGTATCTCTCCCCCTCTTGCTTTCGATTCGATGTGTAGGTGAACCCATACTATGCAGGTAAGTGAAAAAAACGGCCTCGTTTCATTGATAATATCCACGGAACTTATCGCTCCTCTATTCTCCAAATAAACAGTCTACTTTGGCGGAGTTAGCGAGTTTAGTAGTATCTTCTTATGCATTTCACAACTCTTCCAATACTACCCACCGTCGTCTCTATCATCACCTGACACAACACTATCAACAATACTACATACACTCGAATCGTTCTGTCAGGCCATGTTCGTCTTAACTTTCTTCATCTTTCGTATCATCGGCTGGGCAACATACTCATACATGTTCATTCGAGATTCAGTATACATTCTTAAGAATGGGTTAGTAAAGAGATTTAGTCCAGGATCGGGATGGTTCCTTTGTTACCTGTTGAGCATGGCTGTGCTTTTGGGAGGACTACAAGTATACTGGTGTGAAGGAATCGTGAAGAAGTTGGGAGAGATTCACGGATAGTATAATCGATCATTATTGGCGCTGATATCGATCGATGTATTATGGATGTACAATAGTGTTAGTGGGGGTTGTTCTATTGACACTGGATTATGTATTCAAACAACTGACATCTGAGATCTTAACTCTGAGTTAGTTGTTTTGGACTAATCAGTTAATCAGTTAGGGACTTCTGTCCATTACATCCCTAGTGATTTCGATTGCAGGTGATTAATGACCCATAAATCTTGTGATTAGGGTAAAGTGGCGTAGCTAGTCGTCAAGTACTAATAAGGCTGCAGTACTTCCGCTACTTTAATGTAAATACCAACAATTTGAATGACCTAATGCTTAGTAAAGTAGTATACATAGAGCTGCAGAGCAGGAAGAGAGCTGAAGGAGCAAGAGCAACAAGGATACCACATTCACAACGCTAGAGTATCCGTCCATTCATAATATGTACAGATGTAGATCAGTCGTAACACGGAGCATCTCTCAAGTAGTTTCATAAGATCCAACCTCTCCCTTTGTGATTGCAATGTTCAGTTGATAAGACAGTAGACACATAATGAGAGAAAATGTGACCAATAGTCGTTACTCAACTTGGCTATTTTCTATTGCCTTCTCCTTTCGAGTTTGCAACGAGTAGGTTCATACAACAATGCTATTAGGCGGCAGTAGCGGAGTATTTAAGGCCAAGACTTTACCGGCATGCATTATATAAGATTGCTAAGATGCATGAACAAATAAAGAACTCGGAGAAATGAAGTTATGAGTTTATAATGTCACAAAATAACAATAAACATCGGAGAAAGTTAATTGCAACTCAAACTAAAAACACCATGGATTATGATAATAATATACCCGATATTGATGAAAGTGAGGTTAGTAGAGATATTAGTTTATCCAATACGTTATTAGGAGATAATAGTTATCGGAGTGGTACTACATTGAATGATGATAGTATACGGAGTGGTGGAGATTTACCTCCGTGGGATGAGCAGATTGTTGGTACACCAACTTGTAATATCAAGGAGAAAATTATGGAGGAAGATGAGAGTAATGGTAGTAGCGGCGGTGGAAGTGGTAAAGAAGAGAAGATTAAAGATGATGATTTGCCCAATAGTGCTGATATATCATCTTCTTATATGGAACAGGCAAGAGACATGATGTCTGCGGTATCCAAACTCCCTGTTATTCATGTTCCTCCATTGATAACGTCAACGGGGAAGACTGATAAAGATCCACAAATTGGTAGTTCACCAATCAAGACCAAGGGAACAGAAGTAGGGGGTATTCAATCTACCTCAACACCATCTTCTATTGGCAGTAAGGAGGTATCAGCAGTACACAAAAGTTTACCAACCAAGAACTTTGCTTCCCCAACAGATGCAGACACGGAATCTATTGCCCCTCAAGATGTATTTAATCCTCCACCTCCACCATTATTTGCACCCCCTACCACTACAGCTAATCTTAGTAATGATGGTGGTACTAATAAAAATGGGAGTGAAGTTTGGGAGGACACTGTGGTGAAGCTACATACCACTTCAAGTAGTGAGGAAAAGAATGGTAGTGCTCCTTCCTCTGATGCTGCCGCTCCTCATGTGTCACTCCAGTCTGAACAGCAACATGCTTCACTCCAATCATCCACAAATACATCAATGAGATCACTCCTTATTGGTCAGGATACATCCATGAGATCATTAATGGGATGTGATAGTTGGAATAACTCCTCTACATCCTTTATGGGACATGAAAGTTGGAATACAAGCATGGGGAGTTTAATGAATACCACCTCTTTCTTAAATTCATCCCAGTTAAATACCACCCCGGCAGCGGCAGTAGCACCACCTTCTCGGCCTTCGATAAGTACTTCATCAGGGAAGCGACCAAGCTTCTCAAAATTTACAGAGTATAAGATTGAGGATAACCGTCGTGCATCTACTGATTCGTCAAACCGTCGTTCTTCTGTTGAATCAGCTGCTTCTTCGTCTGGTGGTCAGCAACGACCGGGAAGCATACCCGAGGAGAGGAGAGTACACGAACGACCTAATTTAATGAACTATAAGATGGAAGATAATGATATGGGTGAAGAAGATGATGGGAAGCTTTCCTCTTCTCCAAGCCACGGGGGTATGCCTACTGTTCCCAACTTGTCGGGGGATTCTGAATTAAGTGCTGCTCATACTACCACTACCGCAACGCCTGTACCTCCACAAAAGCAAAGACTTAGTCTAATCCTTCCAGGTGGGATGCAACAACTTTCACTATCTCCGGGAGTACGCTCTCGTGATGAATTTGAGAGCAAAGTGAAAGTAGGCATCTCTGTCCCCACAAAAGGTCCAAACAACGAGAACAAGAAGTTGGCCGCCAAGGGTAACGAAGATGATGAAGTCAACTCAGGAGACGCCATACAAGAAGGATCCACAGGAGGTGCACCACTCAAGAAGAAGCATAAATTCCGACGGCCATCGTCAGCATCAACTACCCAAACGCCCACAACACACAAATCATGTCACTCAAGTGCCTCATTTGATATTATTGCCCATGAGCCGTCGTCACGGGTGAGCTCTATATATGACCCTGAAGATATATGCCCCCCATTGAGTGATGTTGATATGAATGAGTTAGTAATTGAGGTGAATGCCAAGAAGGATAATGAGATGGGTGTTCTTCGGTTGAGTCAGAAGGAAAAGGAAGATGCAGAACAAGATAGGCTGGTTAATTCAAAGATGCCTGCAAACCAAGATCTCCAAGATTCCCAAGCACAGGAAGTGCCCAAGTCTATTCTAAGGCATTCTAAACGAGAATCATCAAGTGAGAAAGAACAACGCATCCTTCGTCGTAAAATACAAAGACTACTTCTCATCAGGCATTGCTCAACATGCCCTATCCCACCGCCACCGCTTGTAAAGATACCTGCTTTGCCTCTCTCTTCTCGTGCTCGTGATCCTCCGGGTCACAATGCAAGAGAAGATACTGTTCCCAATTCCAATCTTACCTGCACCATATGCCCTGTAACCTCCCACTGTACAGAGGGAAAGGCTTTATGTGCACACATCAAGACTTGCAACCGTCGAGACTGTACTTATAAGAAGTGCATGACCAGTAGAGAAGTATTATTTCATTACAAGAACTGTCGGGATGTGTCATGTGAGATTTGTGGTCCAGTCAGAGCATTAGACAGACGACAAACTGTTGATATTGAAAGGCAAAGGAGTACTAGAAGAAAGAGTGATAGCAGTATCGAGACGATAGATGACATTGGGTGGCTACAGGCTAATATGATGGATGAAGAAGATAAATAAGCTAAACTTTTTCTACTTAAGAAGTTACACTTGTATCATACTACTTAATGCCATAGCAACAGTACTCTGAAGCATAGTACTTGAAATAATAATCTCATCCAACTCATCCGTACTAGGCATACCACGTTCACTTATTGCACCTCCAAGTAAACTAGCCGCAAATGCCACACCAACAACCAAGAAAGCAATGGGGAATGTAATACTGGGTTTTAAATACCATGGTGCCTCCTGTCCAGTTTCACCCTCAAACAAACCAAAGAAGTAGGATCCTTTAATCCAATCAATAAATCCTTCAATCCCTTCTTTTTCTTCAGGGGCGTATAATGCCTTATCTCTCATTTTTTGTTCATATGCCGCGGCAATTGCACCGGGAGTACGTGGACGATTGACCGGACCATCCATAATCCCATCTAATCCTGATGTATCGGCACCTGAGGCACTCAATCCAACACTTTCCTCGACTGTTAATACTTCCAAATCAATTTCAATTTCTGAATTTGGTGGTATAAATGGTGGCACTCCTTCCACACCATAGGCAAAGTTTGGATTAGTTATGTGTACTGTAGCACGTTCACCTTCCTTCATGGTACGTATGGCTGCATCCCATCCACGTATCATACTACCATCTCCAGCGATGATACGTTGTCTATCTGATCGGGAGAATGCAGTTTCTGACCCAGCGGCATTGCAATAGTATTTAACAACGACTATATCACCCGCACGGACTGAACGTCCTATACCTTCAACTGTTATTGTTTTTGTTATACCCTCTGGTAGTTGGGATGAAGAACTTGTTGCTGCTGTTGTTGCAGGTTGTGAAAATAGTATTGTTTGTCTATTATTGTGACTGTGATATTGAGTGTTGGAGTTCTGTGATATAAAACTTGTTGGTGCTGATGAAAATGAGTCTATTCTTCTACAGGAAATGAGTAGAGCTAATAATGGAAGGATAAAGGTCAACAACACCATGATAGAGGAGGATATAGATGAGACTAATGCCGCCACTTCCACTTCAATAGGTAGGAGGATGATAATGAGAAATATGGAGAAATGAGAGTTAGTAGTAGTTGTGAGGTGGAAGCAAAAGGGTACTTTGATGCCCCTAAATTGACCCAAGTAACCCGACACGAGTCTCATCAAAAAAATTAAAAATGCTTGATAGTTTGAAAGATGGCCATAATTCTTACTACTATGGCAAAGTATACGCTAACCGTACTAGCCGCGGCTCTATCAGCGGTGGCAGCCGTTGACCGAATCAATGAATTAGTTGAAATGCCAGGCCATACAAAGAAGACTCATATAATTAGTCCACAACCTCATGAGTGAGTACATACAAGAGATGTTTCTTTATGTCTGACATTGTGTTTAGTATATAGACTCTATGCGGGGGTTTATGATGGATAGGGCGGTGGATTGGTTGTTATTTGCAATCAATATAATTGCAATTGGTGTTTTTTTGCGATGACGGCGTTTGTTTCGTTTTGTGTTCATATGATATGTAAAATTCTCATAAAACACACCTTAATTCTAATTCTATCTCAACATACAGGTACCTAACCGAGGATGATTTACCAAAGGAACATAATTGGAATGATCACAATGGCATGAGCTGTATTACACATCAAATCAATCAACACATTCCTCAATACTGTGGCTCATGCTGGGCACATGCAACAGCATCATCACTAGCCGATCGAGTGAAGATTGCACGAAAGTGTCAAGGTGATGATATTAATTTATCAATTCAATATGTAAGTTATCCTTGACTCATTGAGCACTGCGTGTACCAAACCATGTAAGCTCACTGTATACTTATGCACTCTTGCTTATCTCCGCTCTTTCTTTTGTCCTTTTAAGATATTGAATTGTGGTGGTGAGGTAGCGGGATCTTGCCACGGTGGGTCAAGTACGGGAGCTTACCAATTCATGAATGAAAATCAAATTCCATTTGATACCGCCATGCCCTACATTGCATGCTCATCCGAATCAAAGGAAGGATTCTGTGCCCATGTCGACACGACCTGTACTGCAATTAATACTGCACGTACATGTGGTACCTTTAGCGATAAGGGTGGTACTTGTGAGCCACTACCATCATTCCCAAATGTTACCATTGCAGAGTATGGTAACATTTGGGAAGAAGACCCGATGGAACGCGTGAAGAAGATTAAGATGGAAGTATTTGCTAGAGGTCCTGTCTCAGCAAGTATTAATGCCATACCCCTCAAGGATTTTCCGGGTGGTAAACCATTCGATGACGAGACAGCTATAGGTGGACCAGATCATGTGGTATCTATTATTGGCTGGGGAGTTGAGGATGGTAAAGAACATTGGATTGTTAGAAATAGCTGGGGGTCGTACTGGGGAGAAGGAGGGTTCTTCCGAATCTTGACTGGCAAGAATTTATTGGAAATTGAGAATGGTGTATCTTGGGCTACACCGAAACATTGGACTAAGCATAACGTTGCGTGTTCAGAAGACGGTATGACATGTGGTGGTGAAGTCGTCAATCATGGCGGTAAGAAGGTCATGCACTTTATTGGAGAAGAGTATGTAGATCCATCGGTTGAGTTTATTAAGAAGAAGGAGGCAAGGGAGGCATCTAGTCTTCGTACTTCTAGGAACTAAACTCTTCTTCATGTTTGATATTTTAAAGATAATTGTATAATAATCTGTTACGGCTCATAAGTTTAAGTTTAGCACCACTGTCTTCTACTAGATCCATTCTGCATGCCTCTGCCTCTTCCATTACTACTTTGCCATGATCCTCCTCTCCCTCTCCCGCCTCTGCCTCCGCTCTCCCTACCTCCAATCAATCCTCTTTGTTTGTTTTTAACATAATCCATCTTTTGACGATGTGGTTTGGACTTCAAATGTTCTTCCATTTGTACAACACTTGTTAACTGTTTCCTACACAGCTTGCAGTATGTCTTCTTCTGTTCTTCCTTCACAGCAACTTTATGAAATTCAGATGCACGGTGGGTATCAAACTCACTTTGTGATGATGATTGATGTTGACATACACGGCAATAGAAGGGCGGTCGATCAATTTGTGATGGACGGATATAATTCTGTAGTAGGTCTTGTACTGCATGTTTTAATCCTTCACTGACTTTATGTTCTTCTTTATCTTGTTGCTTCTGTTTCTTACTCCGTTTGTTTTTGGATTCCTCATTATCGTCTACAGAGTCAATACCCTTGAGCATCTTTCGTTTGTTTTGTGGTAATGCACTTTGTGGTAATGGTTCTATTCTATCATTGGCTACATTTGATAGACAGATGACCCCAGTGCCTCCTATATCTGCTTCGTGCGAATTCGTGGTTTGCTTCCCATCACCATACTTGTGAATAGAATCTTCACCAAATGAGATTGCTTTTTTCTTGTTTGATGTATTTGCATCATCTGATTCATAATCATCTTCTATTATATCTATATCATCATCACTTTCACTATTATTACTACTGCTATCAGCTGCAAGCTCTGCTTCTAAACGCTTAATCTCGTCATCCAAATCTACTTTGCTGTTGTTGGGTTTACTTTGCAATTGTTGATGTGTGTTGTCATCTTTTGTACGCATACGTTGAGCAATCGGCATAATATCTTCACTACTCATACTACTTGAACTAATACTTTGCTGTTTATTATATGTATACTTCTTTCCATTCTTTGCAATAACATTTTGTTTAACCAATCTCTTCAGTGCATGTTTGATGTCCTTCTTTTTTACAGAAAGTTGCTTTTGTATATCCTTTCTAGATACTGCCGCCGATGATGACTGACAGCTCCGAAGATAGGAAAGTATATCACCATCTAATGATGAGCGGTCTTCTTTACTCATACTTCCAATGATAAAACCTCACTCTTTCTTTCAGTACATCCATAATTCATAATCTCACCAACTCTCATGGTAAGCGGTATCCTTTTACTAATGGTCACGGGGTCGGTCGCGTCATCCGACTCGCGTCGTGAGACCGAGGGTTCCTTTGATCAATGGCTTTACTTGATTCATCGCCGGTAATGGGAGATTGCGGGGATAGATTCTTTACTACTGCCTAATAATAAGAGAAGAGAAAAGTTGGGAGGAATGTCAAAACAGATTGCAATTACAATAACAGATTACAATAACAAATCTAGTATACATTTCACCCTACCACCCCCAATCATCTGTGTTGGTTGGCAATTCTTCTAACCCAATGCCTCACAGTCCCTCGCCATACGCCAACCAGTCTTCTTCGTTCATATCATATTCATCATCCATAATATCATCCCAGTCATCTTCGTCATCATCTGATGACACTGGCTCATCACCCAAGTCCTTTGCATCGATATCTGCCTCCGTTTCACCCCCAATTGGCATTAAGGCGGCTTCCATAAGTCTATGTATAGGGGCCCATTCATCATTTGTTCCTTGCTGTGGTATGCTAAAGGTACGGAAATAGTCATTCATCGAACAGACACTCATTCTATACTGTCCCAAGGCTGTTCGGCCATGTGGATCGATAATACTTTTGTCGGTACCAAGTCTTAATAGGTGTTGAACAGTATTGTAATACTTGTCTGCCTCATTTGTTCTCTCTGGTGCCTTCATAACTGAACATATAAGAGGAGTCATACCGTTTTGATCGAGGTCATTAATTGCAGATGTACGCTCGTTGGGTGGTAACAGACCGAGAAAGAAATCAAGAAGTTCGGTATTCAAGAACCGAGCGGAACAATGTAGTGCATATGCTCTCCTCACCGAAGCTCCCTCATTAACCAGATTTCCAACTTCCACCTTCAGTTTCTCAATGCTTTTTCGAATCTTGTCAAGCAGCTCATTTCTTTTTTCAGCACAGCGCTCTTCAAATGTTGTATTGGCATACTTTCTCATAAAGACCACGGAACTATTAGATTCAAGTTCGGATCTAATACTTTCAATTAGGCGCCCTTTTTCTTCAACAGCACGGCGGCTCACTTCCAGTTTACCATCCATTTCGTCAAGAAATGCTTCGGTTTCTTGAATAGTCGTTTCAAAGTCATTCAGATCTTCCTCTGGCCTTCCTTCATTTCTCAATATTGCTAATTGACTACGAAGTGTATCCAATTCTGCTCGTTTAGTGCTGATATGTGTCTCCGCTTCCGCTTGTTCTCGCGAGGCTTCTTCGTGGTCTCGTTCTAACGAGGCAAGTTTCGCTTCCATTGTATTGAAGTCACTAGTGCTCCTTGCCATCATTTCATCTTCACTCCTCACAGTGTGCTCGATTGCCTTTGTGTTATCTGCATCATGAAAACTCATGCTAGTTAAAGCCTTTGTGACTGCATTAAAGAGCTTTTCATCCACGCCGCTTGGACTTGGGGGAAGATTAGTAGGCCAAACACGTAAATGTATTCCCATAGCATCCTCGTGAGATATCAGAGGAGTATCCAGAAACTCTGGCAAGGTAAACAGCCAGGGGTTTTCGCCCTTTCCAAACACCTCCATTATCTGCTTATACCCGGCCCGAAGAAAAGTTCTTGCATCTAAATTAATACATTCGTTCCATCTATTAATTACCTTCTTGTTTTGTTCAGCCTGCTCCTCAGTTATATCTACTTCCGTACCCCGATTACCTCTGATAATATCACTCCTCTCCCTTTCCAATTGATTTGTTGCATATGTCATGGGGTCACACCAAGCAGTTGCAAGGGTCCATTTTTCATGAAGCTCTGGTACTTTAAGTGCTGCCCGAACTGCCCTTGCAACGATGTTTGTATTATCCCCAGATTTATATGCTTGACGACGAATCCGTACACTCTTCACGTGTAGGAACCCCCCTCTCTTAGCTGTACCATCTGTATCGGCATTCTTAATTGAACGGTTCTTGGGCCTACCACGTCTATCACACAGTGTCGCAGTCTACCATATAGGTTGGAAAAGAAGAAAAAGATTAAATCGAAAGGAAATTCAATTCAACAAACATATCTTATGCTCAAACTTACAACTTGTTGCAGTTCAGAACTATGGGCATCTCCTGTAAGATGCGCGTTTCACGGTTTATGAAGATGAAGAGAGAAGATACTTATGTTAGCACATATGAAAACTTAAATGCACATGACGAAACAATACAAACGCGGACTTTCCTGCTTGATGAAACAACACTCCGTGTTTTGGCCGCGGAATTAGAACTAAACTAACCTCACCAGCTAATACATTATCAACGTTAATATCAATAGTAATATTAATAACACCATACTCCTCACGATAACCCAGTGCTGTATAAGATTCGTTAATATCCTCTTGACGTTGCTGTAATAGTTTTGCCTCATATCTATTCTTCATTTCAATCTCCTCCGGTGTAGTCGGAGAAGAGGGTGGTTCATAACTTCGAAATTCATCATCATATAACTCCGGACCATCAGGATTGTGACGATCATATATTTCCTCTCCGGGTATTAAACGGGCTTGTACCTCTGCATAATTTGTTGTTGCACGCTCGCTTGCATAAACATCTGAGTCTATTGCTTTACGAAAAGTACGACATGTATTCCATAATGATTTATGATCAGATACTGGTACACGACAAAGTACTGATATTAATGCATCTTCTGGTAATGATGACAGGGTGAGAGAATTTGACATCTTGTGTCTATTATCTTCAATGCAATTTGT
>Ga0075439_11436_pt1 | contig 12165 bp, 10 predicted proteins | sample MintriSingleCell_FD_74264 | JGI IMG/M metagenome (GOLD analysis project Ga0075439, IMG submission 74264) | Marine eukaryotic communities from Monterey Bay, USA to study complex ecological interactions - Minidiscus trioculatus JGI Plate_4_G5... | ecosystem: Environmental > Aquatic > Marine >... | reverse complement strand
AGGTATCAATTGGTCAATTATATAAGATTCGTATATAATTTGAGTGGTAGTTATATAGTGAACATATAATAATAAAAGAAGAGACAAATAATGAGCACGTCCGATAGTTGCAAAGAAGGTGCATCAATATCAAACGATGATGTTTGTGAGGTGAACGAGATGTTAAAGAATGTGAGCACAGTTGATGTACCGATATGTGCTAATTGTGGTAAGGAAGGTGAAGAAGTCAAGAATATATGCAACAAATGCAAGAAAGCAACGTATTGCAACGCCGTCTGTAAAAAGGTACACAAAAAGAAGCATAAGAAAGATTGTGAGAAATATCTCAAGATTGCTGCTGAGCATGCCGCTAAGTTACACGACGAAAAGTTATTCAAACAACCTCCACCACAAGAAGAAGATTGTCCCATTTGTTTTCTAAGAATGCCATCACTTCATACGGGAAGTCAATACAATTTGTGGGAAAGTTATATGTAGTGGATGTATTCATGCGCCTCTTTATGACGACCAAGGCAATGAAGTTGATAAGAAGTGTCCGTTTTGCAGAACATCGCGTCCTACTTCAACAAAGGGAATGGTTGAAAGATATAAGAAACGACTGGAGGCAGGTGATGCTCATGCTATGTACAGTTTAGGATACTATTACAGGGAAGGGGAAGAGGGATTGCCACAAGATGATGCCAAGGCATTAGAACTTTGGCATCGTGCAGCAGAACTTGGTTGTGCCGAAGCATATAATGGTATTGGTAGTGTTTATAATTATGGTAGAGGGGTTGAAATTGATATAAAGAAGGCTAGTCATTATTGGGAACTGGCAGCGATTAGAGGAAATGTATTAGCAAGGCATAACCTAGGTGCTTCAGAAGGACAGAAAGGCAATATGGATAGAGCATTAAAGCACTACATGATCGCGGTACGGGATGGATTTGCTCCATCGTTGAAGAATATCAAAATCCTGTATTCAAAAGGAGTTGCAACAAAAGAAGAGTACACTACAGCTTTGCAATTATATCAAGAATACTTAAGCGAGATCAAAAGTGACCAGAGAGATAAAGCTGCTGCAGCCGACGAGGAGAACCGTTACTATTAATTTAGAAAGGGGTAATTGTAATAAAAGGAGCTTGGTGTATTAGATTAGAGTGTTATCAAGTTATTATCGGGGAATGAGGTGGAAGTTTTGATCTGTTCAAGTTCATATAAATAGAGATGATTCAATGAAGTTGGCCATGATACATGCTTTATTATTTTAGATAGAACGTTACTTTGTGCCTTCTTGTCTTCTCTATCCACTCGGCATTTCCTCATCTTAAGTATCGGTCACATCGTATATACTCCATAATCGTATTCCTAAGATCAATCCTCAACTCATTATACTCTTCAGCTACACTTTTCAACCATTCTCTTCTCTTGACATTTGTTTCAAATTCTAACAATGCCAACGATACTGAATGTATAATACGAAATGATGCCATATGTACTAATGCAAAGTGAAAATCAAATTCATCTCCTCTTGTGCTTAAATCTGACATTACATTCCATGCTATATTCTTACCCATCTCATCTGTTAATCTATTTGGATTGGCATCGATGAAATGTCGTGATACATTGGGATGCAAGTTTCGCAATCCATTCTTCTTGGATAGTAATTGCTTCTTATTATGCTTCCCCGATTGTACTAACTTGTGTATAAGATCAGTACTTTCTATTACTAGGGGTGTACCTCGTGCTAACTTCCGTAGGATTGGAACTAACCAAAGTCTAGATTGTGCTGTAAATATGTCGGTTAGGAGATCATATCCCAAGAGTAATTCATTGTGATCGTTCTTTGATAGTACTTTTGAAGTAGATTGTTGTTGTAGCAGTATATCACTATCGTTTTCTACACCCAGAGCATTTAGTACTGATGGTATATCATTGCATATGTTCTCGGAATGATGACAAGAAGTAGCGGAGGAGAGTATCGTTTGTTGGAGTAATAAAAGTACTACTATTCCGCCTATTACAAATGACGACATTGCGATTATTATCTCCCGACGTTGCATATTATGTAAGCATACTATCCATAGTATGCTAAAACACCATTGACAAGTTGAAATATCTTCCATAGAAGAGTGTGTGGTACCGAGGATGGGATGACAGAGGTTTTTGAAACCTATTATAGAGTTGATGGATTGTCATCGGAAAGAGAACTAATCCCAAGAGGAAACTTGATCCAAACCAAATCAAGCCCCACCACCGACGCTGCAATCTACAACTATATCTTTCACCAATCCACAATAGAAGACGATGTCAAAGGCGGAGACGCCAACTAAACATAAATAAATGCTCTAGATGACTGATGACATAGCAATGACCGTAGTATCGCCAAAATCTTACTATCTATTGCTTTGATATTGTTATTGTGGTATTGGAGTTGCCGCGTTTAGGCCGCTATATATCTGAGGAGGTGTAATTAACGTTGCGTACGTGTTGTCGATTGTATATTCATATATTAATCTACACTTGCCACAAATTCTAGAACCCAAAAGCGCAGCGTAGCCAAGATACCACATAACAAAACAACACATCCTAAATTTATATTGCAACCGAGAATCGAGAAGCTACAATACTCCAGCAAAATACCCTTGTATTGGTAAGTGTTTACGTCTTTATCTTCTGCGGTGTGTATATGATGAATTTATATTGTATGTTTATCAACCCGAATCTAATTTTTAATCATCAACACAACATATGCACACATATCATATGCACCAACATATAGAAATGACAACCTCTTCCAAGAAAAGGAGAGGCAAGCAAAGGAAGGCTGCCAATGTACAAAAAGAAATTACCGCTAAACACGATTATGATGTTCGTAAATATACCGAATCCTTGACACGTATGCCACCTAATACAGTAATCAAGGCTATCCAAAGAAGAGATGAGGTTGCAACTGAGGCGGTGGCTGATTTTACGCTAAATGTATTAGCACGTCGAGAATTTGACCTTGGAGCTAGTGCCGCGGATGTATTATATTATAAGGAGTTGATTGGTGGAGGGTTGATCCCAACGATGATAGATCTGTTAAATGAAGGTTGTTCGGAAGAGCTTGTTGGGGATTTTCATAGTCCCTCATTTCCTGGTACGTGTATGACCTTGTTAGCCAACATTGCAAGAGATGATTTCAATGATTCATTTCGGTTACAAATTGCATCAAGTATTGGTCCTGTACTTAACTGTATGCAGAATGAGGTTGACAGGCAGTTTTTCAAGAGCAACAATCATTGGTATCGATCATTGACCTTTGTCTATCTAATTGGGAATCTTTTATTTACCGGAAAGAATCAGAAAGAGATAATGCAAGTTTTGTGTGAGTACCAGGGACTATTCGATTGTATTGTTCGGATGATGTTTTGGGATACTTATCGTCCAGATTTAGTGAAGGAGGCAAAGACATTTGATTTCACGTAACCGGCATCTCTGTTGCTGCTGGACAAACAATTAGTAGTATTGTGAGACTATACAATGAGACAAGCGAGGAAGGGAAGAAGAAGTTGTACGATATTGCTACTATGCCTATGCTTAGTAGGGTATACGACCCGGATTGTAAGACTGTGGTCATCTTTGGGTTAATTGATCTACTCAAACGTCAAGCTAGTGCATCTTTTGATGATAAGTTGCATTTTCATGCCGTCTTACTTCGTCTAGCTCAAGGGGGCTGTGTTGATAAGGAAGTTATCAAGGGCATCATTGATTTAGGATTCAATTACGCAACTCATTACGGTGATGCATCATGCATATGCCTAGTTCTTTCGAGCATTCTCATTCCAAGACTTGGATTATTTGAGGATGAGAATCTTATTCTTACTCAACCAAAGGATAAATTCTATGCCATTGCTATCGATGCCGGGTTGTTTGAAATGTGCCTAAACTTAGTAGTTAAGTTTGGAAACCAGAATGACGGAGAAGGCAAATCCTTTGTTCCCGATCAAGGCTGCTTTACTCTTCCACTTAGAAATATTATGATGAGTGCTAACCATGTATCATTCCAAGAGAAAAGTTCGAAGACAATTGCAAGTAAACACGCAGACATTGTGGATGCTTTGAAGAGCCACAGAGAAAGTATTCCACAGAATGATATTTGTATTGAAATAGTTACGTGTATGGAAGCAATTGTAAACATGAGCCACAGTGCTCAACACGGGGCATCCAAATTAAAGGCAGTTTGTATAGGATGCTCAAGATTATTAACACAAAAGAACATACAACGCTGCAGCAAATGCAACTCCCCGTATTGCTCACGTGAGTGTCAGGTAAATGATTGGCGTAATGGTAAACACAATGAAGAATGCAAGGTACTGAGCAACAAGGGTAGTCAATCAGGGCGAGGGGGAATCAGTTCTAAGTCTAAGAAGCAAGAGTTAGCTGTTCAAAAGAACATAAACACAATCGGTTCGGATATGTTTCGGAAGAATAAAATGAGATTTATTATGCAGGCAGCAGTAAAGGGACTTGATATTATTGATAGCGTATGTGTCATCGACTTTCGGTGCTCGCCTGCTTCTCTCAAATTGACAACTTTTGAGGATTTCCTTTCAAAGAACTTCAATGGTGATGGCGATTCAGACTTTATACTCAACAGTCGGGAAGCACATAGAGGTGAGTTACCCTTAGCATTCATGGTTCATCGTCCCAATGAACCTCTAGGCAAATCGACGGTTAACATGACCTATTGCGGTCACCCTGAAAATAATTCTTGGTCTGGATTTCAGAAAGAGATGATGGAGATGGTAGCAAAGCATTCAAATATGGACGATTTCTGGGATATGATATATGACGATCCAGAGTTACAAAAGAGCCTACTGAAAAGAATCGATGAGGCCGAAGATGGCAACATGGGAATCCTTACATATTTGATTCCTTTTGCAAAGGATGCTGGAAAAATATGTCTAAAGTATAGTTAGATTTCGGCTCTGTGATCTAACTTTATAAAACTAAAGGGGATAACTACATTCTTCCTGACAACAGTAGGCACACTAAGATATACTCTTAAGAGCTCTTAAGTCCAGAGACAGCTCGTAAAAAAGCGCACAAGATGTGTCATTTTTTCTCTCTCTCCGACACGGGACACCACCAATTGAATTGTTCTGATAGTCCCAATGCATAGTATTAATTCACTTCTACGTAAGCTTCCGTATCAAGTGCTATTGTATATGATCTAGTACTTGCTAAGTCTATTTTCTAGATCTTATGCCAACTATACTAATACTTGAGCTTAAAACCAGGTATCCTTAAGTAATTCCGTGATTATCGACAGGCACCCTCCAGCTCCATCTCCACTACGATTCTATTTAATTATTTAATAGTAACGACAATCCTCATCATCGGCTACAGCAGCTTTATCCCTCTGTACACTTTTAATATCACCCAAATATACTTGATATAACTGTAATGCTTTTGTGTAATCGTCCTTTGATGCGTGTCCTTTTGAGTACAATACTTTGACATTACTCAGAGAGTTGATATATCCACCTCTTACTGATATTATCCAGTGTTTTAATCCTCTATCAAAGTTGCCCGCTTCTATTTCCATAAAGCCTAGATTGTTCCTTGCTACTTCATTACCTCCCATAGCTGATAGCTCGTAATAATGCCTAGCCTTCTTTTTATCAACTTCCACTCCTTCACCATGTTGATAAGCATAACCAATACAGCTATATGCTTCAGCATAACCAAGTTCTCCTGCCCGATGCCAGTACTCTAATGCCTTGGTAAGATCTTGTGGGTATCCATATGTACCATCTTGATAGTGATTTCCTTGGTTGTAGATTGCAATGGGATCGCCAGCCTCCACTCTTTTCTTTTCCCTTTCCATTATCTCCTCGTCTGTTTTAGGATGAGGAGTTCTGCAAAAAGGGCACTTTTTATTATCAACTTCATTACCCTGGTGATCATATAAAGGTGCATGAATACATCCACTACAAATAGTTTTTCCACAACATGATTGATATCTACTTCCTGTATGTAGTGTTGGAATTCTTAGGAAACAAATTGGACAATCTTCTACTGGTGGAGGCTGTTTGAACAATTCTATATCATGTAACTCGGCCGCACGCTTAAGTTCTTCATTATGTTTCTCAGCCGCACGTCTAACATGTTCCTCGCAATCTTTCTTATGCTTCTTTTTGTGTACCTTTTTACATACAGCATTGCAATAAGTTGTAACTTTGCATTTGTTACATAAGTTTTTAATCTCTTCACCCTCCTTGCCACAATTGGCACATACTGATAAAACATTACCTTCTTTACCGCAATTGGCACATATCGATACTACCACATTTATATTATCATTCAAACTCATATTGTATAACTTATTGTTGACCTCACTTACATCATCATTATTTGATTTTGATGCACCGGCTTTGCAACTATTAGACGTGCTCATTTTATGTGTTCAGAAATTATACAAGCTACCCCCAATTTCATATACGCTGTAAAGCTAACTATCAACCGCATATATAGTTGCTTTTCACCTCTCTACTCAACATATTAGTTATTACAGGGCGGGGAGCAAGAGGATCTGGCAGGGGAAATGCAGTATATCGCCAAATTGATAGGGGGAGGGGGGGGAATGAAATGACTGCACGTTGGTGACTACTATCTCTCTATCCATAGATCTGATCAGGACGCACGCTAGCAGTCTATAATATACTACAATATGCCAGTTCGCAATCTTCGTACCCGCGGTGGTAATGGAGGTGGTGTGGAATTGAGTCTATATGAGAGATTGCAACAGGAAAATGAATTAGACGAACAAAAACTTCAATCACAACAATACAATAGCGGCAATAACAGTCGAGGGCCTATTATGGATTCAGATCATAACAACATTACCAATTCGAGCCATATACAATCTGATCAACAATCAGTAGGATCAGGATGGACATGGGCAACACGCTCTACTCAGTCTCATGCAATGCGTATCAATCAAAAGTATGGAACTAATCATAAAAGTTATATAGGTTCTGCTTTGTTTGGCGGTGAGAATGTTATTACTTCGAGGATTAAAAGTGCCATGAATTGCAATCGAGATAAATCACATCTAATTAATGGTAATAGACGTGATGGTAAGGAAGAAGAGGATGATGAGAAGGAACAATTTATAAAGCAGCAACAAAATCAAAATCAGTCTTCCACAACATTTAATATAATGACAATACTCAAGCTATCTCTATTCATACTCATTCTACTCATGGGTATACGAACAATCAACAAACGAAAACAAACCACTAGTAGTAGCTCAAATACAACAACAGAAGAAGAAGAATCACTACTACAAATATCAGAAGAATATCTCGAAAGTTCATTACGAGGTGCATCCAATACTCTATCGGAATTAACATCCAATACAATTATACATACCGCGACATTTCCCAACCATTTATCGCATTTGACCAATTTAACTAACATGTATAATCCAAGGATTGAAACACCGTACTTTTGGGATGTACATTTTAGTGGTGAGAGTATTGCCGAACATGTTTTTTCGAGTTGTTATGGATTAACATTGGCATGCGAGTTTGGTTTGAGACAGCCTGATTATAATGAGGAGGTGAGCTTTTAGTTTATTTGTTTGTTGTGTATATGTTATGTATTGATATACCTGTCTTCCAACACATATCTAATGACCTATTCTATACCTCACTCCCTACATATATAAAAGAAACTTGAAACATTTGTACTAGATAGAACAACGTACGTCAATGTCGAGACAACGACAGGAGAGGGTATACAACGTGCATCTCAACTAGGACTGGCATCAAGTCATCTTGCCAATATCATCATCTCTCCACATTTCCATGACATGGCATCTCAAATCTTTTCACCTGCATCTCCTGGACGAATGTTTGCATTGTTCAGGCATCCCGTGGACCGGGCGATTAGTATGTATTATTATTTAGCAAAAGCCACATGGGATCCTCAATATAATCCACAATTGACACAAATGTCAGTGGAAGAGTATGCAAAGAGTAAGTATATTGAGAACAATTGGCTGACAAGGTTTCTTGTTAGCAAGCCTGGAGGTACCTTAAACCACTCCGACATGTTAATGGCCAAGAAGATAATCAAATTCAAATGTCTAGTAGGATTATATGATGATATCGAAGCATCCATGGCCCGGTTTCATCGATACTTTGGTTGGAATGCCAAACAATCTCCAGAGACTAAATCAAGAATAAAACAATGTACAAGTGAAAAGATTACTCAAGGTGATAAGAATATACTAGAACACCCCACAGTACGGCAGAATAGTGTGGCTTGGAATGCCATTGTACATCAGAATCGGTTCGATATGGAATTGTATGAGTATGCAAAGAAGATATATAGGATACAGGGGGAACAGATCTTTGATGTTGTTGGACATGAACCTCCACCTCGTGGTGGTAGTAATATGATGGAGGAGGATGAACAAGTGGCAGCTGCAGGCGGAGGAGGTAGTAAAAGTTTTGCCGAAGATGTATATGAAGGTGAAGGTTCGGGTAGTAAAAGTATGGCATTAACAATGGCAGATGCAGTCGATTCAGTAGTGGAGGATAATGCCAACGACGACCAAGATACACTTCGTACAATGGACGGAGTATGAATTGAGTTTGTAAAAGTGGTGAATATAGTTAGTAAGCAACCTAGCTGCGACTTTTAAGTCCTCAATCTCCTCACGAATAAGTTATAGACTAGTTTAAAATACACTCTATTCACTATACTAATAGTAACGATACCTCCTTCCCACTAAATGCAGCAGCTTTGTCCCTTTTGGTTGTTTCTGTCGTTTAGTTGACTCACTCTTCCATTGTTCACAATACTGTAAGGTACACAAAAAGAAGCATAAGAAAGATTGTGAGGAATATGTTAGACTTGCTGCCGAGCGTGCTGCCGAGCTACATGATGAAAAGCTGTTTAAACAACCTCCGTCGCCACATGGAGATTGTCCAATTTGTTTTCTACTTCTTCCTTCACTTCCTACGGGTAGGAAATACAAGTCATGCTGTGGAAAAGTTATTTGCAGTGGATGCGCACATGCTCCTGTATATGATAATCAAGGTAATAAAGTTGATAATAAAAAGTGTGCATTTTGTAGAACTTCAAAACCTACTAAAGAGGAGATGATTGAAATGGAAATGAAGCGGGTGGAGATGAACGATGCCCATGCAATCGGTAAGCAAGGGTATCATTATGCAGAAGGTATAAGCGGCTTTCCACAAGATATGAACAAGGCAGTAGGACTGTGGCAACGTTCAGGAGAGCTTGGTCTTTCTAAAGCCTATGGTAGTATTGGAGATGCATATCATAGTGGAAGAGGGGTAGAAGTTGATAAGAAGAAGGCTATTCATTATTACGAACTAGCAGCTATGGGAGGAGATGCAGAAGGAAGGTTCAATCTCGGCTGTGCTGAGAAGAATGCAGGCAACATGGATAGAGCTCTTAAGCATTATATGATTGCAATTAGGGGCGGATATTCTGGCTCTTTGGATACGATCAGGGTGATGCACCTACATGGAGAAGCGACAAAAGAAGATTATACAAAAGCATTGCAATCATATCAAGAATACTTGGTCGAGATAAAGAGTGTACAGAGGGATGAAGCTGCTGCATTTAGTGATCGTTATCGTTATTATTATTAGTATCATGTATTTTTGTTAATTATTAGAGGGACCAAGAGTGATTCAATTCATCAATTTGGCGACACACTGCATTTCCCCTCACAAACTCAAACAACTCACCATTCACAACCAATCATCGTCGACTACTATTCATTAACAACAACGCAACAACAACATGGCAGAAGAAAAGGTAGAAGAATCAAAGGAAGAAAGACGCATGGTCGCTATTGGTAGGTGCTTCGTTTTTGTGCACATGATATGAGCACATGATATGTGTATGTCTTTGCCACGCCAAGATGTGCATCTAAACTATCTACTCTTGTACTCCTCCTCTCTTGGTAATACAGCCATTCGTCCTGTTGCCGGGGTTGATCCTGCCACTTTGTATGCAAAGATTAAAGCTGAAATTGTATCGTAAGTATATTGAAATGACATATCTATGACGATGATAAAAATGACAGTGATGTGTGTGCATCTGCTACTACTTGTTGAACCAACTTATTCACCACTCTTCCTTCTGCTTATTCCACAACGCCAAATATAACTCGATATATTCATTATGCAATTACAATCAATAAACTCATGCTCATGTTATTAGACAACCAGAATACAAATTAAAGTGGGATGATGAATGTCAAATTGAAGACGGACGTATCCGTACATCCTTCTCAATCGGTTTAGAAGCCGACTTTGACGAAGAGGTCATGGAAGTTATTGAAATGATGGAAGATGAAGTTGCCGGGCAGGAAATCATCTTCCAGAGTGCCATGGAGTAGAGAGGAGAAAAGTGATACACAAGATTTAATAATGGGTATTAGAAACTATCTACACAATTTACAATATTCTCTACCTCTTTGGAGGAGGAAGATAGAATGAGCTGTGCAGAATAAAATAGAGACTGTATTAATTAACAATGCAACCATGGCAGAAGAAACAGGCGTATTATTGCAATAATTAGTAGTTGCTTCTATATTGTGCACATGATATGCGCCTATGTAAGTTTATATGATATGTTATTTATGTATCTTCTCCATACTGCCGAACCTGCAATATCTCAATATCTGCAACCGCTTTTGGGTATGATTTGACGAAAAGGCACAACATCTAAGAGCAGTCAACAACCGAAATTTGTTCGAGTGTAAAATGGACAAAGATACCACTTATCTCTTATTTGTAACTAAAGCTTTAGACATAGGCGACGTCTTTGTGCTGGAGCTTACGAAGACGTGCCCTTTGAACGTCTTTGCAATTTGCGAAGACGTGCCCCTCGGGCAAGAAGCCCTTCAATTATGAATACAAATATACGATGATTGAATACATAATAGAGTAAAGTGATGAGTACGATTAACAATGGGTCTAGTACGGATCCAGATCTCACCAAATACCAAATCTACATCAAATATCAATAATGACGGCCTATCTTCTTTGCTCCGATACTACGCCGTAACTTCTCGTATTAGAGATATGCCAGATCTACCTCCCTTTAATGTGATTATTGCAGATATTGTGAGATTCGACGATATATACCATCTATCGTATTTTTATCGCACTATTACTCCGAAGTTGTTGCGTTGTTCGAAGTAGTAAATCTATATTGTCTATCAAACCATACGGCGTAGATAAGCAATATCGTATCCTCCCATCATCGTTGTTATTAGAATATTGTTATGTATTCACCGTATATACCTCCTTGCTACCGGTGAACAATACTCTTCAAGAATGACTACACCAAAGAGGTATAGAATGTTGATGCTTTATCGTAGCACATATCTTGACGATTCATGACCACACACTGGGGCTAACTACACGCCAAACAAACCAACCAACTACTATTTGAAAGATTCGAAGAGTGTTGTCTATTATATGATTGTTGGATTACGTCACAGCGGCACTATCATACCCAATAATAATTGGAATTTATTTTTGAGTTAGAAGTTAATGCACTGCACCCTCCGATGCTTGAAGATATGTGTGGTACAGATAGATAGACAATGTCTGTGATGTGATAAGATTACATTGGGTACAATACCGATAAAGATAGTGGCTGACACCACTGTAGGGGTAAGGGACAAACCATACGATTATTCATACCACATAATATGATATGCAATCCTACTCCTACATTATATTACCACAAAGAAACTTGTTTGAGAGCACACAAAAGTAAAGCAGTAAATATATATTAAATTAGATATACTTAACATCGTATTAACTTTTACTACGCTGCATAGTATAAACTATGTAATTGCTTACAGCATCCTTTTGCAACACTACTGGTATCCTTCCTTCTAAAGCTCGTAGCACAGCTCCAACTAAAATATCGACCATATAACAGTAGCACAGTTAACTAATATCTTTCTACCAATGTTGGCGAGTTTATATCATTCTTCGAGGCCGTATTTGTTGAGATTGAGCCCAATGCATTCCCGTCATGGAAGCACCATTAAGTGAAATATTTATACTCCAAACATGTCCATCTCTTCCCCTCCTTCTCCCCTTTTCCTCTCCTCTTCTTTTCTTTCCCTTC
>Ga0075439_12623_pt1 | contig 12191 bp, 11 predicted proteins | sample MintriSingleCell_FD_74264 | JGI IMG/M metagenome (GOLD analysis project Ga0075439, IMG submission 74264) | Marine eukaryotic communities from Monterey Bay, USA to study complex ecological interactions - Minidiscus trioculatus JGI Plate_4_G5... | ecosystem: Environmental > Aquatic > Marine >... | reverse complement strand
AATGATCCAGCGGCAGTAGTAGTAGATGACAAGCGCGAGCCATCAGATGAGGCTCAATCTACACAAGTCAATACAAAAGAAAGTAGTCAACAACGTCATACAACAACATCCAACGCAGATGAAGTATTAGATGGTATACTACAAGACCTTAACGTGAAAGTTGGACAATTAGCAGTGAATGCCAATGTTGAAAATTCTGATACAGTATCAGAATATTCAGGAGGGAGTGCCAAGAGTGTTGAAAGTCTTAGTAGTAAGGAGTCTGATGAAACTGAAGAAGATGCTGCAGAGGCAGAAGAAAAGGAGAAGAGTACTACTGCCAAGAAGGATACAGTTGATCGATTTGATGTTGTAGCGGCTGCGGCAGAAGAGATTCGTAAGAAGAAACTAGAGAAAGAGGGAGAAAAAGGAGAAGGCCGATCATCACCAGCTGAGGATACTATTGAGACTGAACCAGCATCAGATGACAGTAAGGCCGTGGATAGTAAGAGTCCTACTGTACCTATTCAGCATACTATTGTCAAAGAAGAGGAGGGCATTGAGAAAGAGGTTGAGACTCCTGCTCCACAAGCTACTGCACGTAGTAGTGAACCAGTTGTAGCATCGGAAGGAGAAGAAACTAAAAAACAACCAAAGAGGGGTACTCGTGCGTATGCCATAAAGAAGGCCAAAGCGGCACTTCAAGCAAGTAAGGCTGCTTCGAAAGCTGCATTTACTGAGGCAAAGAGATTATCACCTGTTACTATCCAGGTTACAAAGAATGTACGCTCGTCATCTCCAGTGGTACAACAAACAACTCCAGCAGTACAAATGACACAACTCACTGAGACTCCTCGTTCGGTATCTCCAGTAGTAGTACAAACACAATCAATACCTGAAGAAGATAAACCTACTATTAACGATCTTGCAATCAATAATACCAAGGAAAGTACAACACTGGGAGGAGGAGGAACAACTTCCGGGGAAGTAACAGATGAAACATCGTTTCCAGGAGGAGACGGAGATGAAAATGGTACATTTACCGACTTGGAAACACTCGGCACTGATGATATTGGTACCAAGTCTACATTATCAATGAATAGTGAAGGTGCCGACAGTACATTGTTTGATGACACCTCCATGACAGATGGTGGTAGTGGTAATAGAAAGAATAAGAAGACTATTATCAATAAGGATATCATCATTCATGCACCAGGTGGTCCAAGCAGTTTGGTTGTGAGGGCTATGTATTATACACCATTGCCAGGTAATCCTGACGATATTATCATCAAGGTTGAGGTAAGTTTGAAGTCTTATGTCGGTACATAATATACCATCATACTCTTTGTGTGTCACTGAACTAACTTTCTATGCTCATCTCTCGTATATTTTCTCAGGCATCGTCAGTATCATTCCGAGATTGTCTCCTCCGTCGTGGAGTTGGAATTGACAAGGTGCCATTTCCTTTCGTGCCCGGCTGTGAAGTCGTAGGCACCATATCCAACGTCGGCAAGGCAGCTCGAGCTGAAGGATATCGTATCGGAGATCGTGTCGTTGGTATGTCGCGTAGTGGTGGCGGAAATGGGTATTATGCCAAGTTCAACACATCGAATGTTGCACCCATTATTAGTTCCGCGATTGATGCAGCCGATGCCGTATGTCTTGTAGATGTTTACATGACAGCATATCAAGCATTACGCATCGGAAAGAAGGATGGCACGCCTCTGACTGAGGCAAATGTACTAATCACGGACGGTTGGTCGCCCGTCGGCCAAGCTGCAGTGGCACTAGCCAAACTTGAGGGTGCCAATGTGTATGTCACCACCACTGAAAGCCGTCATGATGAATACATGAAGACACTTGATGTGAAATGTTTACCATTGAACCCAAGTAAGTGGCTACCTAAGCTCAAGGGAAAGATGGATGTTGTTATTGATAATACATGCTTTGACACATATGACTCGTCGTGGAAGGCTCTTAATCCAAACGGCGTATTGATATGTACTGGTATGACATCCATATACAGCTTCAAGGATCATATTGGTGGAGCTGGCTGTGGTGGATGCGATGCTCTTGGGGACTTTAGAGATTATCACGCCAAGTGGGCGACCATGAAGGCAAGGTACATGATGAGTCAGACAAAGTATCTTGACTTATATGAGAGTTTACAGAAGGAACCCAAGAAGTACCAGCAAGAATTGAAGTACTTGTGTCACTTGGTTGAGAGTGGTGCACTCAAACCCAAGATTTCAGAAAGAGTGAATATTGAGGAGGTCCCCGATGCTCAAAGATATTTGGAGACAGGAAAAGCTAATGGAACCATTGTTTGTTTGCCATAATATTTGTACAGTTCAGTGTTGTGTTGTTGTTGATGCCCTTTGTATCTTTAGGGCGGCAGATTCATAACTTTGTAGTAAAACTAATCAGTAGGACGTTGTTAACTTAAAGAAAGAGTGTTAGGATACCACTTGCTAGCATACCACTATCAAATTATCAACATATCGAGAGAAGAACTTAAGACCTCTTCTCATTGCACTACTCTACTACTTTACAGTCGGATCTATCTATCTATCTAAACACCATCTAACACCATCGACCACTAAACTCAAACCAACAAACACATGAATCTCACGTTTTTTACCTTCTCATCTAATCCTCAATCCATGGAACACATACAACAGAGCCGTTAGCTCTTCCTCTTTGCATCAATCGTTGAGCATCAGGTACGTCATTCAACGAAACACGCTCGGCAACCTTTGGCTTGATGTCACCTCTCTCGAGCAGGAACATAAGGTACTTCAAATCTTGCTTGTACTGAGCAGTATCCTCATCGTAGATGGTATCAGTATTGATGAAGTGAGTTTTAGACATCAACTTTGCCTTGAGTTCTGCCCACTGTTGCTGTAACTCAGCAATCTCGATACCACAGGCACCTTGATTAATCTCTTCTCTGTCAATGTTACGGACAGGGGCTAGACAGATGAGTGATCCCATCTGATTGAGTGCAAACCAACTTGAATTGTATGAATCATAACATGAGTTATCAATCACGACATCAAAAGTACCGGTAGCATCAGGCAGCCAACTTTCAGGATCCTTATCAAAGCATTTCACACCCAAACGAGACAGGTATGAATGCCTTGATTCGTCAGCACAGCAATAAATCTCAGCTCCTTCCATACTTGCCAAGGCAATAACAGCCTGTCCAACTGGTGAGAATCCATCAGTGACGAGGATATTCATGCCAGTATATTGGCTTCCACCAATACCCTTCCTGGCAAGACGCAATGCCCTCAATGCAACAATATAGTTATGTAACATGCATACGGCCTCGGTACTTTTAACCTTACTAGGAATCTTTGTTAACCGACTGGCAGGGATGGAGATGAATCGTGAGTTGCCACCTCCAAAGGTTGATACGGCGGCAACACGATCTCCCTTACGAAACTGTCCTTTGTTCTCGACTTCATCGCCTAGTGTTTGGATGGTTCCAACCATTTCAAATCCGGGCACAAATGGCAGCTGAGTTTTGTTGATACCTTGTCCTTTGCACATCATACAATCACGTGCCGAAATTGTGGATGCCTATAGAGTGGGGATTTCAATGGAATAAAATAAATGATAAGTTCATACATATCAAATAACTAAACAGTTGTAACTGACTTACCTCAACTTTAACAACCACATGATCCTCCTTACTCGCCTTTGGAATGAAGTACATTGATCTAATTACCAAACTATTCATACCATCGTCTAAACTATTCATTACAACATCTTTATGAAAGTACTTTTTGGATTTCTCATCGCCCTTCTCGGTAACGGCTGATGATAATATTGTTTTGGCATCTCCTCCTTCCTGATTTGCATCATTGCCGGTATACTCCTCATCGTTATCGGTGGAGCGTTGGGAGAGAGTTGTGGCATATGTACCACTTTCATTAGTATCAGATGGGGATACAGTATCGTCGAATGTTTGATCGTCATCAGTGATTGAATTGTTGATGGGTGCTTCATCACGAACGTCTGCGGTGGTTGTAGGAGCTGTGATTTGACTTTGACGAACACCAACTGGATCAGGAGATGTTGTTGTAGTGGTTGCTGCAACCTTTGTTGATGTTTTAGTTACGTTTGGGCTCAAGCGCCCAAACATTTTACCTATCTTCACCATGTTTATGAATCTCTTTGCAGTAAAACTATATAAACTTGCCTGCCCGCCTCCTATTATTATATCAATGCGGCTCTATACTACTTCAACAAGTGGTCTACTGATGGGAGCAGAGGCGTACAATAGACAATTGTTTGTCGGAGGGAGGCATGAAGTCTACATTTTGTTATTTCGTAGAAGAGGGAGGAGGAGAGAAGGAAAAGGATACCACAAACTGCGAGCAAGGTCAGTTCATTACCTACAATATCTATGAATCGACCTTTAGTAAAGAGGTAAAATATTTAGCTTTATTTTGAGAGTGATTGCATAGGAGGAGATTTAAATATAGACGGCAACCATGGCAGGAGTACAGCCTTTAACCAAGAAGACCATCATCAAGAAGCGAACCAAGAAGTTTGCTCGTCATCAGAGTGATCTCTTCATCCGCATCCGTAACTCATCATGGCGTAAACCCAAGGGTATTGATGGACGTGTCCGTCGTCGATTCAAGGGAGCATTACCCATGCCATCTATTGGATACGGATCCAACAAGAAGACACGTAATATTCTACCAAATGGATTCAAGAGTGTGGTTGTATCAAACGTATCTGATTTGGAAATGCTCATGATGCACAATAGGACATATGCCGCTACCGTGGCACATTCTGTTAGTTCTCGTGTTAGGAGGCAGATTATTGAAAGAGCTGAGCAACTTGCCATCCGAGTTACCAATGCTGCTGCCAAGTTGAGAGCTGAGGAGGATGCATAAATTATATATTAATAGAAAAGAAGAATTAAAACAGAAAATCTCTACACTGCTTGGTTTGTTGCAATGTCATCTTGTGTTTATCTTTTTCTTCTTTGTTTTTTCCATCACAGGTGATTAAGGACATACCCAAAGCTGCACAGGTATTCAAGACAAAGTACGAGAAGAATAAGGATGATTGGAGATTATGGGTGGTTTTATTGGAGAGGTAGATGACGAAGGGTATCTTGGAGATGTTGCTTTACCCATCAGTGTTGAAGGTTGTTTTAGGATGATTGCAGTTATGGGCACCAAGAGATCTGATGAAATGGAATTTGATGATCGCCAGCGGTGGAAGGGTTCTAGAACAGAGACTTTCCTCCTCTGGCTTTGGTTGATGAAGCTCGATAAAGGAGCTCGATACTACAAGCCCTTCCCAATCTTTACCATCAAGAGACATTAAGACCTCTCCTTGGTCGTGCCTCTTCTCTAGTTATTGAACCTCCCTCTCAATATGATTCCCCTAGCCTCCCCGAGTTGCTGAGTTGTGTTGTCTAGTAATTAGGCAAGGTTGATACACAAGTTGTCCAAGCTATGTATGAAAGTTTACGAGCGAGAGCAAGCCCAACACCACTACATCAAAGTACATAAACTCTATTCCTTTATACTAAACGAACTAGTCTTCCTCATCATGCTGTCTCTACCATGGAAGACTCGACTGTACAATGAACTTCAACTCAAGTCAGAAACGTCTACCACATATTATCATTCTCAACATCAACATACACTCTCTAACGACACTTATCCTTTAACCTAATAAAGACCATACTACAGCCGCTGCGATTGCTGCGGTACTTACGACGCCTGATGCTACACTCTGAGCACTGCTGGAAGTAGGAGTTTCAGCGGCAGCACTTGAAGGCACGCCCTCAGTCTCACTAACAGTAGGCGTGGCAATTTCCTGTAGACGAGGAAGTATTGGTTCAAGTTCAGATACATGTTATTGATTCAAGCTAAAAACATTAAGAGTGAAATACTTACCTCCTCCTCCTCCTCCTCCTCGGCAGCGGTTGAAACGACAGTTGGCACTGGTGTTGCTGCAGGAGATAATGTCGTTGGAGAGACTATAATAGACAGACAGAGAAAGAAAGTTCACATGAGGAGAGATATGAATACACATGAATATAAGCTTATTTAAGCCTTACTTAACATGATACAATCACTTACCGGTTGGACCACTTGGCATTGTACTGGGCATAGAGGTTGGAGACTCATCGAAACATTCCTCTTTACCAAGATGATCATCTGCATCCTTAGCCTCACAACAAGCGGCAGCTCCACAATGTTGAAGAATATCTTCACTGTCAGCATATTCTGGATCATCACGATATGTCTCACAAGAATTTTGATAGAATTCACATCCACATGTGCCCTTTGTACCTCCATCAACCAAACACTTTGCATATGGACAATATAGATTATTGTAATAGTCTGGATAGTTGACACAACCTTCAATTCCCCAAGTTTTTCCTGATGAATCAACTACTCCTTGACAGACGGCATTCAATTCTGCTGCACAATCGTAGGCCTTTCCGCCTGCTGAAACACATGCACATAAACTAGGCTCGCATGTATCGGGCTTTGGACAAGTGTCCAAATCAGTAGGTGTAGCAATTTCTTGAAGGTGACGGTTATTTTTACCACCAAAGAATCTACCATTCTTCTTTGGACGACGATTCTTCTTCATTTCAAGTACCCCGACATCCGCAGCTACACCTTCTTGCATGGCAGGCTGCTCGAGTTGCGCAACTCGACGTTGATCAGCCATACCATTTACATTACTTTTCTTTTGTTGATACGAAGAGTTCACATGATTGGCAAGTTTGTTTACATCATCAATATTTGTAGCTTTTGCAGCCGCCGTAGATAAGAAGACAGCTAAAGTAGATGATGCCCACATGTTACTATGATATATTATTCAGCCTAGATATCGTATTGTTGTTACTATTACAACCAGCCTAATACTTTACTCCATCCACAACACAAGTAATTGATGATCGTATGAACGAAATGTAAAGTTACGGTTGCAACGATCAAAAAGGATACCCTCTACATACAAGGGTGGTATCCTCGCCCTTTGTTGCATGAAGAAGAGCTGACAATGCACAAATCGGATTTAAACATGGAGGATAAACGTTAATGATATATTCGTATATTATATCTGTAGCCAATGCTATGAGCTGACATTAAGTGTTTCATTATTCATTACATTTAGATACATGTAACATAATTAATACATACTCATACTATCTCATCTTGGACTAGCACGACCAGACCACTCTTCTTTTTCCATCCTTCTATGTCTATCTTCAGTCGAATCAGCTGGTATATACTCTCTCCTCCCCTCATTGCCCTGACAGTTCAACAGATGGACTAAACTCTTAGCCTTCTGAGCAAATTCACTTCCCATTGACGCCACAGATTGACTACTGGAGTGTTTTGAACGATATCTAGATGAGAATGATTCATTGGCAGCTGTGGCATTATCATCCATGGCAAAGTGATATCCTCCTCCACCGCCTTCGGAACGTGCACTTTGTGGTAAATGTATATTATTCTCTCCGCCATCCTCTTGTTGATGATATTGATGTTCTATTGACAACTGATCCTTGCTACTACTAGCATTTAATCTCATTTCATTTAATCGACGTTTTAATACATCATTCCGTTCCCGTTCTCCTGATAATTGTTCTTCATACTCCTCCCTTGCTAATAGAAAATCTGCCTTAATTTTGGCCAATGCCTGTTCTAATCGTTCTTCCTTCTTTGTATTGGACTTCTTTGCCTCACTTAATGCCAACCAAAACTTTTCACTAACATTCTGTAGTGGGGTTAAGTTGTATACCGGAGCTGCTAATATTTCCTTCATTTCTTCTACTAATGATTGTAATGCCTCCTCGGCGGATTGTTCAACCATGCTTGTTTCTACTTCTCTTGATGATCCTCTAGATGAATTCATTATCCCTCCCCAACTATTATTATTACTTCCACCAAGATCATCATATCCCCTTGATAATGTCTTACGTAATGGATTAGGACGATCTAATACACAATCACTACGTTCATTCATATCCATTTGTGGATATTTTCCCTGTCGTAATGTCAATCCACTCCTTAACACATCATCCATTGCATATTTTAATATAGCACATGCTCTATCAGCACTCATACTTTCAGCTCGGGCCACGGCCAATTGCAACCGTCCTCTATGATCTGAATCTACTGGTAATAATGAAGAGGCATTACCACATGCTGTTTCATACAACTTTCGACAATCATTAAACTTTGATGTGTCACGATATTGCTGTCCACGTTTAATGGCGTCGATTAATACATCTCGTACATCTTGATCGATTAATTCCTCGTGACGATGTTCTTGTTCTTTATTACTTGTTGGTGAGCTATTTGGATGTGTAATATTATTATTGTTGTCATTATCGAAGGAGCCTAAATCTTGACTGTTAGTCGATATACCGCCATCTAATATACTATCATCATTGACCTGACCATACAACACTCCCTCAACATCATCCTTATTAATACCTAAACTTTCCATCCGTTTCCTCCATTCGCTTTCACCTCGTTCGCGTTCTAACGCTGCTCCTTCCATATGTGCCGCCTCCACGACATGTTGGAATAACTTTTGTACATCAGCGAAGGCATCTATTATTGATTCACCCATTGCATCATATCCTGAATCATAGTGTGTCATTAACTTTTCAGCTATGGATAGTAAGCCGTCTTCATGTCCTGATAATGCATCGACTAAAAGTTCGGGTGTTATTTTACTATCGTTTGGTATGTTTAGGGCATCGTTCCCTAGAGCGCCTTGAGGCCTTCCTTGACTATTGTTCATAGTACTACTCTATGGCTATATAATACTGGTGGTGGTATACGATATAGAATAGCAATAGCTGCCGCGCACCGCCAAGTTCTATTGTGAGGCTTATACCAATAAATAATAATGGGGAGTCTTAAGTAAATGGAAGATGCTGGGAGATTATTCAACGCTCAACTGAATGAGGAGTACTATGTTTGATATTGAGCAAACTGGCCTGGATTGTGGAGAATAGGAGGGTCTGATAGTATCACATTAGTTTAGAGAAGAAGTGTTTATTGCAACAACAACATTGACCTCTCTTAGAGGTTTTATTTTGCAAAGATGGCAAGATATGATGCATTGAATCGCGGCTATGGCATTGACATTGAGAATTCCCTCATTGATGATAAGGAGTACATCATTTCAAGGGAGGAAAAGGAACAGGCAAAGAAGAATGAAGAGGTATTGACACATTATATAAACAACTCCAGCAGTAATGAAGAAGATGACAAGAAGAGTGAGGGGGAGGAGAAGAAGAAAGATATTTCATCAGCAACTCGTCGAGGACGTTGTCAAGCAGATGATGATAACACAATTGAAAGTAATAAATCACAATCTAGAGGGCGATATACAAGAAGTCGCAGTAGAGGTCGTTCTCTAACTCGAGGGCCCTTTTCTAATAAGAACCGCACTGATGATCAATCTACTACCTCAAAGAAGAGTGCACAATTGCATTTACGAAGTAGAAGTCGTGATAGATCAAAGACACCTTCTAGAGGTGAAAGAAAGAGCACAATAAAGTTTGAGTATATGCTTAGTATGATGAGAAGACGGAAAAACACAATATCATCTACAGCAGAGAAAAACAAGAAGGACAAGAACGATATTGATGACGGGGATTCAGCAAACAGTGATATTAATATGAAGGCTTCCATCAAACCATTTGTCCCAGAAATTATTGGCTCGTGTCTTCTATCTGATTTGAAGAGTGTATCAAAATGGAACTGGATGTTTACACTTAATCAAATCCTATCGGGACTATCTGTAATGTTGACTCAAGTACCCGAGTCTATTAGTTATGCATATGTTGCAGGTGTTGATCCATTTCACGCCCTACAAGCTACTTGGATTGCAAATATCATATCTTCAATTGTTGGAGGAAGGCCAGGTATGATCTGTGGGTCAAGTGGACTTGGGGCTGTCGCTTTACGGGCTGTAGTGATTACATATGGACCACAGTACATCTTCTATGCCGTTATACTCAGTGGTTTATGTCAGGTATTGTTTGGATCTCTTCGTCTAGGAAAGTATCTAAGATTACTGCCTCCTGGTATCACCATTGGCTTGTCGAATGCATTAGCATGTCTTGTGCTTCTTCTTCAGTTGAGATACTTTAAGATCTTACCAACTATGAAGGAGGAAGGAAACAATACAGTTATTGCAGATGATGGGAGTATTACAGAAGATAGCCTCAACCAACCATGGGCATACTATATGGGATATGATCTACCTTGGGCAACATCTACATCCCAAATTATTATTTTATGTCTTGAGGCTTTCGTTACCATGATTATCTGCTTGGTTCTACCAAAGTATATTTCTACTGTACCGGCTTCTTTTGTGGCCATTGCATTTGTGTCAATTGTAAACATTGGAATTCGCGAGGGTACAGATTGGATAGCTCCGACAGTAGAAGATTACTATCTTGGAGAGGTGAGACATAAAGACAGTCTGCATATTTCTTTCTTGTTTGATATATACACTCACATCGGTACACTTTGTTTGCCTCTACTCGCTCAGCCTTCAACTTCAAGATTTTGGAGTATCTTTCATTCGCCCTATGATCTACCAGCAATAACTGATTGGACTACTCTTAGAGCTATATTCCCAGCTGGCTTGTCCTTGTTTTGCATTAATTTATTAGAAACAATGGTCACAATAAACATCTCAGATAAATGGTCGGAATCAGACTCCGAACAAGACAGGGTCTTCTACGGTCAAGGCCTTGCAAATGCAATTTGTGGATTGATGGGCGGAATGAGTGCAAGCGGTCTGCCCCATACAAGTCTCAATGGGTTGGGTATAGGCGGACTGACAAGCATAAGTACTTTATGCTCGGGAATTTTTATGCTATTTGCTATCACTTTTGCTTATCCAGCAGTGGCAATGATATCACTCGGCTCGACAATGGGGATTACTTTACATGTAATGTTGAGTATGATACAATATGAGCCTCTCATTGCTGTCATGCTCAAGTGTATTCCATCGAGGTTGGTAAAACCATCACTATTGAAGAGAAGACTTGCAACACCCGACCTGTTTAGTACAGTGGGCAGCTCTATATTTGCCCTATGCGCATCTACATACGGGATAGCTGGTTACTTCATGGGTGTAATTTGCTATGCATGTGATCCGATATCTCATGCTGTAGTTATACTGTCTGAAAATGAGCAAGCCTACTCATCAATCGAACTCAATCTCAATAAACCCTCGATTTCAATGAGAGGGCTGAGAAGGAGGAAGAATCACAACTCGTCTGGAGAGAGTAAGCAGTTGACAGAAGACGGTTCAAAAGAGAGTAAGGACGGCAACTCTCTTGTGGATGATTCTAGTCGTAGTATACATCAAATTGACACTGAAATGGGTATACAAACATGTGATGTTGTGAGAGAACAAACTAAGATGTGTGACGAGATTATATGTGAGAATATTGATATGATGTGTAAAGAATAAGTAGTTGTTATAATATGTAAGTTATGTCTGTGTCGTGGCTTGTCTTCTTCTTCTCGTAGGAGACTTCGTCTTTTGGCTATCAATTAAGCTATCTCCATTTGTTAGTGAATCATCCAACGTTAGAGAACCTGTTGTCGATGAGCCGTCAGCAACTTGGGGCTTTTTCTTCTTCTTTCTTCGTGCTATTCTGTATGTGTTGTCCATACTACCATCCTTGTTGCGAGCACAAGTTCTAAAGCAGTCCAATGGTCTTGACGTTGCATCAACACATGCAGCTCCATCCATGCCATTCAATTTCCTTTCAGCATTCATATCTTGGGCTACTATCTTCACTTGTGAGGCAACAGTTCGAATCTTGGATCCTGAACTCTTCAACAATAGCACAGCTGTTTCACATCCACCGCCACGACGTTCAGGCTGCGAGTATGCAGTGATTGAATCATCATCAAAGTCTACACCGTTGATTAAATGTGCAGCGGGAGGTAGAAGATTAAAGTCTGTAACTGCTTCTTGTCTAGCAGCCGTCATTGACTTCAATCTCCGGCGTCGATTCTGCTTCTTGATACGTTTCTTGTTGTCTTCTTCTAATAGAGTTTCAAGTGTGGACTTGAACATACCTCTCCTGGGACTGTGTGTGCCAACACTTGTATGCTCGAGCTCTTCCTTGAGACGATGGTTCTCATTCTTGAGGGTTTGAGCATACATTGATA
>Ga0075439_14997_pt1 | contig 12195 bp, 9 predicted proteins | sample MintriSingleCell_FD_74264 | JGI IMG/M metagenome (GOLD analysis project Ga0075439, IMG submission 74264) | Marine eukaryotic communities from Monterey Bay, USA to study complex ecological interactions - Minidiscus trioculatus JGI Plate_4_G5... | ecosystem: Environmental > Aquatic > Marine >... | reverse complement strand
CATACCTCATCGGCAACCTCATTATATGTAGTAGTACCCTTCTCCTCAACCTTTTCACAAACTTTCATACTAAAATGACGCAATCCTCTACTTGTCGAGTATGGGTTCTGCAATGCAGGGTTTGGTGCAGCCTTCTTCTTACGAGAGGAAGAAGATGGTGCTGCTTGCTTCCTCTTCGTCGATGATGTTGTGGCTTTGGTGATAGGCGATGATCGTATCTGCGGAGGAAAGACATTCGATGGTACTTGTTGTACATGAGTAGACGATGAAGTGAAGAGGCCTGTCTTTGACTTCTTAGGAGGTGGAGGACCAAGTGGCACGTACATTGGTTGATGATTGAACTGATGATACTGTGGAGCTGCATACGGGTCTTGTTGTTGCTGCCCCTGAACCACCTTCTTGGACGACTTCCTAGTTGCTGATACCATTTTAATGAAGAATAAAATAAATGACAATGATATGAGGAGTAGAGATAGTTTATGAGTAGGCTATCAATTGCTGATAGGTGGTGGTGCAAGTATCAATCGAGCGCGCTCAGTATGAGATAATGTCCACTCCGGTCTTATTAGCATTGGCATGTTATTGACGGCGGTCGAATACTATCGGCATTGTCGCGGCGCTTAGAAAATTAGGCGATGGGGAGAGTTACATCCGTAACAAAAAATCGATACAGACTTCATACTCCGCGTAACTCAGTAACAAATCAAATCGCTGCATAGAGAAGTAACTCCTCTCTATGGTGTGAAGAACGATACACCAAAAGAGCATAGCATATACCTCATCTTATCGTTTACCTTACTATTCTATTTTTACAACACATCGAGTCTGAGATTACTCATCATCTTTTCTAATCATTCAAATCATCCGTAGACAATCCTCTCTCCTTTCTCATGGCTGCAATCTCTTTACGATGCAAATTCAAATGCTTCATGTGTGCATCATACCTAGCTTTTAACTCAAGTTTGATAAACTCTTTAAAGACTGACTCGATAGTCGAGTCTGTCTTTTTTGAGAAGAATAGTTTCCCAGTACTAGTACTATCGCCTGAAAGTATCTTATCAACTCCTTCTTCTGGCAGTGGAAGTAAGGTACAAACTTCTGATATGGGATGTAAATCTACACCAGAAGCTTGTGGTGGGTATACAAAATGAGGACCAAAGTTTAATTGTGCACTGCCTTCTTTGTAGCATGATATAGCAGGATGATATGTTCCAGGATTGACATTGTCAAATGCTATCCCATTTTCTCCCATGGGTTTCCCGTTGACGAAGAAGCGTATATGATTTGTTAAAGCAGAAGTCTTCTTTTCTCCGTCAGCACCAGTCATTTCTGCATCTGGCATACTTGTATCTTTCTTCTCAGTATCAATAGAACTTGTTTTCCCAATCGAGGCAGTGGTTGTTGTTGTATTATCATTCTTATTACTTGATTCAACTAAACAAATTGCGATTCCCAATACATCGCCAACTCCAAAGCTATCCCCTCCCCACTTGTCCTCTCTCTGTGATTTATGAACTCTTGACCCTAAAATGTCACGAATGGCATATGAATGTTCATTATAACCAACAGGTGCCTGCAAGTCACCTTCTCTTGTACTCCATCCAATACGCAAATGTCCATTCATATTTGCTTGTTGTTTCTTTTCAACATTCTCTGTCTTATTTTCTTCTACATCTTGGTATGAACGCTTCACTCCCCTTCCTCCTCCTCCTTTATTGTTATTGCTGTTACCAACTCCAATCACTGCTTCATAATAGTAACACCCATTTGTCACACCTTGAGTAGCACGAGACATTCTATACCCTTTCACACCGCCTTTTACTACCAATTGACGTTGAAAATCAAGTTTATCTTCACTACTACTCTCGTCATTAACTATTGGAGGATTTTCCAACTTTAGCTGCGGCGCAGTATCTTTCATAGACATTGTTATAAATGGTGGCTTGTCATTTATCATTTTAGAAGTTGCATTCTTCACTGTATCAACTGATGGTAATGCAGGATGATACAAAGGATTAGTAGACGATGCGGTATCATTATTATTATTATCCTCAGAAGAAAGTTTATAATTACTACTGAATAGATCTGCCAATCCTGGTATTAAGTTGCGACTAGCTGCGGTACATTCTATTATTGCAGCGATAGATGCAGCTTGTGTAGCTTTTAGTTGACGTGTTGGTGTATTATTATTATTATTATTATCAACAGTACTAACAGGAGCAGCAGATGGTGGTGTAGGAGATTGTGCTTTTGATGGACTCGTATCATGTATACTTTTCTTCTTCTGTCTTGCAATTGGTGGTAGCATGATATTGGATTGAATAAGAGATAATAACTGAGATAATACCTAGATTTTGCTTGGTATGTAATATATTGCAATTGGCGGTAGCATCTATATAACAACTGAGAAATGCCTATGATTTTGATATGGTATATAGTAATTGGTATTAATATTCTTGATAGCAATCTGATCTACTTTTATATAAGTCTACCAACTTTCTTGATAGTTATTTAGTACATAGCAAAGATATGTCATTTTTTTATCTCACTTGGACGATTCTCATTTTCTCTATTAGTCACTTACCAAGCAGTATTAGCTGTTTATTGTCTGCCTATGGTACCAACGTCTACACCACCAAGACGACCGGCAAAGGATAAGGTTTACGCTACACTCTTATTTTCATTTGTAGTGGTCTTGTGACTATTAGGATTTTTTTGCAGCATTTTCATTTCCCCCCCCCCATTGCAGTTTAAGTGACGCGTTTAGTGACCTCCTAGACGATTCGTATACTGCCAATACTCTCAGTAGATCAAGTTTTTAACGCTTTTTTGGATAATGGTGCTAAAAATATACCGACAGCATAGTTTGACCACTAGACGCCTGTAAACATCGACTACAAAAATTGTCAAAATTGCTTTGTGTCAGTATTATACTATTGTAAACTACTTCCATAATGCCAAAGCGATCAAACCCATCTACTAAAATAGATAAAGAAAAAGAAGTCAAGAAGGCTCGTACCGATGATACTGCGCCCATCAATAATGTCGGTTTCTTTGGAAAGTTATTTGGATATAGACCAGCCACTAGTGCCCCTCCTTTGACTTCTTCTGTTGCAAATGGCAAGAAGAAGACATCAATCGCATCTTCTTCTTCAAGAAAAGAAGAAGTAAAGTCTACAAAGAGTAATACAGCAGGCAGTTCGTCGGTAGGGAGTAATACATTATTGAAATCACTAAGAGACAATGCAGTTGCAAAGAAGTCTCAAACTTCTACAAATATCACAACCAAAGCAAAGGCCAAGAACACAAAAAGAGAATCAACGACAGATCTTCCAGTAGTGCCATTTCCTCATTTACCACTTACAGAATCAAAAAATAAGAAATCTACAATAAAATCTACATTACTACTTGTTATATTGGCAATACTTAATATAACATCTGCAGTTTACATCGGCATTCTTTATTCAAACAATAATATTACTCAATTCAAGTATCAAATGGAAATAAACAAATTACATGATGAGTTAAGAATAAGTCAACAAGAAGTAGATATGTTACGATATAGAATGCATGCATTGGAAGATGTTGCTGATAGAAAAGAAAAATTATTGTCTACGAGTGAAGATGGGGAAGAGAAGAGGGAGATGATGACAAGTGAAGAACGGAAAGCTTTTATTGAAGAGATACGACTACTAGAAGATGATAGACAAAAGGTCATGGATGAGTTAAACAAGAACCTATCAGCATTTTAAGCAAGGTTCATTTAGAATTTACTAAGATAAGTAAGCTACATAAGCTATCTTGGGTATCTTCCTGATTATGACATTCAGCGCTTTCACACTTGCCATATCTTCTCAACAATGTCATCCAACTGTATTCATATCATTTAACCACCAATCATATCAAATTATTTGCCTCTAGAGAGAGTGTCTAGTCCAAGATGAGAGATTTAGGATACACTGTAAAGGTATCCCCAAACCGACCCACAAACTCTCATAAATTTTAACCATGGCGTTGCCCTCCTGCTACACTTCAATCCGAGGCAGTCTCTCCCAATGCCTCAAGTCTACATCAACAAAGAGTATTGCCAACTCATCAAAAATATTGTGCTGTAATTTCAATTCAGCTACCCTTGTAGAAAGTGAGAAATCATCAATCACATCACATGAACAAAATTACTTTTCAAAGTTATCTCAATATCGACACCTATCATCTACTGCAAATGATACTATATTACAACAACGTAGACATACTATATTAACTCATGCATTGCAACGAGTACATGATGAGGGTTGGACAGACGATGCCATTGCAAGCGCAGTGATAGATGCAGGACTACCACCATCGTACATTGGACAGGCCACGTCATCAACATCATCCTTTGGTAGTTCCGATTTGGTATCATTCTTTATGAATGAATGTAATTCTAGTTTGAAACAACAATTAATGAAAGAAGAGAAGAAAAATACGGAATCAAATAGTACAAATGATAATAAATCGGTGGATAATGTATCATCTCGTATACACAAGGCATTGCAAATGCGATTATCAATGGTATTACCATTCGTTAGTACTAATAAATGGCATGAGGGTATGGCTATTGGTGCATTACCTCAAAATGCATACAATACCGCTGAACAATTAGATGATATGGCTAGTATCGTCTTGGATTATGCATTGGAAGGTAATAATGTTGGTAATCACAGCCCAACTCACAGAGCAGCAGTTATCGCAGCGTATGCAGCTACTGAATTACATTTACTATCTGATGGAGGAAGTGACAGTACAATTAGTGGCAATTCTATATCATTAAGTGGTGAAAAATATCATGCAACATGGGAATTTTTAGATGCAAGATCAAAAGAGGTGGCTCATTTAATTGTTAATGGTGTGAACATGTCTAGTTTGAATGGATTATCATTACCAAATCCGACACATGTAATGGCAGCATCGGCTGTGGCATCATCATTAGCTGGGGCGGCACTGAGTATGGCGGCACCGTCAGCTGCGGCGGTTGCGGGTAATGTTATACCGCGTGCCATGTCATCGTTGATGACACCTTTACAAAATGTTGTGGCGAGTCAAATGAATACTACTGCTAGTGCAAAGCCAGATGGGACAAGACCCAGTGATTATACGCCATTTGATACATCGGAAGAGATCTTCTCTGGAAGTAGTAGTAATGGAAACAAGGCATAATGTAAAATAGAGGGGAACAAAAAAAGAGCATGTGTCTATATACAAGTTATTATCTTCGAATTATTGTGGTGTTTATCATCAGTGAGAAGAAGACTTTGGTGACTTTGTCTTTCGTCGACTACTGGACTTCTTCTTTTTATCAGTAGCAGTGAAGTACTTCTCTTCACGCTGCTTGAGCCGTCTGGTTGTATTAGATGGGTTGGCATTCACATCCATTGCAAGTATGGCTTGAATCTTGGAAGTTGTATTGACAGCATTTCCATGATTACTTTGAGTTGGCATGACAAGATCTAATTCAACAATATCTTCACTATGCCATCGAGGATTAGGGTCATCCAATTTACGTTCTCTAGCATAGTCTGATTCTGGCCTGTGCAGACTTTGTTTCGTCATACTTCTGTCTTTGGGTTGACCATTGTCATCATCATATATCAAGCCAGGAATATTCCACTTCTCTTCGGCATCATCCCAAACTGCACGTCCTCCGTTATCAATCTCATCATATAACAATGCATACTGGATGTAGAATACAGAGGTTGTATGAGTGATAAGCTGGAAACGAACATATACAATCAGTCAAGCACACTCACCTTTGGTGGGATAAAGTTGGAAATGATGAAATCCTTGAGCTTTATTTGCTTTGTCAACTCTCGGATCGACGCCAGCATATCATTTTTCTCATTAACGAACTCATGCTCCAAATCTTTGAGCTCGCTCTTGTTTTGTTGATACCTGGACCATATCCTTTTCAACTTTTTGGTCTTTGAGGTGACTTCTTCAGACAGAGAACTGTACTTCTCTTCTAGATGCAGTTTCTCTTCTTCATTCTCATTGAGTTGTCGAGTCAAGGCCAACTCCTTCTCTTGCTTGGCAAAGAGATCTTGATTTGCTTGACGTAAAGCAGCTTCTTGTTTGGCTGCCTCCTCAACAATTTCACCACCAGTCATCAACTCCGCTTCCATTTTCTTGAGCTGTCGCTCAAGATTGATGCGTTGGTTCTCGGTATCAATCCTAGCCTTCATCTCATCGTCAAGCTTCTTTTGCAAGACAGTACGCTCTTCGGCACTCTGATCTTGATTCAACCTCAACTTTGCCATCTCGGCCTCGGTCTTTGCAATCGTTTCCTGACTTTGAAGGTTCTCCTTATCTACTGCTTCCCTGTTGTTGCTGGTAGCATTTGAAGATGCTGATGATATTTGAGATAGTTGCTTCCTTAGTCGGCTAATCTCATCCTGATACTCTCTCAACATTGCATCCTTTGGGTCTTCATTAATCACAGGACGGTTCTTGATATTCTTGGCTCTATTGGCATATCTTAGAGTAGACAACGATTCATCATAGTTGTAATCTGCTGGTCCGGCGTTGGCGCACATTACAGTCTTCGTATTTCCACCAAGACTGTCTTGAAGGATGCGGGTAAGTTTAGAGTCTCTGTAGGGTATATGACTTGACTTGCCATCAACAAGCGCGGATATGACATTGCCCAGTGCCGATAATGAGAGATTGATTTTGGTAGCCTCCTTTAATCGCGAGCCGGTAGCACCCGTCTTACTTTGACGTTCACTTCCTGCAAGATCTACCAGATTGAGCTTTCCTACATGAATACGTTCATTCTGATCATCATCAGTTGAACAACACTCCACAACAATACTAAATATAGAATGTGAGCGTGAGGAGCCAGCATTCATTAGCGTGGCACCAACTGAACGGTTCTTCTTGCCTCGTTGCAACACATCATCAATCTCTTCTACGGACTTGACAGCAATACCCGTTAAATCTTTAACATAAACACCACTGTCAGCCGATTTGAGTTCCAAACTACGCTGTGGAGTTTGAGATAGTAAATCACGAATCTCTTCATTATAAATCTCATAATAAGAAGCTCGAACAAGGTACTTATCCTTTGAAGAGTTCAATGCAATATGATCAAATATATGCTCAAATGTCAAGGGGATTATGCCCTTTAACGATGCTGGATCGTTCTCTCCTTCCACTAAAAAAATATTGGTATATGATGAGGTGAGGGTTAGTGATGTAATATACACAGCAATATATTGTCAGGGAGCATAATCAAACACACAACAAACGACGTGACGGACAAAGAACGTACTCGTGTGGGTCTTTCCTGCCCCGGTTTGACCGTAGGCAAAGATTGTGCCGTTGTATCCATCAAGGACAGAGCTAACGACTGGTGCCGCACAAGTATCATATATCTGCCGTTGAGTAGAATGCTCAGAGAATACACTATCAAACGAGAACGTTTTACTTGCATCGCTTTCATGTTCAGGTGAAGGATTGCGTACTTCAATTACGCCACTCTTTTCATGCGCAATTGTACTTATCTTCCGGCCATCATTCTTTTCTTTTGAATTCAGGGGGCGTACTCTAAACACGACCTTTATTGATTCAGATTTCTTTGGCATCGTTGAGATGGTGCTGCTGTGGTATTTAGCTATGAATATTTGGCTGCGGTCAGTGCTGTATATTACTTTGGTAGTGATTAGCTGCGGTCGGTATTATATATTACTTGTAGTGATTAGCGCGGTGGTGCTGTATATATCTCCCGACCAATGACAATGATTGATTTGAAAGAAGTTGTGAAGGTATACAAGTGGTGATTATAAAGGTATGTTCATGTAAGAGGTACTTTTTTAAAAAGAAAAAAAAACAACGACATACATTATGAAGTCGGCTGCTGATGATAATAAGAATATATTATTACTCATGCGCAAAAGCCTAACAACGACAGAAGGATATCCAAGGCCGCATCATCATTGTGTAGTGATACAAATACCCTATAGACTATATAGAGACAGGTAATATTCAGCACAACTGAAAGACAGATAATATTCAGCACAACTGAATTATAGACAATGGATCATCAATCGTTTTGCTTTAGTAATTTGGAGGAGGAACTGCACAGTTCCTTTGCCAGTGTACCCCAACATGTCGACGTCACTGCCCAGAATAGTATACTGCAAGAGTTGGATATGTATTGCGAGACGACTATCGACGACAATGCCAAGCCTTTAGTCATCGTCAGGGCTACAGGGACGGGAAAGTCAACATTATTGTCCAGCTGGCTATCAAGGAAAGATAACGCCATACAAAGCAGACGACTCGATTACGAAGAATTCACCTTCTACCATTCAATTGGCTGCTCAAGGCTCTCTACACAAGTCACTCACCTGCTTAGACGACTTGTCTTGCGACTTATCGCTCACTTTGAAATTAAAGAACAAATGAACCTAGCCGATGACAAACTTAGCTGGGTGCTCCCTAGATTACTAGAACGATGTTCAAGGAAGGGACGAGTTGTGATTGTCCTCGATGGTTTATCCAATATATGCAGTGTTGATATTGAAGATTTCGGTCTCAAATTCTTACCTCTGAGTCTTCCGACAAATGTGCGAATGATATTATCAACGACTTCTTCTGCAATACCATCATCTATATCATCAACGAATGATACAGAATACTCTACATCACGCAACAGTAGGGCCAAGCAGGTACTAGACGAGATTACTCGACGAAAGTGGCCAACGATATCACTACAACCAATTCACACTTCAGAGGTTGTCAACTTTATCGAACAATATCTATCATTATCTTCTACAACGCTACATCCTAGCATACGAGCACAAGTGATTGATACTGTATCGACACATCCGTTGGCAACAAATGTATCTTTCGTAACATTAATGCTAGCAGGTATTTGTCATGCGGTTACGTCAGGCTACAAGAGTGTAAACCATTGTTTGGTTGCTTTTAATGTTGACAGTTCAAAGGAACTTATCGACAGAATGCTCACCTTATTTGAAGACTCTGTCAGTTTATTAGGCGAATCATTATGTTTATTGTTTGTTGCAAGACATGGGTTACATGAGACAGAACTCTTTGACCTTTTAGAACGAGTACAACAGAATGCTGACTTCTCATCTGCCACGAAAGGAACGGCAATACCTGTCAAGGTTAAGATAGTTAAGTTGCTGGCCGAGAAGAAAAATAGACTCATTGATGTATTCAGATCATTTGATTGTGATAAATCCGGAGAATTGTCGTATGAAGAATTCTACAAGGGCATAAAGAAGCTAGATATCAACGCTAGTAGAGAAGAGGTACGTCTACTAATCGAGGAAGTTGACAGTAATGGCGACGGAGAAATAGACTATCAAGAAACTCTCGACCACTTTGAGCGAATGGCTCGGACATATACACACGGCAAGAGACGTGTTAGTGCATTTGTGCGTAATGTTTCGGTAGGAGGCGACTCGTCCTCTCCTCTCAACGACACACAGAAAGAGAATCTTCTTCAGACTCTCAAATGTGTTGGGGTTAATTCCTTGGATAGCGAGGAGACTGGATCAGTACTGAATATACCTCACGGAAATACTTTGCTACGAGATGTCATCTGGTCGAAGTACATCGAAGACGAGTCAAGAGAGAAGGAGAGTCGTAACTTTGTTATTGATTACTTCTCAAAACAGCAGCCGTCTCTAAGGTATTGCGAAGAACTGCCGTGGCATTTAAAGAAGTGCAAACGATTTTCCGAGTTGAAAGAGGTTCTAGTTGGGCTTCCAACCCTTGACATTATGTTTAATAGTACTTCTTTGAAGGCTGAGCTGTTTAACTACCTGCATTGCTTAACGAGCTCGTCGACTCAGATCAAGTTTGATATCGTTAAGGAATACAATAAATCATTACAAAGATGGATTGAACTGAGCAGTCCGTCTGCAAAGCATACTTCATTAATGACAAGGTAAGATAGGTGCTATTTAGGTTGCATACTATGATATGATTTTTGATATGAATCTAATATGTCTACTCTGCCACTCCTTGCCTTCAGATTTATATGTGAAGTTATGATGTGGTTCGACACTGGCATGATCTCTCTAGGCGTTGATCTACCAGCCTTTCTTCGTGAGAGAGTACCCGATGAGTATCTAGAAGCACTCGACATAGCTCAAAGCAACCATGCCGGAGGATCTCGAGGAGCAAGTAGGCAATCAGAAGCTCAATACTTTTTCAATAGATGGCTGTGGATACAGTTTCCATACCTGGCACTACAATCACATGACACGAATCCCCAGCCAAGGATCAAGCAAAAGCCCACAACTCCTATCACCACTACCTCACGGCCTGTAGAGGAGCTGTCTGTGAGAGATAATGCTATGATACAAACTCTCAATAACCCTAGTGTTGCTCTTACCAAGCTAGACAAGCTCGAGTCTAAGCCACGAAAGAGGAACCCAACGGCTATTCCATTTTCCTCAGGTACTACATGGGAGAGCAATATCGAGCAAAGAGCAATTGAATCCGATCAGGACACAAGCCGCACAGCTGTGAATCAACTACAAGAGCTCAAGAGTATCCACAATGCCCTTACAATCGAAGTAGCTTCAAAAGAGAGGCAACTTGCTGAGCAAATCAATTCCCAGCGATTGAAACAATTGGGTGATGGAAATCGAAACAAGAGAATAAGTGACGGAGTGGAGGCGATTGATGCTTTGCAAAGTAGATTTGATCAGCTCAACGAGCTTTGTGACACGGCGACGAACATTGATCTACACTACCAAGACATACTACTCCAGTTACATAGCTGCGCTAATCAAAGTCAACATTTGCAGCTCAGATCTCAAATTGTTCTCAGTAAACAGCAGATCGTAGATTTGAGCTCCGAGAACGACTCTATACTCAAGCAAACTGAACTAATAGAAGACAAGTCAAAGTATATTTCTCAAAATGTACAAGAAACAACACATGAAAGGTCAAGCATCAAGCCCATGCTTGAATCATTGCGCCTAAGAGCAAATGAAGAAGCTGAAAGGAAAAAGGTTAGTTTCTTTTCATAAGATGTCTTAACTATGGCTTTATGTAGCATGTCTAATCAATATCTTGTTTACTTTTAACTCCACAATTATAGACAACTCGAGTTGCGTCGTTTGATCCAGCGTCCTTTTCACGCAGGGCGAGGATTGAAGGCAAGATTGCTAGGCGACGAGAAAACAAACTCAAGAATAAACCAACGTTTGCAGTCAAGAGCATCGAGGCTGGCATCAAGGCATCAGCGACACTTCACCCGATGAAGAAACTAATTGAAGTCACTGGTAGTCAAGACCCTACTACATCAATCGTTGCGATGTTAGATGAGTCTGAAACAGAACTACTTCGACTTCGCCAAGAGCAAGGTGAGGCACAAGTCAAACAACAACTATCCAAGCTAGAGTCGTTGGGAAGTCAAATCAAGGAGATTCGACTGTCAGGCAGTAAAGCTGATGTCAAGACAGATCTAGAAGTTCAAGACAACATCACAACTTTAGAGACAGTACTGTCAACAAAGCAAAAGAGACTGGAATCTACCTCCGAGCTTATCCTCTCTCTATCACTGGCGATTCTTAATCTAAATGATAAGGTATCATCAATTGAAGACGATGATTCTCTCAACAAGTTTGCACAATTTACAATGGAAGCCGACGAACATACCAAGCTCTGTCAAGATGTTAAACGACTAGTTCAGTCAATCAAATCGCTTCATGATGAGATTCCTTCATCAGAAATGAGCTTGCTTGCCAAGAAGAAGAGAGAATCTAAAGTCAATGATATAGAACAAACTACAACTAGTCCGAGTAGTGGCAAGTATCAAAATATAAGAGTATTAAATAAAGACGAGCAAGAAGAAAAGCAACAAAACAAGCATGAGGAAGATGAGGATGGTGATGATTATGAACAAAGTACCGAAGATGAATACGGAAAACTAGCCTCGTATATTGATCAAGGTATTAATACAAAAGAGTCACAAGATGAACAGCGACGTGCCAACTTGCTGAGTAATACTTTGTTGAGTAGCAAGGGTACTATTTTAGGAGCAGTGTTGAAACAGCAACGTTTGCAATCTGCTTCTTCATCGTCTACTAGGAATGAGAGTCCATAGGCTCAGCTGGTTGAGATTTCATATTGTGAGGTACTAGAGAGGCGGCAGCCATTTATCACTTGCGA
>Ga0075439_16098_pt1 | contig 12200 bp, 8 predicted proteins | sample MintriSingleCell_FD_74264 | JGI IMG/M metagenome (GOLD analysis project Ga0075439, IMG submission 74264) | Marine eukaryotic communities from Monterey Bay, USA to study complex ecological interactions - Minidiscus trioculatus JGI Plate_4_G5... | ecosystem: Environmental > Aquatic > Marine >... | reverse complement strand
CCCATTCAACCTCGAGATGTCTATCTCTAAGATCTTGCCAATTATATACCATTATATGTTTCCTATTTTGTTGTTATTGTTTGTTGTTATTGTTGTTGGAAAACAACGTTCTGTTATTCTACTCTAGCTTTGCAACAACACCGGGTATCCAATAATATAACCAAACACTTGGCTGATTCTCTACAGGAACTTTGCGTGTGATATAGTTTATATACCCGATAGCAAGGTATATTGCTGTAGAGGAGACGAATAAATGAAGCTTATATTGCCATCGTCTAATCACTAAAAAGTTAGTCATTTCATATCTTTTTTGATGGTATCCTCCCCCCTGCCTACCTGTCGGATTAGACTTCCATTTCTACTAGTCACTCTTTGTGTCTTAAATGCGCATAGGCCTCTCTATCATTTGCCGTCCAAGATCATTGCAAACCAACTCTAATATCTCTCTCATAATATATAAAACTCTTTTCTTCTTTGTGTCTTGATACTGACCATTGAAGCTGCATAGCATTGCCGTCCAAGATCATTGCAACCCAAACTCTAGAGATATCAATCAAATAATACTCTCTAGTAAATAAATGGCATTTGTAGTTCTACCATTTCAGCATAAATCCCCTTTACCTAAAACACAGGACATGGCTAAGATACTAACTCAAGATACAGTTGTTGAGTATGTTAAACAACATGCTGATGATATTAAAGTCTTCTCTCCTGATGCTACACTCACTGCAGATGCTATACAGGTATGTTGTTGTGTTATTTATATGGTTTGGTATGATATGACATCCAGATGCTATACAAAATGTGTATATGTTGTTGTGTTGTTGGTTCATTGTTGTATTTATTGTATGATACGATATATGATATATGATATTTATAGTGTATATTATGTATATCGTCATACTGATAACAACACTAATTGTACATAATTTGGAAATCAATTCTATGATAAACAGGGTGGAAATGTAAACTTTGCATTCTGTGTTCGTGATGCAACCACTGGCAAAGCCGTATTTGTGAAACAAGCACCAGAATATGTAGCCGTCTTTGGACCTGACGGCCTGCCATTAACAAGTGATCGTATTAAGAAGGAGGTTCAAATATTGAAAGAATGGAATTCTATTCTTGGTGATGATACAGACAAATACCTTCCCAAGCTATACTACTTTGATGATGATAATAAAGTATTTGTTATGGAGTTCCTTGAGAACTATGATTTATTAGATCATTATCTTATTACAGACCCAGCACCGGACTCTGAAGTGTCGGCAAAATTGGGCAAGTTTATGGCATTAACACACCTTGCTACACATTCATCCAAAGTTCATCCTGATTTATGTAAGGTATTAACATCACAGTATGAAAATAGGGCATTAAGAGATATTCAACTTGAGTTTGTTTTTACAAAGGCATATCAAGAAGTATCAGAACAGGCTCCGTGGTTTAAAGTAGACGAGGCCTTTCTTAAGGAGGTTAATTCACTAAAAGCACGTTATAATGGAGAGACAGGGTCATGGAATATGGCATTATGTCATGGTGATTTACATCCTGGATCTGTCATGGTTAAGGTTGGCTCATCAGTTGAATCTTCAGCTGATGGTGCTCAAGTTAGGGTAATTGATCCAGAATTCTGTGTCTATGGCCCTCCTGGGCTTGATATGGGAAGTTTACTCTCGGGTTATATCCTAGCAGCAGTTCATCAATCATTTGCCAATGCAAATGATAAGGAAGCGAAAGAAAAGGCCGTCTCAGCTATTAATAAAGGTATTAAAGAATGCTGGGAGACATATTCATTGGTTATGAAAAAGGGTGGAGTGACCAAGGGAAATATGACAGAGATTGAAACTGAGTCTGTTGGCTTTGCTGTGGCTGAGGTTTGTCGTACGGCACTTGGACATGCAGGAGGTAGACTTTGGCTTCAATTTGATGATAAAGAAGTGAAGGAGGCTGCATTGAAGAGTGCTTTAGAAATCGTTCAAAAGTCAATGTTTGGACGACACACAGAGGGAATGGATGTACTGTTTGATTGTCTCGACGCATTATAGGCTTGATACATATATTAAGTAGGCGTATATTTGTTAGACAAGATATAGTTATAATGCTGAGTATCTTAAAAGAGAGTTTGATCACATGTAGACTTCTTTAAGTATCCTAAAACTACAACTCTTACCCTTCCAGCTCACTCGCACGAACATTCCAGCCGTTAGCAGTTCTCATCTTTCCATCATTCATTGCCAGATCGGCGGCCTCGTGAAACAGTGCAGCTGCTTCCAAAGGGCAGGTTTTAGCCTTTAGTTCAGCAAGTCTGGCCATCAATTCATAGTCCTCAAATAGACATTGTTCATCTGTATTCTTAGTACCCAGTGCTTGTTCGTCAGACAGACGCACTGTTGCTGCAATTACACTTGCAGGGGGCTCTAGTGATCTGACATTCTTGTTTGACAGTGTTTCCTCGGATTCATCGTCATCATATTTTACAGTAACTGAAGATTGCTCAACCTTCATGACAACAGCTGGGTAGAATGTACCCTCCATAAAGTAATTTGCTTCTACCTTGTCGCCAACTTTGAAACCATCATTGGCCTTTCCTCTTGCTTCTTTGTTAACATGTTCTTTCATCATAGTTGCCTCTTCGACCGACAACTTCATAAGCTCTAATGTTTCTTCAAGTACACTCATCTTTTCTGTATCTCCAGTACCTTCCTCATCTTCCAATATTTGATAAAGCAGGCACCCCGCTGCTGCTCGAGGCGAGGCAGGCGACTTCTCTGACGCCATAGCTCGTTTTAAGTACTCTTTTGCTGACTCAAAGTCAACTGGAACATTTGCTGATAGCAATGGAGATACAAATGTTTCAAGACCACATCTAGCTCTTGCAAGAGATAGGCAAGCATCAACATTATTCAACGATGCTGCATGACAAAGATGAAAGATCACCGAGAAGATATCATGGCTGGGCTTGTCCTCTACATTCTCTTCTCCGTGTTGTGATGGTACTACTTCTGGGAATCTATCCATACCGTGTAGCATGGCTAAGTGGAAATGTACTTTACCTAAGTTTGCCTTGGTTTCTTCTGTTACTTTCATTGGGGGCCTAGTGACTTTCATCATACTCTTGAACATTGTTTTTCGACCCTTCTTCATACTTTTCGAACGATGGTCGCCTTCACTTGGCTCATCATCGTTGTTTTCTGTAGATGACGTTGATCGAACATGACGCGGCTTAACCTCCCCTGACTCGTATCGATGATATGCAACATTATCAAACACAGTATCCTCCAAGCCAAGTTTAAGCTGAAGATTGAAGATGTGTAAGTTAGTCAGTACGATTTAGATAAGAAATGTACTTCATCATGCATAAAGAGACATCACTCACACTACTGGAGATCTCATCAACATCAGACTTGCTCCTATGTATAACTTTGGGACAGACTTTAATGTTTCTCATGGATGTTTGAATCATCTTAATGTCTGTCATGTTCGATCTTTTGTCAGTATTAGTATCTGAACCTCCTCCATTTTGGATATCGATTGGTCTCATGAAGACACTCTTTCTCCTTTCCCGATTGACATCCATTCTACCAAACTTACACATTATCTGCTCTTCATGACCAGCAGACGATCCTTCACTTAAAGTGGATTCATCATCATTATACTTTGCTTGAAGCTTCTTTTCATTTCTACTCAGGGGAAAAATTGGGATACCAAGGTTATCGGATAAATCACAATGTCGGAATGTTTTGAAGAAGAGAGCCACCCCTCTAGGACCCAGGTCACCGTCACCAAAGCGATAATCCATACTCAATACCTGTGGATCCGTATAAAGATCACCAACGCCCTGTACATCAGCAACAAGCCTTTGACCTTGTGAAGCATAGAAACTATGGGCGCTGAATACCTGCGGCGTCTTCCTATGCTCTTCCAGATCAACAAACCCCGAGTTGGTATTATGTTTCAAGAACCCATTGCCATACGAATCGCTACCAGCGATGAATCTCTCCACAGCAAACATTGGCATATTCGGCCTGTCGACAAATTCTATAGCATATGCTCGAATAAAGTCTACTTTCTTTGGAGGTTGCAACTCGTTATAACGCTCAGCCCAATGCATAGCTTCATATTGTAAAGTAATGTCAGTAAGAACAGCATCAATTCCTTCTTGAGATGTATCAATCTGACCTCTCCTCATATAACATCTATTTATATTTTTACAACAGGTATCAGAATAAGTTGCAAAACAGTAATCACATGCACACTTAATTTGAAGATAGTATATAAGTACTCACTTGGCAACATAGTTAGAAGATCTACTCCACCCATAAGAATGGAAACGGTGATTAGAAGCGCTTTGTGGTGGCGTTGCCAGCTTCTTCATACGAAAACAGTGACGCATTGCTCCATTAGTAAAAGGTCTTTGTTCAATCTTAACAATCGTCTCATCTTTATCAAATTGTCTCGTCTTTGGATTGTATCGATGACGAATTACCCGTTCTGCTGGTATTGATTGAATGTTATGTTTTGCCCATACATCTTCCTCTGCAATGGCCTATCATATCATGTATTAGAATGTGTACACGGAAGGGGATAATACAATAGGGGGTATAGTGTGAGTAAGAAATAGTAATATGAACATCATATGATTGGTAGGTACAATGCAGAATAAAAATATCTTCACCTTTGCAGCAGCGCGGCGTATCTTCTCACACAGGCTCTTCCTGACAGCTTCCCTATCGTATGATACTGGCATTGCTATTGCTATCTTCTATTGTTCTTATGATGGTTAGTGTTTATTATTCGGCTCTCCAACTTTTCAATGTCAGCAATAAAAAAGATTTGCTTTAGCTTGTGAATAAATTGTTATCTATCTAACATGGTATCCTTTCACCTTTTTACTTTTGCAGTGGGCAGCATTGGTTAAGGTTCATGGAGTCTCTCTGCCGTAAGGGCATAGCTACTGACTGTTTGCTCTCTTAACCGTATGCATTGCATACACAGTGTTATGATTTAGTGTAGGAAAGTTATGATGTTGGAATAAGATACTTTTCAATGCCACTTTAATGCATACAATGGTATCTTCCTTCTCTCCTCCAAACAAGCGCTTTTGTAAATAACCAAGTCACTAGTACAGATAATATTAAACTAGCGTAATAAATTACTATAAGATATAGTTGTATAAAAAGGAGGGGTGAATACTAATAGCTCATTACTTAATACATGATTAGTTTTCTGCATATAAACAACCTCAGAGGTTATATGTTCTCTTGGGGAGGAAGTAAATGCGAATGGAAGTTGTATATCCTTGATAAAAATGGATGTCTTGTGAACCTCAAATAAACAATCCTAACGACTGGTATTGAAGCCCAACAAGAACAATCATTCAAGACACTTGAATAATTGTTTATTGATTTTGTTCATATTTGTGTATCGATCTCAGTTCTTGATAAAAATATGCACCCCCAAAATGTTTATGAAGATGGCACATTTATGTTATAAGTAAATAACTTAGATTCCTTGGGGAAGGAAGTATCCAGCCTTGGCAGCATATTCTGGAGCAGCAAAGGCGGGGCTCAATTGAGAGATAACATCGGTACCAGAGTTAGCAGCCTGGCAGATTAATCCAAAGGCGGCAATCATGGCAAGACGACAGTGCTTGATCTCTTGAAGTTGCTTGTCAGCATACTCCTCTGGTGAGTAGTTAAGACCGAATGGGTTCCATCCACCGGGGTATCCAATACCAATATCTCCACTGATACGGTTAGCGCCTTGTTCACGGATACGTTCGACACGGTTCCACTCAACCCAAGCCATACCGCCAATAATTTGGTAAATGGCAGATTCGGGTACTGTGGTTAATGCAGCGAAGGGATTAAGTTCACTGTATGCATCAACACCTCCAAACTCCTCAACACCGGGGAAGGTTCCGAATAGACCAGGCCAGATGAAACCAACAACAGCAAGCTGAGCAATACGTCCATGTGTTAATTCAGCCTCACGTAACCATTCTAAGTCAGTCATGAAGTTACCCTCTTCGTATAGAGGGTTGTTGAATGATGAAAATGATTGAGCAGAGAAACCAATGGGATCGAAGCCAACATCTCCTGGTAAGGAGCCATCGAGGGTATCGGGTGATGATCCAAATGGAAGAGCACGAGTTCCCTCAATAAATTGCAAATTAAGAGCAGTGGATGCCTTGGAGGTTGGGGCAGGGCTGAATGCAGCGGCAGAGCCAGCAAGGAGAGTAACGGCGGCGACCTTCATGGTTAATAGTAGAGGATATTGGCGTAGTAGTTGATTAGCAAATGATGAGGTGTGGCGGCAAAAAAGATACCCTTGGATCTCAATCTTCAACATAGGGACGGGCAGTCAAGAGCCCCTGGACAATCTTCCGGAGTCGATACTTTGTACCATCTTGCTTCGAGAGTATTATGACTCACATCATACGGAAAGAATAAAGAAACTTGACATTGTTTGCTACTAGCTTTTTATTGTGCAGACACAGCGAGCGTACAGCTAACAGCTTATGTACAACTAATATATCCAAATTTGACATTAGTGTTCTCGTTTTCTGGGATTGCTATCCCACATTGGTATCCCCGTTGCAAGAATAAAATGCGCACACACAGACAATTAATGTTTGGGAAGAGACGCCAGCTACGCTGTGTCTGATTGCCTCTACTTATGTCTCTTTGATCTCGGTGGTAGTGCCAAAGTTGGAATGATAAAGCGGGGAGAAAAGATGAGCTTATGATTTGCAATAAAAACGTATATCTAATTGTTGAACAACATACAGAACAAACAAACAAACTTCTTAAAAAGTTATGATTAACCCTCTAATTCTAATACGATAGGTATCACCTCTGTTGCAATACTTCTGATGTAAGATCTATTGAAGAAACGAATTTAGGATTCTAGGATAGGATGAAGAAGATGTGGGAGTATGAAACGACTATACTGAATACTCTTGCTGCCTTGCAGACGCAATCCCTCCTGAGATATCTCTAACAATCACATAATCACACAGTATCCAAAGTAGTAGAAACTTTCGTACATGGATTAATCTTGGCAAGTAAGTGTTGTGATATTACTTTACCCATCTCTTCCAACAAAAGAAGATTACAATCATATTAATAGCAGAACATTCGTAGTAATATTGGGTACAACAACATGGGTATCTTGGTTCATTACTTATTTGCATCACTCTTTGTTAGATTCAACTACATACTATGCAGTGACTTGAGAGTTGAAACAAATACCGAGTACTTGAAATTGGCATGTCAGTAAGAGTAGAAGCGATTGTTGGTTACCTATCTCTATACTTTGCTGACATCTCATTCCGCATACTTATTCAACAGAAACTATGTTAACAACTAGAACAGGTAATGTATGCATTCGGCTGTATTCATGAAAGACATAAAGGAAAGGAGCTTACAATGTATTGATACTCCCCACTTAAGTATTGGAAGGTAGACTTGTTAAATTACTCCGTGTCGGCAAAGCAAAAGAACAAACGGAGGATAGATACAGTCTTAACCGCAACACAATGCTATTGGATAAAAGTCAGATTTAGATCTTTGTTAGATGTATGCCTAGGTGGTAGCACAATGATATAAATTCAAGTGTAGTATAGATCATTTGTTATTACATTAATATAGTAATAACCTTTATATACCAGTATGAGAAGCACTCCTCTATCTAAACAACATATATCTCATCAAAAATCTAGGTATATCTGTACATTATTATACACATCTTAGGCACATCTTGCAGTACTTTCAACTCTATCGCTCTCCCCGTGTTGAAATTTAGTAATCCGACTACTCCATGCCTTGGAAAATGAGCTGTTAATCTCAGAAATCTTGGCAGTAGTTAATGCAGGATCAATAATCCCCCTCCGCTGCGCTTCTTGTACCTGAAGAACTCGCTTGATTGTCTTACGGCGTTGAGTATATAAAGTCTTGAGAACCTCCGGTGAGATCAGATGCTCAATACCATGTATCTGCTCTCTTCTCCGGACCTTGACATTCTCAGTTGGTGAATCACCTGTAGCAGCTGAGTAAGCTATGACTCTCATGAGTTTGTTGCACGATGTATCTCGGAGATGAATAGCATCTAGTCGGGCATTCATCTTGAACTGCTCTATCTCGGCCTTATTAAACCAAACACTTGTGAGCTCTTGATTTGTCTTGGGCTGTGTGAGAACCAGAGCTGAATATTCGGAGAAACGTAATCGTTTACGGCTTGGTTGTTGAGTATGATTAAAACCCTCGATCTCTTCCATTGTAATTTCTTCGTTTTCTATATCCATCGGTGTAGTAGTAGTAGTGGTCGACATTGTTCTTGAGTTGTCGTGGAGCTTAGTAAGAGTATATCCCAACCATTTTTCTAACCATGACAATTTGTCATGGTACGCTAGCTTCTACGTAGTAACCATGCTTTGGTCTTACCATGACAAATTGTCATGGTAAGAGGATACCAATTTTCAATCTATTGCAATAACATGAAAAACAATCGTAGGAGGCGCCGCCGACACTCCACTTGTACTACTCTTGACGGCCGATCCGATGGTGCAATGGACGCCCGTATCGAGTAGCCGCATCATAGTCGATCGGCGTCGTCAATATGAGGGGTCGAGATGTGAAAAATTGCAATAGGATACCGTAATGGACGCGTGCTCAGTTTGGCCACAATATATTCCACGTCACAATATCTGACCATGACTTTCGGTCATGGTAGGCTATCAAACGGTTGGGAAATTTATTCGTACCATGACAAATTGTCATGGTAAAAAATGGTTGGGATATGGTCGTGTTCTTGAGGTTTACGATGAACAAGAACAAGATGTTGTTGCAATGAGATATTTTGATATCGGGCAACTTATTACTATCGTCTTTGCAATAGATTAATCTTTCTGATTATTTATGCAGTTAGTATTTATGGGCTATACAATGCAAGCAGTATTTGCATTGCAATCACACTAATGTTTACTAGCATCAATCGTTTCTACATTGCTATGCGGCGTTGAATCACTTACTAACATGTGCAAGGCAATCATCTATTGCCATTAAGTGAGAAGAAATTTTGGAGGCAGTGCTGCAGTAAAACTGCCTATAGAACAACGATGAACTGCCCAACCAAGACTATACTGCAACCCCCTAACAGAATCAACTTAAAACTGCACAGCTCCAATGGTGATGTGGTGTAAATCAAACCTTTCTCAACATAACACTATCAATTAACCCTAAAGCTATGTTATACTTACTACAACTTATTGCTCTTAGTTTGATATGATTTGTGATTAGTTGATAAGATACACGACAAATAGGTAGTCATACATACACTCATCATTCTACCACAGACAAATCGATTGTACTAGTACAGAAACGATCTAGCTGCTGATTGCTATGAGATACAATAATAACAGTAGCATTTCTATCAATCAAAGTCTTCTCAATTTTCATTGTAGTAATGGCATCAACATTTGACGTTGACTCATCAAGTAGCAATAGTTTCGGCTGGAGGGAAATTGCAATAGCAAGAGATATTCTTTGGGCCTCTCCCCCTGATATACTACCCCAGGATCTTTTCCAAGTTTGTTCAGTAATGCCCCAACTTTTTGCAATATCCATCGGAGAGACTTCATGTGTTGATTGCTTATTATGACGACATCTGTAACTCAATATCTCTTTGTAAAAAGACTCAGGTGTTCCATTAAGAGTAGGTCTATCTTGGGACACCCAAATTACTTGGCCCCGCCACTGACAAGGCATGATATCATTGCATGATTGACCCTTCAAGAACATATTGGTTTCACCATTGTCAACTATATTGTAATCCAGTCTAGAAAGAGATCTTAGAAGTTGTGTCTTGCCTACACCAGATCTTCCTCTTATACCGATACGATCACCTTCATTTACTTCTAGTGATTGAATATGTAAGTTTGTTGACTCAACTGTGAAGTTTTGTACTCGAAGTAGCGGCTCTATTCTTTCATCAAGAGACTTGGATATACAATTCAAGCCTGTCAGCTTAGATTGTTGTATCGGTGATGTAGTTTGTTGTTTAGTGATCATAGTCTCGCCTCTTTTCCTAAGCCCAGGTATCAATCTCCAAGGTGTCAAAGTTTGTCTATGCAAATTGAACATTCTAGCAGTCACAATGCTTGAAAGTATAATGGATGTTAAGCATCCAGACGTTGCTATAGCAAAATATATCATTATTTGGTATGCCGAAGCTTGCGAAGGAGATTGTCCGCTGAGGATTTGACCTGACATCATTCCTGGCATGAAAATGAGACCAGTAGAAGCCATTGCATTAATTGTAGGCATTAGTGATGTTTCAACTGCCTTTCTAACGGGAGGCAAAGCTGCTTCTCGAACATTAGCTCCTCTTGCCAAGCGTAGTTCTATCATTTGCCTCTCTTCTAAATAACTATTCAATAGAGACGACATACCAAGAGTCATAGCCGATAGTGCATTACCAAATAACATTCCAGACATTGGTATGATTGTCTGAGCGTTAATCTTTGCTTTAATACATGCCAGGAGATGTATAAGTGTTATTCCAACTCCCGACAGTATAGCAATGAAACAATCTTTCATTTGTCCCTTGTATGTATACTTAGATCTTGAGATGGCTTCTTTAGAGGCTATTGCAGCCACTATCGATATCCAAATGGATATCTTCAAAGGTGATGTTGATGCATAAGCAAATAGCGGTGTTAGGAGAAATACACCCATGATAATAAGTTGTATAGACATACGGCTAGCGGCATTGATTATTTTCGAACTCTGATCATTCAATCCAAGTATACGTAGCAACAATGCAGTTATAATGATAGTTGACGATGAAGAGATAAGTTGTGATGGTGTCAACGTTGATGCTGTGCTACTAATCAATGCTGGAGTAATTGGAGTTATTCTCATCGCTGACAATTGTGTAGAAAGTAGATGATGTTTAGTATCATAATATACTGGTGTTATAAAATCATTGCAACCAACTAATTGTGCACTTGAAGATGATCGAATGGAAGATATGAATGCACTCATGATTTCAATATCATATCTAATGATAGTGGAGGATGGATGTAGAAGGTGATATAGCCGAGAGAATTCTCCCCCCACCATTGTTGCCATACTGAACTAAATAATTAGGACGGATACCGAATATCTTTTGATTGCCATACTTCGGCCCGATACTCTTAACTCTATTATGATGTTCATATCATCTCCCCGCGTCCTTCTTCTCTTTATACTGTCATCTATAGCTACAGGATTCAATATCAATAGTAGCATCAACCACCGTGGAGTCATTAGTCTACACAATTCAATAAATGAAGAAGATACCACAACAGCCCCATCGTTATTGCAAATCAATCGTCGGACTTTACTAACTACATCGATTGTTTCTTCATCTATTCTGTTTAGGGGATCAACTGCAAAGGCCATAGATGGCAGTAAATCTACAGTGATTGTACTTGGTGCTAATGGACAAACCGGTAAAGAGTGTGTTTCATCGGTAGGTCATTATAGTATATTCTTTTATACATAACAATTTCCATCCTCAATTATGACACTTTACTAATTCATATCATGCATATAGGTTTTGGCATCGGGGAGAAAATGTATTGCAACCTCTAGATCTGGAAAGTTTAGTTGGTGTGATGTAGATGGAACTGACAGCCTCCAAGAAGATGTTGCAGATGTCACAAACTTGGATAGTTTATTATCTCTTGCTGACAAAAGTAACGACATTGGAGCAATGATGTTTTGTGCATCAGCATCAACCAAAGGAGGGAATGCATTTGAAGTTGACTATCAAGGAGTCATTAATGCTGCTCAATGTTGTATTCAACACAACATCCCTAGACTAGTGATCGTATCAAGTGGAGCTGTCACCAAACCCAACTCATCGGTATACAAACTACTTAATCTTGTGGGGAAAGGTATAATGGAAGCAAAGATACAGGGCGAAGATGGTGTGAGAGCTTTATATCACGACAAAGGTGTTACGGATAAGGGGCTTGGATACACTATCATTCGGCCGGGCGGATTAACGTCGGATCCTATTCCCCTTGGTCCTTCTTTCTTGGAAGTGAATCAAGGGGATGATAAAAGCGGTCGACTATCTCGTGCCGATGTAGCAGGTATATGTGTTGCATGTTTGGAAAATGAAAGTACGTTTGATGCAACATTTGAATGTTA
>Ga0075439_13779_pt1 | contig 12231 bp, 6 predicted proteins | sample MintriSingleCell_FD_74264 | JGI IMG/M metagenome (GOLD analysis project Ga0075439, IMG submission 74264) | Marine eukaryotic communities from Monterey Bay, USA to study complex ecological interactions - Minidiscus trioculatus JGI Plate_4_G5... | ecosystem: Environmental > Aquatic > Marine >... | reverse complement strand
GTAGAGATCGTTTGGCTAATAAACGCCGACGATCTTCTTTGAATGTCTTGCTTAAGTCTTCAAACATGTACCGACCTAAATTACCACAGCTTGTCATCGACCCACCATCTGTGGTACAATCCTTGTGCACGAACCTAATGTAAGCAAAACGGATGCTTTCTTTGAGGTAAGGTATTACCTCTTTGAATGGTTTGCCTACAAGACTTTTCCCATTAACAGCTATGATGATATCCCCATGTCTCCTACAAAGTTGTTTGACCTCAGCCGGTCCTCTGGTGCCATCAGGGAATTGACGATATCCCAAGAAGGCTACATTCTTGTCTACTTCGCCCACATTGAGCAAAAGGCCCATTGTTGTGACTGCATGGGATTGATTAGAAGCATCAGTGGTGGTTAGTTGTGCTAATCTCAAGCCTAGTTTATATATCTACTATCCCACAGAAACACTCACTCACTCACTCACTCACTCACTCACACATATGAGCCACTTATATACATCTTAATCAGTGAAGGCGGTCTTGCTCTTGTATACTTTACTCGACTTTGCTGCTTTCTCAGAGGACGTTGCCTTTTCTGCTTTTGCATCAACTACATGCTCTACTTTTGACGATTTTGTTTTGGCACTCTTTGCTTTTGATGATTTGGATCCCCTAGCTGAGCGACCGGTGCATGTCTCGTAGTCAACAAAGTTCCTATACAGACGAGAAACAGATATTCAATTAGACAAAAGTATCATTTTGATTGAAAGTTATATAATGGCATATCTACTTACCAGTATAATTTAGTTTGATCCAAGAACTCTTCAAGTACTTCTGCATTGGTTGGCATCTGAACAATCCCTCCCGCTTCTGGTAGTGTGTACCGCAACGCTGCAATAGTCTCCTCAAGAGGTTTGTCATTATCTAAGAGGTAATTAAAAGATGGAATAAGTTATAAATTTCACAATCAAAACCAAATACCCAAATAATAGGGATCTCTTCTCACCTAGAAACCACCATCCATTAGCTCCTGCACTCCACATAACAGTCGTCTTTCCATTATCTTGAAGAATCTGTTGTCCACGCCGATCTAATGCTCCATTGGTTGGAAAAAAGAGATCGGGAGCATATCCAATTACTTCTTTAAAGATATCATCTGCATCAACAATTTGTTGTTCAATAAATGTATTGTTGGCATACAGAAAGTCAATCCTCTCTACCCCACTACTACCATATGTCCATCAGCTAAAATCCTATCAAGTGCAGGACGATTCTCATCATTGATGTGATCTGTATGAAGGAAGAAGGAAGCCTTGGTATCCTTCTCCTTAAGTACATCCAAGACAGCCATTGCTGTATCGTTATCATCGATATCACCAAATATTAGATGTGCGTATGACCAATCAGTTTTCCCGGAGTATATCTCATACGGACCTGTAGGTTCTGGTTTATCCACTAGCACACATGTGTTGACGATATCACTGCCGCTGGGAGAGCTTTCAACTAACACTCCGACAGAAGAAGCAAGGACGATGGATAAGACGCTGATCCTCATATTATATTTTATTATAAGATGACTTGACTATAGTGGTTGAGTGCGAGGAGGAGATGGGTTGGAGTAATAGCAGTGAAAGCAGAGCCACGGGGGGAGAGGGAGAAAAATTTATCTATTATGAGTAGCAAATGAAGATGGTATTATGGAGTGGAGGAGACTCCTACCTCTTCTATTCCTCTCCCCCTCTCTAACAGCATAACAGAACGCTTTCGGAACTAATACTACTACACAATAGCGTAGCCCCATCATTGAGGAGATGGAGAAAAATGCTAATACTAATGAATGCAAGATACGGTATCCTTTTATACAAAAATATTGTGAGGATGAATGATTGATGGTAACAACAACTCAGCCCAATATACCTACCTAAAATGGCTTCATATCCAAGTACTATCGGCGTAATAATACTGTTAATTACCCTCACTAATACCTATGTTGTTTCATCATTTCAAGTTGATGTTAGGTCGCCGATATCTTCATGCAGAAGGCAACAACACTCGAGGAACAATATAATTTCATTGGCTGCTGAAAATGGAGATGATAATATGAGTACTGTAGATGAATATAGAAATGCACCTACAGCTATATTGTCAAACTTTATGCAGAAAGAAAAAGACACGGAAGATCCATTCAAAGATATCGATTTTAATGCTCCCAAATCATCCAAACTAAGTTTGCAAGAATTAGCAGAAGTGTTGGACTACGAACTTTACAATAAGGAATGGTTCGTAACAGGGAATGTTAATCCAATCTACTTTGATGATAAGTTCCAATTTCAAGATCCTGATGTAAAGTTGACTGGTATTGAAGAGTATGCAAGAGGTGTGTATAAACTATTCGATCAATCGTCGTCTCGTGCAGAAATTATATCAACAGTAGTGAATAGTACTATACCAAATACAATTACAATTACTTGGCGTTTATCGGGCGGTGTTAGTATCGGGCCAGGTCTTACTATAAAACCATACATTGTATATACAGACTTTACAATTGACGAAGATAGTGGATTAATTGTATTTCAGGAGGATAGATTTTCAGTACCTGGCTGGGATATTCTATTATCAGCTCTATTCCCTTTCCTTATTGGTAAAGTTACAAGCGAGCCTGCACCTCCGGTTGAACCTCGAGTTGTTAACATGCCTAAATCAATTGCTAGGGAGAAGAAGGGTGGTTTGTTTGATGGTTTGTTTCAACAAATGGGACTTTAGTCTGTACTACAGTACAATTGTTATGCCTACTAAAACAATTCCTGGAAACTATGGTACTTATTACTTTCTAACATAAGTATGAATGAGTTAGTGATAAGAGTAATAACGAGTAATCTTCATCTAAACATTTAAAAAAGGGTAGTATGTAGTTATCAACAAATCTGAATATTGACTCGTTTATAACTAGATTAATTACATACCGGTGTGGACGAGAGCAAGGATGATGCATTGATACCAATCATTAATTATGTTGGTATCGTAGTCGGATAGAGTAATGTAGTTTATTCACTTGGTTGTGGTTTGGTGACATCATCTAATCAAGGAGTTTTCGTGTTCAACATGAAAACGGAATCATTCATTATTCATTATCAATCCATGAGTAGGTATCGTACAAGAGATCCTTTGCAGTCAGGAGGTATAATTATAACCCAATTACATCATCCTTCAGGAGTATCATAGATTGGTTGAAGGGCGCCGTCCGATATACATACCAGGGTTGTCGAGAGTGGAGACATACTGCACATATCATCAACTCATCATCCTCACATTATTATTACTTATATATCCTAATGAGTTATGTATTAGTGATGTATTATATCATACTAAAAGTATGTTCAGTGATAGCTTTGATTGTTAGTGCATCGGCATTATCACAACTAAACAAATCAGTGATATCTCGCCGAAGAGTCATAAATACTGCACTAGCATCACCTATCTTACTCTTATCTGAAATAGCATCATCTTCTGAGCAAACAATTGCAATTTTAGATCCAAATCCAAGAGCAATTACGACGGTACGGATCAACTCCCCAAATGAGCGTGCAGGTTTAGAATTATTTGACGTTAATATAGGAACACCGTCACACAATGTACTTGCTGTCAAAGCTGTACAATTAACTGGACAAGCAGCAAAGGCAGGCGCTCAACGAGGTATGATACTGTTGGATTATACCAATAAAAGTGATCTGGTCGAGCGATATGAATCTGGAGTTTATCCTATTGAAATACGATTATACAATCTTGCCCTGGGTGGAGATGGTATTGGAGATCTTGGAAGGAGTATTGTAACACCAGAAGATGCATTGGAATTATCAGCTTCGATTAGTAGTAAAGATACATCATCTATTGGAGTAAATAACAAATTGAGTGTATCGGAAGGATTGCAAATCAATACAATAAAGAAAGCCAATGGCAAATGTGGCGTCAGATCAAGAAGAGGGGATACCATGCAAGTAAGATATGAGGCTAGAGTGGGTGACAGTGAAGGTATAATATATGACGCAAGTGAATGGAGAGGAACCGGGCAACCTTACTCGTATATATTGGGAAACAATGATGTATTGAGAGGCGTTGGTTTGGGAACATACGATATGTGTCCAGGAGAGATAAGAGAGCTAACAATACCACCAGAACTAGGATATAGAAATGGAAGCAAGCTCTACAAACAAATTCCTTCCAACTCACCGTTGTTTTGGCGGATTGAACTAGTCGAATTGAACTTTATCAAGGAGGGTGAGAATGATAGAGAAAGAGAAGAAGACTTCTATTAGATGCATATGTTAGTGTATCCTAGGTTACTAATGTATAATCATAATGCTAACGTCTCAGCCATACTCCCTGTCAAGTCTCTCCTTTGTCAGCAACCCAACTACAAGTCTCTTCCACTTCTTGATAATCTCCTTTCGCTTGTTCTCTCTTTCCTTTTCAACTGCATGACTTTGACATTCAACAGAAGCCATTTGCATAAGCTCAACGTTATGAGAATGGACAACAATACCACGCACAACAGCATGACTTCCTTCATATCCCAACATGCACGGTGCATATGGTATTCCAAGCTTCTTTGCGATCGGAGCCAAGCCTTTTCGATCCATGTGTGTTAGGCCTGGATTGATTAGAGCCAGTTCAACGTTCCTAAACTCGTTTGTAGGGATGGAATCATTAGGACCAACATGTGGAGGCTTCCATTTCTCAGTTTGAAAGATACCATATAGATTGTGCATCTTTTGATCGTCACCGGCACTTTTCTTTTTGTTGTTCTTGTCTATTGATGCTATCATCTCTTCTTGGGCCTCCTCTGACACCCCATAGCTTGATAATGCATTGAATCCCTTGGCAACAGACTTCTTCCTAGCCTTGATCTTCTTGGCTGGTTTATCCATCTCGCTCTCCTTTACCTTCCGTCCTTGATACAACCACTTATCAGCTCTCAATGCCTTGCTCACATCGCTACGCTTGTATACCATTTCACCCTTGAACACTCCACAGATTCGTTTACGAGCATCAGGATGAAGCACATCTTGAGAGTTGAGTACAGACGGGATGACATAAAAGGGTGATTGTTTGAAACCCTTTTTACTTGTAGGAATCTTCTCCTTCTTTTCAATACCACCGGTCAATTCTTTTGCTTCCCTATCCTCATGCTCATCCGAATCGTAACCTGGTTTGGCTTGAGTGGTTTTCTCGTCATCTGAGCTATCAAGTTCAACCAAATCAACATCTTTGCCACTACTTGTCTTTGTTTTGGTCACTGACTTTACAGCGGATGATTTAGAAGGGCTCTTCTTTCCTTGTTGTTTCGATCTGCAGTGCCTGTTCATTTGCTTTAGTGAAGATTCCCACCATTCGTCAACACACTTTCCACCGCGTTTGGTGAGATCCTTGCCTGTCGCCCCTCGTAAGCGTAGGGTCCGAGACCAAGTGTTTGCGTAACGTGGAGTTACATCCGTCAATCTAAGCCCTTTTAACTGGGTGCTAAAAGAGTTCCCTTTTGATAGAGAGTGTTCTACCGCAAGCACATATGAGACTGGTAGTTTTTTGGGGAATGTATTTGCAGACCTCTTCGTGTGTGAAGGCACCTTACCCCACTTTCCTTTTCGCTTCTTCTTCTCGCCTCCATCCTCCTGTTGTTGACTACTATTTGACTTCATATTCATCCATGCAAGGATAGACTCAACCTCCTCTGGCTTGTCAATACTTTCTTGCTCTGGATGAATCGGTATCCACATTGCTACAGGTTGATCTGATTTCTTCATTGTCTTACTTTGTTTCTTCTCGGAACTGTCATCACAGCAAAGTACTTCTACCCATGATAGAGAGTTGACATTCACAGATGGAGTTGTCGTAATAGTAGCAGATGGAGACTTCTTGGTAGCGGTAGTCATTTCCTTAGCCTTGGGTTTAGTATCTTCTTCATCATCACTGCTCATTAGGTCAATAGTTTCGGTCGGGGCGGCGGCTTGTTTCTTATCATGTAATAAACCGAGCAATTTTTGCAGTTGACGTGTCTTGTTCTTTCCTAACGACGACTTCTTACCACTAACAGGGAAGGATGCCAACAATGGATGATCAACAGTCAATTCCAACGATAGGGGTTTGAGTGCAGTAACATATCGAGCTCTCCAACCAAGAGATCGAACCATTGTTAGGAATAAAAGTACCTTTTCTTGTGATGAAATGTTTTCTACGGCAGTAATGGCATCAACTCCATCTTCTTCTTCCACAAATAATTGAGGATCTTCATCATATTGGAATGATAAATACATGAGTGTTTGAAGCAGATTGATTGGTGTTGGCTTGTCATTTTGTGTTTGAGAGGATGTATCATCATTTGTACCCCCCTCCTTTGCAGCTTGTTTCTTATTACCTCTAGACTGTCGTCGTCCTCTCTGCCGAGTAGTGGATGTAGAAGCAGCTACTGCACCTTGTGCTACATTACGTTCCAAAGCAGCTCTACGACGTTCACCGGCTTGATTGACAAAGTTGAAGTACCACTTTGAAAAATTATGTAATTGTTGCTTTGTTGGAATTGTGGGTTGATACTGGTCTCCTGCCGTTGTGTCATCCTTTTGGTTATGAAATTCTTGTGGTATCATACTATATGCCAATGTAGATAATAACATTCCGTTATCATCTTCTAATTCACTACCACTTCCACTTCCACATAAATATGAATATTGCATAGACTGAACAACTTCACACAACATTCCCGATCGACGAACATTGAGTATTTTTTGTTGTGTTTCATATGGTACATTACGCAGTACTCTTACTATTTTTCTCTTTCTCTTTTTAGACTTGCTACTATCAGTTTCATCGGCACTCATCTTCTTATCCTCCTCTTGATTCTTCTCATCTGGCGTGTTGCTTTTACCAGCTGTATTGCTTTTACCAAAGTTTATCATAACACCCTGAGTAGGAAAGTTTTGTGGTGTATCATCATCGGAATCTTCTCCTTCGTCATCTGCATCTTCCCAATTAACATTATCCCAATCACCCCCGTCTCCTTCCTCTTCTTCACCGAAACTTTCCTCCGCAGCCATGTTATTATCATTTGTGCCAACTCTACTATCAGTTGCAGGTGAGGGCGTAGCCACTGCCACTGCCGCAGCTGGCTTAATATCATTATCATTCGATACGGCGGTCTTATCCCGAGACGCCAGTGCTAGCAATCCAGTATCATCATACGCATCCAGGTCAAAATCTTCTTCCTCATTATCACTAAAATTAAAGCTCATTTTTTTATAGTTGATCTTCAAAGTTACTTTGGTATAAAACTATTGATTTGCAGGTCAGGATAACACAACGATGAGCATTAAAAATGGATCAAGTGAGTATATCTATCAATACCAAATGTGGTACATAGACGACCAAGGTGCTGAGTTGCAATTCATCGAAAAAAAGAAAAAGTAGGTACATACATGCGGTATCCTTTGGCTTGGATAAGAGCCACCACCAATTAAGAGCATCAATCCATTGGAGAACGATTCTACTCTATCGACATCATTAGACAATGATTTGTTGTAATCGAATGGTTTGTTTTATTGGGCTTAATAGTTGCCATGCAAGTTCACATAAAATCTCTCGACATGGGTTCCTAGGTTGGGTTCCTAGGGTTCCTAGCTAGGAACAAGAACCTAGGAACCTAGGAACCCATCGCTAAAAAAGCTAGGAACCTAGGAACCTAGGAACTTTTTAGCGATATGCGTTGAGTCTGATATGCGTTGAGTTTTCCACCCCTCGGGTCAAAACACCCAAGGTAGCGGTATCTTCTTAGTCCTCTGAGGCGCGAGGCAGGGCTAGCTGAGGGCTGAGTCCTATGGTCGGTATCCTAAAATATCTTTATGCTGCGCATAATGTCGTTTCTAGAGAGATCGAGTATGTGTTGTAGCCCAGCTGTTTGTTGTAGACTTAGTAGACAATAATAGTAATCCAACGCCGGAATATTAAGTTGGTGGAGTGTAGTATTGGTGATAGTTAAAATAAATCGGGGTTCACTCGCAAAAGATATTTTACAAAGGTATTCATCAATCATAACACTCGACACAACCTTCTCATTTTGAAATCTCCACTATCATCATGCCGGGTACTCCAAGTTCTCAAGAGACAATCAATGCAACTGCAATTGCAACTATTATATCGGTAGTATTAGTTCCAATCTATCATAAACTAATTAAACCAAAGTTCAACAAGGTCGAGGATACAAAAAAAGATGATGATGCAACAGCTCCTTCTCGTCGTGGTCGTCTTTCTCGGCGTCCATCTGTTCTTGAGGAATTAACATCAGTTCCATTGGTATTACGTGTACTTCTTTGGTTACAATCATTTCAAGGATTGGTAATGTGGCTTGCCCCAAGGTGAGTTAAATGGCTTCTACTATGAGCTATCATACCTTATAATATATCTTGTGTCATTGAGAGTTGACATATTGAGCATTCATATCTTTTGTCTTTGTTCTCCAACTTACTTATTTCAATCATTCAACTACAAGTATGATCGCTGAAATATACGGCGTGATGGATATCCCACCTCTTTCTGCTATGTTATGTGAAGATTTAGGACGTACTAGCCGTTCATTTTAGTGCACTCATCGGCGGACGGAAAGGAACATCCAGCTTGGCTTTACTTCTTATTAGTGAACTAAAAGCTTTTCTTAACGATGATTATCTTGGGGGATACACGCCTAACCGTGTAATCATTCTAATTGTTGTCAAGTTGGTATCTATGTGGGGTTTAGAATATGGACCAGAAATCAAACGACAAGAGGGGACTCTAGCTGAAACGGCTAGCAAACTCATCCCAAGTCAAGAAACAATTGGGTACTTTGTAGCTTTTTATGTGTTATTGGACGGCGCTAGCATGTACTTTGCACCGTATAAGTACGCAGAAGTAAGTTATATGTTGTTATTCACTACTCTTTGAAATACCATCTTCTTATTTCTCATTCTCGTTACCATCTTTGCAGTTTTGGGGCTATACTCTAGACTCAGAACTCTCTAGGTTCTTAGCCGTTTCGAATGGAGAGATCTTGATGATGTTAGGTACTTTTTGGCTAGCTCTTCTAAAAGATGTCGATAGTTTTAAAGCGTACGGATTGGCTGCATGTGTTTATTGGGGTTGTACAATTGATTTTGGTTTCATCTCACAGACCATGTGGTTTGTGGGGGAGACTGGAATGTGGACTGATTTGACGTTGAGTTACTTGGCGATAATTACTGCAAAGCCGTGGGAAGTCTTCATGTAAGGAAGAGGAAGGGGTGTAGTATGTATTGGTATAGGAATGAAGGAGAGTGCGGCGGAAAGTGAAAGAATAGTCGTAAGTCACAATACAAGCACTGATATAATCAAACTGTTCCACTGCTAGTTGCAAGGTTGCAAACTCAGCAACTCTCTCGACTCATTTAGGATACCGTCAAAGGCCAACACCAATAAAGAGCATTGACCCAGTCCATTGGAGTAGATACGCATTCTATCGACATTTATAGTCAATGATTTGGTGTATTCTTCGACTAATAGATTTAAAGTACAGATATATATAGATTGCCTATGGCTTGTGGTATCTTTTTGCTTGTGAATGTGAACGAATGTCAAGTTTTTTATCTTATAAACGCAGTGCACAAAAATTCTAGGTTCCGCAAAAAAGGATACCGCTTTTTTATACAGTGGCCCTACACAAGAAATATGTCGAATGATCGGCCATTGCAATAAATTGAACAGCAATATTGGCCTAAAATTGCTCAAGGCTCCTCTACTACATATTTGTAGTTCATAGAATGAGCGGCGTATTGTAGATATGCTTTTGAAAAATGGCCATTTTTTACTATGCACTTCTACTTAGTGAATCAGTTTATGCTGAATAACTTTTTAACTACTAATAATCATAACATGATAGTACCAGATTCGGAATCAGCGTGCAAAACTGCATCGGATAGGATGTCTCCGGATGTATACTTCGACCATTGGAAGACCTTCATATTTCACTAGCTTTGTTAGTGATTGTGCGGTGAAAGCCATAATTTTAGCGATTCTATCGTAGGTAGTTTTGTACTGCGGAACCTAAAATTGATTTTTTAGCGATTTGCACTGCGTTTATTAGCCTTTTATTGTTGGAGTTGTTAGTTGAGCTAGGTATCGTAGTTGTGAGTTGTGATGGTATCAATGAGACCGTCAATTACTATGCTCCATAGAAGCTTTAGATTGTTATCTTGTCGACAGCAGAGAAGGGTTGGTTCCGTCGGTGTATCAAAATTGACGAGAGACGGTCGCTTATCATTCCAACACTGTGCACATCTTGTGCAAAACCACTCGTTTTCAACTCAACAACAACAACCTACACTGTTTAGTCTACCAAATCTCTTACATCCATCCGACTTTATCCTATTAGCAAATACAGCAATAAGAGAATGTGATGCTGTCAGACGGACACTTGCATCTTCCCTGACTGCAGTCGATAATGATAAAGATTATGACATTAGCCACAAGGTACAAAAAGCAAAACAAACATTACACAATCTTGATGATATATCAAACATTGTATGTACAGTTATTGATGCAGCAGAATTATGTCGATCGGTACATGCTAGTTCACAATGGAGAAGAGGCGCCAGTGATGCCTTTGGTATACTCTCTGAATACATCGGTAGTTTAAATGCTGATGAACGATTGTATCAAAGTTTAAGAAAGTTTGTATTTGCAGATTATGATAATGATATTATTGCAAATGATAGCAATGATCTATCTATAATCTCTCGACTACCAGCTGAGTATCAAAGAATGGCACATGCAATGCGGAAAGAGTTTGAGCGAGACGGGATACATTTAACATATACAAAGCGTGAGGAAGCAAGAGAATTAAACAATGTGATAGTTGGCCTTGAAAGTTTATTCACTAATAACATTACTGAAAAGACAAAGTTTTACAATATTGAGGGGAAAGAAATGATACAAGAGGTTGATAAGATTGTTCCACGACATGTATTGGGTCAGTTAGTTCGTACTTCTGATGCTAGTAATAGTGATAGTAGTCTTACATTATCATCAGACAACTTACTGACCAACACACTATTGGCACACTCACCGTCATCGGCACTGAGGAAAGAAGTATACATGCAATCAAATACCAGTATCCCCGAGAATATAAATGTACTAGATTCACTGATACGTCATCGACACTTGCATTCATCACTACTTGGCTATCCCAGTTATGCACATAGAGTTTTATCAGATCGAATGGTCGGAAGTCCAGATCAGGTAAAAGAGTTTCTGTATAGGATGGAATCACGAAGTTCAAATGTTTTCAAGCGTGATATGAATGCATTGTCACTTGCTAAGGAGCATATAGAAGGTGGAGGAGAGATAGAGCCATGGGATGTACCGTTCTATACTTCACTTGTCAAGGCCCAGAGACAGCATCAACGATTGAAGGAAGATGGCGTTGGTGACGATAATGATGACGAGTCTCAATTCCATGGTTACTTTACTGTCGAGAATAGTATCGAGGGTATGAAGGTGTTGGTACAGGATCTATTTGGTATTACAATGAAGGAGGTAGAGATTCCAATGGAAGAACGTTGGGATATAGACACTACAAGTGAACAGGCTACAACGCCTGAAAACAGTGGCAGTGACTTGCAAAAGTTTGAATTTCATCATGAAGAGGATGGACCGCTGGGCACCATGTTCTTTGACTTGTTTCCAAGAGATAATAAGTTTGTTCATGCTGCTCACTTTACAATCAGATGCGGTCAGTACCGAAAAAATGATGAAGAAGGCAACAGCAGGCAAGATGATACCAATCATCAACTCCCAATCGTCGCTCTGGTGTGCAATTTATCCCCATCCTCTTCTTCCGGATCTCAGACACTGCTTTCTCACTCAGAAGTGGAGACACTGTACCACGAGTTTGGGCATGGGCTGCACTCATTACTCTCAAGAACATCGTTTCAACACTTGTCAGGTACACGAGCAGCAATGGACTTTGTCGAGACACCTAGTCACTTATTTGAATCCTGTACTCGCGATCCAAGCTTTCTATCACGTGTATTGACAAAGCATTATATGACAGGTCTACCCATGTCCGAGAAAAGAGCGGAGCATTTGGCCATGTCTCAAACAGACTTTCGTGGTATTGAAATACAAACGCAGATTGTCCATAGCAAGTTTGATCAAGCATTATTTGGAGAGAATCCATGTAGTCCTTCATTAGGAGGAT
>Ga0075439_12784_pt1 | contig 12258 bp, 8 predicted proteins | sample MintriSingleCell_FD_74264 | JGI IMG/M metagenome (GOLD analysis project Ga0075439, IMG submission 74264) | Marine eukaryotic communities from Monterey Bay, USA to study complex ecological interactions - Minidiscus trioculatus JGI Plate_4_G5... | ecosystem: Environmental > Aquatic > Marine >... | reverse complement strand
AAAGTCTCCGGTTCAAACCCAGGGAGATCATCCGACGGTACTACAATGACCTCGGTTGAGTTGGGTTGTTCATTCTCTTGATCAGTTGGATTGAATGCTTTGTGACGAAAGAGAGAGAGACGAGATAAGTCGTAAGAACGAATGTGGAGAGAAGATTAGATATTGCCAAACACAGAACACTTACAAACCCTTGCCGCCTTGTCATTGTCATTGTTACAAGGATTGAGACTCGTCTCAATGCTATTAGGAGAAGACATATTGTCGTTGTGGTTAATGAATTAGAAGAAGAAGCAAGGAAAGGATAATGTTTTTTTTTTTTTAAGAAAATAGTGTATATTTTTTATCTTGGCGGGTACTTACGGCTGCCCAGAACAACTACAGTATCACGGAGCATCATGTAAGCTCTGTCATTTCTTCTGCTCTGAATTGTTCCTGTGCTTGTGTATTGTTTTCTTTTGTTTCAATAGTAAAACAAATGCCAATTGTCGTCATATAGAAAGCTAATAACATCCAGATTGTTGCCCAAGCCCAAGAGGGGATCACCTTGCTTACCTCTTTCATAGTGTTTGCATCACTTCCCGCTGTCACGACGCCATTCACCATCCCAGCCGGAGAGAAGAGAACTCTTATACTTGTAACGGCATTGAGGCATGTTGTTGCTGCTAATAGAGCATAGAGTTCGCCAACCCAAAATTGAGGCAAACACCACCCAGCAAGTACCAGTATTGAACCCATAAATGCCATCATTATTAAGCCAAAGCTGTTTCTAATAAATAGAATGACACTCAATAGAATCCCAAAACCTATACCACAAGTGCCAACTCGGCAAGCAAAGTTGGACCTTCTAAACATTAACATTATACCACCGACAACTGCGGTAGATTGATACCCAGCACTTGCAACCCATCCCCTTTGAAATGAACTACCATTTGTATATGTACTTGCAAGACCCGATCCATCAGAGTATATATTAAGCCATTCAATGCCACCGCCTACGGAGATGGCTGCTAATCCATGAAATGATTCATGAATCCATGTACTAAATATCATAAATGGATATAGGATGTATTGTCCAATGGGAATGTTCAGGAGTACAACTATCACCAATATCGAGCGTAGTAGCCTTTTATCTCTATTCCACAGATCTTTCAGTGTAGGGACAGTATATGAGCAGCTGCAACAGCATAATCTCGAATAACAACTACAACATGATGGTAAAGCTGATGCTTGAATTGGCGTTTCAATTGGAATATCTTCTACTCCTGTAATGAAGTTATCAGTACTCGTCATTGTTTGTATACGTATCTTGGGTCTTTAATAATGTATAAAGTACGAAATCGGGTAATAAAAGATGCCTTATTTTTGTGAACTATAATACAAAACAGCAAATATCATATCGATCTCCTCGTCATCACCACACCCAGTTTATTGAGGAGAGTAAGATATTAGTAGGAGGAGTCATAGAGCTAGCTGGGAGAACAATTAAGCTTGAAAAAATCCGAAAAAGGGGTAGAGGTCATATTTAGCTAAAAAGAAAAATGACTCAAAGTGATGAGTTGGACTTTGTGCGTCTGGTATCCTTTTAGGTAAAACGAGGTATAAATGATTCACTATTTGTTGTGCAAGTTGTAGAGTTGTGGTAAACATTTGTTATTTATTACAAAAGCAAAGTTGAATATTCAAAATATAACATTGATTTCACATCCTGACTTCCTAGACTACCTTCTACCTTCTTGTTTATCAAAGAACTTATTTGCCCTGTCTCTTTGTTCTTTGGTAAGACCGTTCTTGTCCTTCTTCGCTGCAGCCTCCGCTGCATGCCGTGGGCTTGAAACGAGACATACGATTGGTCCACTAGGAGATTTGCAAGTGACTGCTCTGATAGACGAAGCACAGACAGTCATGTAAAATCCGTCATTTATCGTAACTCTACCAAATGATTCGACTTGAATGATTGGAAATGGACCCTCTAAAACCCCTGAACCCGAATCCCTCAAAACACGATGACCAACTTGGAGTCGGGGAGGAGAAATCACGATGGTTAATTGCCCTACTGCCTTCTTGAGCAAGTCCAAGCCATCCTTAGACAACATATAGTCTACACCGTTAATTGTCTCTATTGTCATACCAAGCTTCAGAGCAGTTCCAACAAACAAACTATCTTCTTTCATTTCTGATACTGACAACTTTGCTCTAGAATCCTGTGTAAAATCGAAAAAATTTAGACCAAGCTTGGTTGTAGTCGATGGTCTGACTACAGAAATAGAGATCTTGGTCAACTTGGGAACCGCGAGAGGAGGAGCGGTTGCAAATGCCTTTACGACTTTCGTCCTAGCTTCCTTATCTCCAATATCGTCATACAACTTTGTTTGCTCATTGAGTTTTAGAAATCGACCTGGCGGATCGAGCGCCCTCCATTTCTGAACAATTGTCATGGCCAAAGCACCCTTCTCTATATTCGATAGTGCTTTGTAGGAAACATCGTTGTCATCAATAATTTGACGGAACTTTACATTTCCAGGATGATCCTTCCATTTAGAACCACGTCCACCAATACAATCATGCTTGTCAGGCTTGCTAATGCCACGAAGTGGCCACTTCTTTCTCTCCTCTTCACTAAGAGAGGGAGCAGAGGGAACTACCTCCTTCTTTTCCTTCTCCCAAGCATATTCCTCACTGTCAGATGACGCCTCAGATTCACTATCACTGGTATCTGCATCTTCCGAGTCATCACTACTATCCTCTTCCATATACTCATTCTCAGCCTCACCCTCGTTGTCTACTCCTAAGATATCATTACCATTACCCTCTGCCTCGGTAGGAGCCTTGGCGACTTGTTTGTTGAACTGTTGACAATCTCCACACGCCTCACGCTCCATCTTCCTCTCACGTTCCCCCAGCTTCCTCTCGCGCTCCTTCAACTTCTTCTCACCTTCCTTCAGCTTCCTCTCGCGCTCCTTCAACTTCAACTCCTGCTCCATCGACTTCTTCTTTTGATCATCGGCAAGAGCCTTGGTGACTTGTTGGTTGAACTGTTGACTAAACTCACACGCCTCACGCTCAATCAACTTCCTCTCACGTTCCCTCAGCTTCCTCTCGCGCTCCTTCAACTCCTTCTCACCTTCCTTCAGCTTCTTCTTTTGTTCCTTCAACTTCAACTCCTGCTCCATCGACTTCTTCTTTTGTTCAATCAGTTTCGCCTTGGCATCCTTTGTAGCAGCTAACTTCTTCTCCTCGGCAGCCTTCTTCTTTTCCTCAGCGACAGCCTCGGCGGCAGTCACCCTCTTCTGTAACTCATCCCTAACTCCTTCTTTACTCAAACAGGCGTCAATCAACTTATTTTTTGCCAAGTCATTGACAAGAATGAGGGCTAAGTCTCTGATTGTTCCTTTTCTGTTCGTAATAGCTTGAGTTGCAGATTGTAATTCAGCCTCGACAGCCAACTTGACTCTCTTCTTTTCCGCACGCAGTTTCTCGGCAACTTCATAAACCTTCTTAATCTCCTTCCGTGACAAACCATAAAGTTTGGCACGTTTAATGCAGTAGTTGAAGTCATCTAGACGAAGTACAAGTGTGTCATTTCCACCAGGGATAGTTAGTTCTGATCCAAATTTAGCAATCTTTCATATGAAAATGTATGACGACTGGTTAAATAAAGTTCTAGTGCGTTGGCATGACACAGTGGAAAGATTTGAATGAGGTTGTTTGAAAGAACTTCATCAGTTGTTCTACCGTGAGAGAGTTTCATAGTCCGTGATGATGCCTCCAAGAGTTGTAGCTGTCCACCTTCAGATTCAATATGATACTCTATTGCATACCAACCCAAGTTGATGACTGCAAACATTCTCCAAAGCACGAGTCCACCTCGTTTCTTCAGATGAGCTTTCATAGTCTTCCATTCTGTGCCATTCACATCCTTCTCATCCCCCTCACAACATAACAACGACCAGTCAAAGAAGGTGATGTAAGATTGTGCAACCTTGAATGCTGCATCCCTGGTCCATTCCTCACTGGATGTACCTCCTTCACGAAACGCCTCGTATATCAAGTCTGTCATTAGGTAAAGAACAGATTGGTTACCCTCGTCCATTTTATCAGAAGGGATAGAGCCTTGATAATCGATGCATTTCTTGGTACCAAACGCCATCTGAATTGCCATAGGAAAACCTTTGAATAGTTGGCCACAATTCACAATACTACCGAAAATACCCATCATTGCATAACAGAACATGACACGACGTTGTTTGAAATATGGTAGAAACCATGGCTTGTTTCTAATTGCCCACGCAAGATTAATGCCGTCGAGAAAATCCCACGCGCCGCAGCCTAAGTCATTTGCCAAATCCTCTCCTCTAATACCCTCGAGAGTTACTCGGTGTTGCACTATAGCTGGATCGGTAAACAGCAAGGTGCTGAGTGCCTTACTACCATCTACTTGCTGATCAAATGATGATGTAGGTAACGTGTCATCTTCCATGAAAAGTTTCACTAACTTGAATACATCTTGGGTAACAACGGACTGTGGCCTAGATGATACTATTAGAATGGGATATGAAGTAATTAGACTCATCACATAAATTATACATGCAAACACCCGTACACATTTAATAGAATACAACATACTTACCAACCGTATTCGCCCTCCCAACGGTGTCCAGCTTACCAAGAGTTACTAAAGCATTTGTGACATATTTCAACAATCGGTGAACACCATAATCATCAATATCCTTATCCTGGCAATCATAAATCTGTTGGAAAATGCCAATAACCAACTCACAATTTCCCAAAAGAATGGATATTAAATCATCATCTTCCATAACAACTTCAAAGATTTTCTCTAAAAACGATACATATGAAGTACCAATAATACGCTCATCACGAATGACAATATCAATTGCCCAAGCAACATCGTTATCTACAATCTCGCCAATACCCTTAGCCAAGAAAATATCAAGAAGTAACTTCCCAACATGCTGAACACAGGCAGTAGCAGATTTAAAATCTAATTCCTCGTTAACATCAGCCACATCTAATACCCCATGACATCTATCCACCAAATCACATGCAACATATAATAATTCCTCCTCTAATATTTCATTACCTAATCCACCTAATACCACATCTGTTATTACTTGCTGTTCATTACTCATACTATTCATACATTTATTATAATATACTAAACAAATATGTATTTGCAGTTGCAACTTTAGCGTACATAAATTATTTTATATCCGAGCCGCCTAATCTCAACCCGACGTTAATGAGGTATGGTTACCTCCGGTGTGATCTTTGACGCGTCCGTAAGTTAATTTGAATATTCTGATGTACCATCAAAGCTAAAAAAATGACAGCCAACTTTGTACTTGTGGGCTAAAAATACAACTCTCAAGTATCATACTTTTTAGTATCATAAATCAAATTGTTTTGCCGGCTACTGCTACTATACGTCGGCGCCGTCATCAAGACACAAGGCACGCCGCCCAAAGAAGTACTACTACGCAAATAATATCATGAATGTACTCCCATCCGCTGGAGGCAATACTGAAACAACCTCAACACCATCAACCTCAAGTCGACGTGTCTCGTACTTTTATGATGCTGAGGTTGGTAACTATCACTATGGACAAGGCCATCCAATGAAACCCCATCGTGTTCGCATGACACATAACCTCGTGGTTAATTACGGCCTGTATAAGAAAATGGATGTATTCCGTCCCCGTCTTATCAGCCCTACCGCCATGACACGTTTCCACTCAGATGATTATATTAACTTTTTAAAGGTTATCACACCTGATAATATGAGTGATTATACCCGTCAACTGCAAAGGTTTAATGTCGGTGAGGATTGTCCCGTATTTGATGGTTTATTCGAGTTTTGCCAACTATATACTAGTGGTAGTATTGGAGGTGCCGCAAGGTTGAATGATGATAATGCCGATGTTGTCATTAATTGGAGTGGTGGACTCCATCATGCGAAGAAGGCTGAGGCTTCTGGATTCTGTTACATTAATGATTGCGTATTGGCAATTTTGGAACTCTTGAAGAAACATGAACGTGTTTTATACATCGATATTGATATCCATCATGGTGATGGAGTTGAGGAGGCATTTTACTCTACCAATCGGGTAATGACGGTATCCTTCCACAAGTTTGGTGAATTCTTCCCAGGCACTGGAGATGTTCTTGACATTGGCTATGCCGAGGGTAAGAATTATGCTATTAACTTCCCCCTCAATGATGGTATGGATGATGAATCATACAAGTCTGTATTCAATCCCATCATTTCCAAGGTCATGGAACACTTCGCTCCTGGTGCTGTGGTGTTACAATGTGGTGCCGACTCCCTCTCAGGGGATCGTTTGGGATGTTTCAACTTGAGTGTCAAGGGACATGCCGAGTGTGTCAACTTTGTGAGGAGCTTTAATATCCCCACATTAATTTTGGGAGGTGGAGGATATACCCTTCGTAACGTCCCACGGTGTTGGACTTATGAAACTGCTGTGGCAGTGGGTGCAGATGTCAAGGATGAAATGCCATTCAATGATTATTACGAATACTTCGGACCAGACTACAGCCTCCATTTACCCGTATCTAATATGGAAAATCTAAATTCCAAGGAGTATTTGAGCCGAACTAGGGAACAGCTGATTGATGTGTTGAGACAAGTCGAGCCAGTGCCAGGGACACAAATCCAAACAGGACAGGTGGAAAGTGCACTCGCTCCACGCGGTGTGGCTATGGAAATTGATGAACCCAGTAAGGCTGACGGGGGGAATGCTAGTGCAAGTAATCCCGATCAAAGAAGTGATGAGAGGTCTGACGGAAGGAAAGAACATCAAGCGGAGATGGTTGGTTAAAATGTAGGAGGAGTGTGTTCAAGAGGTTTATGTAGTTTTGATACAAGACAGAGCGCTCTGTATCGTGTGGAATAAATAAATCCTTATATAATATAATTATCATTATGGGAGTTGTTACTGTTGTGATATTTAGTAGCAGCTTTAGCTTAGATTCTATTTGATTTATAATTAGTAGAAACTTGTTCAACTTACAATTCCAAGTCGATTCCTCTCATTCCCTCACAACCTTTAGGAGTAAACCAGACTAAAGAGTATCTCTCTCCACCAAAGGGTAGAGTCCAGTGTCTCTGCTTCCATCCGTCAAACTCAGTTGGGCTGTAGCGAATATCCTTCTTCTCCCCTTCAACCACAAGCTCCCCGCCATTGTAGTGCCCAAGTCCTACAATTAAGCTCGTCGATTGTCCCGCACCAGCACCACTGTCAGTATGAGGCCTGAAGGCTGCATTTCTGTTGATGGCAATTGTACTTGAGGGTGGCCGATCGGGACACAAAGCGACCTCTAGTTCAAAAGCCGCCTTCACCAATTCAGGGAACAGTAGGTTTGCTTTTGGTTGTTCTCCAGGCATTGCGCCCACTGAAAATGAGCCACTTGCACCCCCTTCCCCCTCCTTGAAACTATAGGCACTGTATCGTCTATCGAGGCTCAAAGACAAACTTGCCATTGACAGGTTTGCTTGCTGTCCTTCTTTTGAGGTACTTAGCATGACAAGTTGTCTTCCGGGTGTAGTTGAAGGCCAACGCCCCGACTTATCGGCTTCTCTCAAGTAAAACAGAACCTTTTCGTATAATTGGGGTACTGAGGGATCAACGCTTTCTAGCGGTGGGAGAAAGGAGGTTACATCTGTGGTTTTCGAGGCTCGCCAAAGCTTTAGTAACTCATTTGTCTTCTTTGACCAGGGCATTAATACATTGTCTATCCACTGGGTCTCTGAATTGAGTGTGCCGTCTACTGCCTCTCCTTTCCTCAACCATGCTTTAGCAACGTTTTGTAGAAGAGATACTTCCCATTCTTCAACGCTCGAAACTACATCTTCGTTTCCAAAACCATTATATTTATCACATCGACGTGCATTGAGTATCTTCTGCATCTTTCCCTCCATTGTCATATAAGTCGCCTCTCCTTGAAGAAGGCCGAAATAAGGAGCCGGTGGTGCTGGAACCAGGCTTGTGAAGTTCTCATCAAACATACAGTCAATGATATCTTCATCGATCACACCCCTGAATATTGCAATTAGTAAACCCATTATGTGAACGGCCTGCTCGTGGAGGAACATGTCGCCAGTTAGAGAGAATACAATGAAGGGTCTATTCTTGATTGTTGTTGTAGATATTTCGTCTTGTAATCTAATGGAGGCTCTGTGGAAGATTCTATCCACTCGTCTATATGCAAGGTGATTGTGAGCCAGTATCCTCTTTGGCGAGAAGTTGTGAAAACGTTTCCTCTTTAGGAGTCTAGTTTTGGAAGAAGAAGTTGGCTTGCTGTCAGATGGTTGCTTGTCCACTTTACTTGGTTTGTTGGAAGATGCATCATCTCTTGATGTGGTACCCTTGTTGTCTCTCTTCCGCTGTTTCTTCTTCTTCTTCTTTCTCTTAGAAGTTTGGTTAAACTCTTTCTCCAGTTTGCTTCCGGCATCTGTCAATTCCTCGACTTGTGTTGCAATTCTTCTCATTACCTTCTTCATTGTGAGCAAGTAGGTTAGCATCTCGTCACTGGGACGGATATATCCGCTATCAGTTCGAGCTAAGACAGGTTTGTTCCCAGGTGGAAACAATTTAAATCCATCGCAATATTCCTGTAATGATGATACATCTGGAAGATTGTTTGCAAATCTCTCTCTATCAGTTGTAAATATCAAGCTTGCGGGGAAGCAGTAGTCTATTCTTCTATTTGTCACATCAGTTTGGGCGTTAAACTTCTTTTGTGTAATTGTAATTCTTCCAAACACTCGTATCCTTCCGGGAGACCACTCATTCGATACTGCTGTTGATACTGATGACGTTGATTTATCACTTGCCATTTCAGAAAGCATTCTATCCAATTGGTCATTCACAGAGTCGATCCAAGTACGTAGCTTTCTCTTCAGTATTGTATCTTCAGTAGTGTCATCATTGTTAATAGACGCTTCATCATCATCATCAACAACGTCATCCACAAACAATGGAACTGCAGTTGTACTCAAGACCTCTGTAATCGCCCCAGTATGTTCATCTTGCTCTGAGGCTAATGATTCGTTTGAGCTATGCCCATATGATCGATTGATCTTAGATACAATAGATGAATCATATATCTCTAACTTCACACTTGAATCGCCTCTAGATACTAAATCAATCGCATTTGTAACAAGCCATGCAGCATGTGCACCTCCTTCTATTCCAATCGCATCATCCTTAACAACTAAGGATTGATAATCTATTCCAGGTAGATATCCATAAAGAACTGCAATCTTCTCACGCTTAGTAGCACGAATATGGGCTATGAAAGCATTATATTCATCCAGTGGTAGACACGTCTTTGCTGTTTTATTAAGATGTCTAAACAATTCATTCTTTGACGAAAATTGTTCTTGGCAACCTTTGCAAAATACTGCCATCTCTTGAGTAGAGAGTAGTATTATATGGCGGCTTATTCTACTCTTGCTGGTGACTTTTAAATGCTTGTGTCACACCAATTAATTATAAGAACAAAATACAATACTAATCCTTATATTATTAATACTCGACCTGATTGATGGCATACATACCATTGGCAATTGATATAATATGGCCAATTGTTTATGTAGGATTTGATAGATGGCTACAGGAGACGGGAAGAAACTTCATAAGAAGTTTACTTACACTATGGTATGTATTATGTAAAGTCTCATATTTTTTGAGATGACTCATCTTATCATCCTAGAGAATTAATACATATGCTGCAGCATTCACAATAACATTATAGATATATCTAATATCACAATAACATTAATATAGATATATCTAATATATACAAATTAATAACAACTAACTTTGTTCACCGCCTTTTTGTCGAGGGCTAACATAGTACATATTTAGAATAGTTACGATATGTTCTCAAGCCAATTTGCAAAAAGAGTTGCAGAGAACTCAAGCACTTGGAAGACTGGCCTTGCCATTGTCACTGCTGGAACTGTTTTCAAGGTATGTAGATGTGTGGTGGCCATAGAATATATTATTACCATCTTATCCATATAACTCACACTTATTATTCTGCTGCACCTACTACGACAAAGGTGGCTTACTTTGATTTCTCTAGGGGTATAATGGTTGATCATATGGAGACACGACATCTACAAGCGACAGAACATCTTAGAGATAGGAGAGATTTAGCATCAAAGATGGCAAAAGAAAGAGAGGAGAAAGCTCCGCCGTTAACTCCAGAACAGAAAAAACAATTACAACAATACTTAGAATTGATGAAGGCAAAGCAACCAGGAAAGTCTGTGTTTGTTTGTCGTTAGCGTGAATTCATATGTTCAATATGAAAGTGTTGGCTTTGATGACCTTGTTTGGCTTAGGTTGTCTTTATTCGATTGACTTTGCAACCGTGTACTAACATATGTTTAAATCGTCTCTCTTCTTCCAGATGTATGGCCTCGTGAGAATGGAAGGTTTGATCGGTAATCTCTTGTATAATCTATAATCGACACATACTATCTCTATAAATAATGCTTTGTGAAAGAGCAGGAGATGACACAGTATGGGATTCTCTGCTGGGATACCACTCAAAATGTTCAAAGTATATACTGTAAATTAAAAAGTTGTTAATAGATAACAATCAATTACTCTTCATATGATCTTTACATTCCAAGATCTCTAAACTTTTGTAGCAGTGGATCTTCTCTTTCTAATGATAACCCGATATCAGCAGATGATTGTAAAGATGAAGCGCCAACAGATCTCCTCAATAAAGACTCGATCTCTAATCCTCTAGTCTCTAATGATTCTACATTCGATTTCATCATTTCTAATCTCTTCTTCTCTTCAGTTAGTGATTGCAGTACTTTTAATAGTTTTTCTTTTATCCGTGTTCTTTCTAATAATAATTTCCTTGCCAATTCTTCATCGTTTGATGCCATTGCAGTTTTAGCCTTGTCATATATACTTTCCTGTTGTGTGTCTAATGCCTTTGCAAGTCTTTGTGATGTATCAACAGAATCTTGTGTAGCTCGAAGACCTTCGACAGCTTGTTGTAGTGCCATTCCTATTTCATTGGCCTGTTCCAACATTTCTGGAGTTAATCCTTTTCTTTGCAATTCTTCCTTTCTTGACTTTTCTAATTGCGATGCTGCGCCGAAGGAAGCACCAATCTGCGCTCCGAAAAGTGCACCAAAAGGACCACCAAGCATACCGCCAAGAATCTTATCGTGTGTGTCAGTTGTCAGTGTATGTGATGTAAGCATAATATGAAGTGATGAATATTCATATGTTGACGTGTAATTTATCATATGTTTATATGTATATTTTGTGAGTAATGTGCGCATGTATTTGATATATAACACAACATACTACACTCACCGCTCCTCCTACTGTTTCTCCTGTACCACCACCTTGTGATCTCTTCTCATATGCTCGTTGTCTGGCCTTTCTTTCTATTTCATCTTGGAGGTCATTATTCAGTTTGGTTGATGAGCATATGTTATGTATGTGATGTGTTGGTGGGATGGAAAATGAAGATGCACATCGAAAACTGCATATCAAGGAAAATAAGAAGAAAGAATAGTATATACTAAACAATATCATGATGGATGGGCGGTGATATACAACAGGAGAGTTTAAGGTGGAGAAGTACGATAAGGATAGTGTGAGTGTGTGTTTAAGTAGTGAGACCATTATGCGCTAGAAGATCTAGGCATATACGTCCTTATTCCCTGAATTAAGTAGGGGAGGTATCCTTTATGAGAGTATGAACACCACTTATTGAATATTGAAGTATCAATATTCACCTTACATATCATTAATCTTCATATTATACTCTTTATTTCATCTACTAGCCGCTGCCGCCGCCTTTGTAATATGATATGATACTGTGGAAATAATATAAATAGGAGTTTAGACTCACTTATTATTATGCACAACAACAATACAGACACCTCTGCAGAGGAAAATCAACATCAACAGCATGAGTCTGATAATAATTCAGTAACTGATGAGGAAAACTGTTCCAATACAGCTCAAAGTAATAATGAGATCGATACTGGTGAAGATACAAACTCTAAAATTGGTATTGAACAAGTTGATGACGACGTAGGTCCATCGTTAGACCCAAGAGTTTTGTATGATGATAGTTTAGATAAGGTGAGAGAGAAAGGAAGAGTATTATCAGTACACGATACGTCGTCACAAACAGTCAATGCGAATTCACAATCAAGATCAGATGACGCTG
>Ga0075439_10012_pt1 | contig 12259 bp, 8 predicted proteins | sample MintriSingleCell_FD_74264 | JGI IMG/M metagenome (GOLD analysis project Ga0075439, IMG submission 74264) | Marine eukaryotic communities from Monterey Bay, USA to study complex ecological interactions - Minidiscus trioculatus JGI Plate_4_G5... | ecosystem: Environmental > Aquatic > Marine >... | reverse complement strand
AGGTGATGTTGATGATGTGGACGAGAGTGAACAACCAGTGGATCCCGAAATCAAATCAAAGTCAGCTCTAGCGTATGTGAGTTCTAATGGCGCCAACATTGACGCTGCTGAGAGAGATGTTATGCCTGCATCTCTCCCAAATGTATCTTTGAATGTGCCTTTGTCAGTTACACCATTGTCCATATCATCATATACGAATGATGTTGATGATAGTATAACGAGCCTCAATGTAGCGACAGATAATACACCTGTTCTATCAAAAGAAGACCGTATTTTAGCGGCCGAGACAGCAATGAATGAGTACTTGTCGCAAGACGATGGTGCAGACGCTTGGCTATCCTCGATGGCCGACATGATTGATGAGGAATAACTGTCTGAGAACCAATAGTTGTACAAATAAATGTAAATAATAGCACATTATAAACAGTTCCAGTTTACTCTAAGTTCAACATCAACAACTTACTAAGTCGTCACATCATAGTCCATTCATTTCACTAACATTCCTATCTCACACATCATACACGATAACATCTCTATTTCTTCACTCTTCATGTTGAGATGAAGCATACAAAGCAAATGCAACTTGAGATCCAAAGCCTGCAGCAAATCTTAAAGCGTATCTGCAGGCATAAGCACCACCCTTGGATATCTTGATATCACCAAGGTAGTCATCCTTTTCTTTGTAATTTGGCATGGGAGGCACTATCTGCCTCATTAATACCTCGACGGCAGCTACATCCTCAAATGACACACCCATTGGATGTCCCGTGAATCCTTTGGTATTCAGGATCAATAGTTTTGAGAGGAGCTCATCTCCAAAAGCAGAACGAAGTGCAGCCACTTCATTCCCAGCACAACTCGCTGCGGGTGATGCATGTGTACTTGTCTCATGAGAGAAGTACACACCATGTGTTGCAATCTCAGCCTTACTAATACCATGTACCAGTTCAACGTCATTTAAGAATCGTTTTAGTTCAGATGCAATGTGTTTTCTATCCAAAGCAGCTCCATGGAAGGCAGAGTTGGAGTATTGAGTTGCCAACAGACGAGCCCTAATTTGACAGGGCGAACAACCTGGTACGGCAGGAAGCTTCATTCGCTCTTGGCAGCTGTCTTCAGTTTCTATTACCATTCCAATCCCTCCAGCGCCCAAAATCATGCCTGAACGACGCTTGTCAAATGGACATGCAGCGTTCTCAACTGCCTCCTGTGTTGTAGCAGCGCCAAGTGCCCTGAAACCAGATCCTAGAGTTGTCGGTTCAACGAGTGAAATCAAATGTTAGAGCAGAAAGAAAACAATAAAGGTCACATTTGTCCAGCTTCTATAACTCACCTAGCCAAGGGAGAAGAGTTCCTCCACTTCCATTATCTCCAGCTACTACCACCACACGTTGAGCTCTTCCACTGATGAGCATGTCCTGTGCCATACCAATAGCTTGAGTTGTCCCAGCACAGGCTGCGTTGGTCTGAGTATTTGGTCCACGACATCCAGCCAATTGTGCCAGTTGTGCATTACCTAGCACTAACACACGGAACAGAAACTTGCGATCAAATTCATACGGACCGGTAGATGCAGTGGATGATACACTGACATCATCACTAACGGGACTACTACTACCTCCACCTTCAACTTCACGGACACGAGATAATAGTCGTGCGAACGCAGCCTCGTCATCGTCCGCCAATTGACGATCTGGAGAGACCCGCAACAGTCTATTCCTTAGTGTGAATACAAGACGCTCAGCAGATTGTGCACCAAAGATCGAGTCAGGGGCCGCCGGCAGGCATTGATTAGAGTAGTACGTCAACTTAACAATTAATAACATACCAAATTACCTATAACTTATCAATATCTACACTGTCACATAATTTAATCCTCACCGAGATACTTTAAGCTCTACTAGATGGTGGCATTTCCATAAATCAATTAATTCAGTTCTCCAATCAAAATGAGGTTGTAACAATCATTCTCGTCCATAACTTCATCATTAATCTCATTCTCTTCAACATCCATATCATTATCTGTTTCGTCTCCATCTTCGTCCATCGATTCATCGTTATCCTCGTCCATCATCTCACTTCTGTTTCTATTGCAACTGCCGTTTTGATCATCCCAATATACACAAAATCCATGTGCTGAACCTTCGTCCTGCATATATTGAAATAGTTCATAGACGATGTCAGTTGGCTCTAAGTTACCGCCAAATCCTTTGTACTCTTCATTCAAGATATCTAATGTTTCTTCTACATCTGCAACTAATTTATCAGTTGTTGTTATATCATAGTCTTCGCCTTGAAAAAATCCATACCTAAAACGAGTATTAGTGACGATGTCTTGGATACTATTGCGTTCATATTCGGTAGATGAATAGAAGTTGAAATTTGATAGTGATAGTGATAGCTTCATTATTATTTTATTGTTGTTGATTGTGGTATTATGCTGTTTGTTGTTGCAGAGAGCTGAGGTAACGGAAAAAGATACCTATTCTTTTGGTATCTTTGCCCACTCATTTGGACTGATTATTTGAGCAGTAAATTGTGAGCGACATAGACATTATTGGTGACATACACAACGTCTAACCAAGTGATCACAACAGTTCTACGAAGGTCTATATTGATCGTTTGGTAGTAAGAAGTCGCAGTATTGACATCTATTCAAACTTGCTTTTTGCTTCTCGTAGTACTCGTAGCATGCGCAGCATAGCCCCGCAGGGCTCGCCGAGAGGCACCCGCGGTAGCGATAGACTAGGAAAATAACTTAACTCAGATGATTGATTACCTTTGTACTACAAAGCAACATATAAATAATCTTATTACATTTACCGCCAACCTTTGATTATACATTCATATCCATCATCTAATTCACCTAAGTCGTTGAGGATTGCATCTATATAAACCCTACTAGAAGAGTCGCTTGATGATGAATACCATTGTGCAATCTGACCCAATAGCTCGTTTACAAATACAGCCACATCCTTTGATAGTAGTCGGCAGTAGCTCATTGCCTGCATGACCTCATTGGGTGTTGGTTTAAATTCCTTGGGAATTGGTTTATTTCTAACTCCTCTCTTACCTCCTGTAATGAAGTAAAGGACGAGGAATCTAATGACATGCGTATCCGGTGCCACACCACAAAAGTCCTTTATATCATTTATTACTTCATTATTTATAAGAGCTTGCTTCTTGAATTGTACTTGATATAAATACCGAAGGGTATGGTCAGTCTTGAAGTCGCCTTGTTTTGAAACCAGCATCTCAAATACTAGCTGCAGTTGAGCTATCGCTCGTGAGCTGTCGAGTCCATCTTTGCCGTCGATGAATATGGTACAGAGGATACGGAATAGCTCATCGAAGCTTCGTCCATACAACAATTGTGCAAACGACTCTGCGTTGGGTAATTGATGGCATATCTTATGACTCATTATCCTCGTTTTGTTATCATGTGATTGCATCGAATGAACGATTGATACGGCGGTTGTGTATATTAGAGAATTCTTCTTTGATGATTCGTCAATTCTGTTTCTTATCCCCTGCCGAACTTTGGCTACTTCTGTTTGATACAATTTGTCCATATCCCCCTTCGTCTCACTCCAAGCAATCCAACTCCATCTGTTGAGCATTGATACACTTAACTTATCGGCATGTACAATACACAGCTCTTTTAGTCGACGGAAGAACCGCTCAATGAACTTCAAGTCTTCACGAAAGTTGGATTTATTCCTATTGTTACTATCCAATTCATTCTCTGCATTAATGTTATTATTGACTTTTACTATCTTTTGTTTAATTCTAATTCCAAGTAAGATAATGGCAGGTAAGGAAGTAATGTTATATTGTTTTGCAACTTGTAAGTATGATTCGATTTCACTATCAGTTAAATAATCCTCTACTAATGCATATTGGTAGTACCTTATTCTATTATCCTTATCATTTAATTGTACACTGCATGGTAGTACATTATCGGCGTCGACGTATACTCTCTTACCACCAATATCTCGACACTTCAATGTTATTGTATTGTATGGTACACAGTTGCATATAACAGTCTTTAATGTGCCTTGTTTTTGTTTTGGTGGACTTGGTTCTTCGCCTACTAATATCAATGTTCGTTTAATACTAGCTGTATTCGTATACATTCTTGATTCTAATTTCATATGTAGGTTTGGATTCTTCTTATATTCTCTTATGACTGTGTATATTCTTTGGTCAATATTACATGCTGTTTCCAAACTACTATTATTATCTTCCTGCGGCTTTGGCAATATCTTTGTATATAAACAATCGGTGACGTCAATTGTTAGTTTTGTGATACCACTACCTTTATTAATAGTTTTAATAACTGTTGGTATGAATTCCAATGGTGGTGCTTTTCTCATTGCTTGTTTCCCTGTTACCATCTTCTCTAATGCATCTTTATTGCGTGTCTCATCTTTCATAAGATGGTTGTATACTTCTTCTTGTATGTTTTGTGTATCTGATATCTGATTGTTATTACGTCGTTTCGATCGCCGTATAGGTACATTGACAATAGTATCATCACCGGCGGTGGCGGTAGTACCATCGGCGGTAGTATCATCATCGCTATTGTGGTATGTTATATTTCGATTGCTTTTCCTTAGATTATATCTTGTTGATTTAGATGGTACATTATTAGTAGTATTTGCATTATCTTCTAAATATAAATCAAAATTGCCACCACTATCATTACTATCGGCGGCGGTAGATATACCATCATTGTTATCGTCGGCAGCAGTGGTAATGCCGGTATTCTCGGAGGTTAATGGTATAACGTCATCGATTACTGATGATATATCTCTACTATTGTTATTAATTGTATCTTCTCTATTACTATCTTCATCATCTCTATCATCACTTGATGTTATTGTTTGTGATTGTGTATTGGTGATTTGTTGATCAGAATGAAATATGTATGTTTGTTGTTTTAATTGGTTGATAATCTCATCATCGACATGTGATATATTAACAATAACTTTATTTCCATATATCTCTTCTACTGCACCACGTCTATTATAGCCGTCATCTGCTAACCTTTTATATATCTTTGTTCTTCTCCGTTGATATTGACTTCTCCTTTCAACACCTCCTTTGGGTGCATAGATATAATACTTCAAAAAATTGCCAGTACGATAACAGGCCGCTATTATTCTATCTTCTGCTTTATTATAGTTTGCAATATAATAATTAAGATCTTCCATTATAGGCTATATTTCCTGCTAACCATTTGCCATACAATACTTGCCACTTGCCAATTGCCACCATGAAAGTGTCACAGTTTTCCACCAATAGAGCCCCATCACTCTGGGAACATAATTAGTTTTCAAACATGAAAATTGTACACCTCTTCATTTATCCACCCTTTAGCTGACTAAGCATATAATGGTAGTAGTCGGGGCATATCTGATACTAATAATTGTTTACTCTCACGTAATATCCGTATTACTACTAAGAAAAGAACGGTATTAGCGGCACTAGCAACACAACTAAGAAAAGAACGGTATTAGCGGCACTAGCAAATCGTGCTAGCAGGTTTAGAAAGGATGGGAAGGTAGTGTTGGATCCGGACGCAATCAATCATTCATTCTAACTTTTACCTACAATAGGATTCGAATAGAATTGACAAGAGATTATCACATACTAAGTAGTAGTGCTCTGCTCTCAGAAAATGTTGGTAACATATATATGAAACACTTCATTGTGTATCCCTCTACTATAGTCTTGAAATGGCTTGTTCGACTCCTCTGTTGCAAAGTAAGTTAGCAGAGGGATTACACATCCCTCCACATGTCTACTTTCCATTTCTACCCTTCTCCTTCTTGTTGGCTGCCTTCTTCTTTTCTTCCTTCTTTGCTTTCAGCTCCTGGAGGAACTGCTTTCTCTCACTTGAGTTGCCAAAAAAGGAAGGAGGTGCCGGTGCAGAATCAGCAGTAGATGCAGTACCAGCAAGGCGGGGCTTCTTCTCAGCTGAAGGCTTGGTTTCTTCATCCACTTTCTCCTCATCAGTATCAGACAAGTCCTTCAACTCTTTACGAGACAAGTCCTTCAACTCTTCACGTTCATGTTTGTTTCCACTGAAAGCTGGTGGATTGGTTTCATCCTCTGACTCTTCATCAGACGAGTCTGCAATCACAAGGCGTTTACCTTTACGCTTGTTACCGACTTTGTCGACAGCATTGGTAGTAGGGACACTAGGTGGTTTACCATCATGCTTTGGAGTTGCTGCTGCCGCCTTGTTCACAGCCTTGTTCACAGCCTTGTTCACAGCCTTGTTCACAGCCTTTTCAGGCGATGAAGTTTCATCTTGCACAATATCAGGCTTCTCGGTGGCAGTAGACTTCTTCTCGGTAGCCTTGTTCACCTCCATCTTCCTGTTTGTACCCTTCCCTTTGGCAGCACCAGTAGACTTCTCATTCTTACTACTCTTTGCCTTTGAACTACTCTTTGCCGTTGAAACTGTTTCATCTGTAGAGTATGTATGAAAAAGGGTATCCTAATGTTAGTAATTATTCACTATATAATCATATCAATACTACCAATACACATCAATTTAATACCATTAATAACCAATAAATGCAATATACATATACCGAAACATCAAAATACACCCCCAATGACAACTGACACATCTTATGCACAAATTAAATATGAACTTACCATCAGCTGCTGCAGCCTTCATACTACTCTTCTCCTCCTTGCCACTCTTCTTCTCGTCGGTGTTATTTTCCGAACCTATTAATATGAATTAAAATATATAATATAGATGAGTTGTATTATTAAGGTGCACCACATAATTCACATGACACATCATATAACAAACAAACTTACCAGATGTCTCAAACTGTACAGGAACAACTGCAGCCCTTTTTGTTAGTGAGTTTGTTTCCTCTTTTTTCAATTCATACTGGCGAAGTAAAGCAATAGAAGAATGCAACAATTTTTGTAATGCACGTTCGGTCTCAGTTGAGTTTGATGCACCTTGTGATAGAAACTTTGGTTTTTGATTCAAATAATAAAGCATAACCTGATCTTCCTTAGATCCACTACAGTAAAGTGATTTGATAGAATCTGCGGTAATACCGTCACCACAGAATTCTGACACAGCAGTCAAATTGGTTGGATGAAGGGAGAGGTTAACCACTATATTAGTATCAGGCACTTGAATTTTCATCGGCAATTTTTGTGTACCGACTAAAGAAAGAAGTATACATGTGACAGCGGATGATAAGTCGGCAATAGGACTAGACCTAACAATTAATGCCTTCGGATTTGGGCATGGTGGTAATTCATTCATGTTGGTATGGTGTCTACTATGTGATGATAAGGTGTAGGGGGTGAACTGTAAAATTGTGTGAATGTGTGAATTCTATTCTCATGGTGGACATGCACCATCTTAATATTCATGTCTGAAACTCCTTTAGATGGGTAGAATACACTCCCCACTCACCACGCCGCGGCCACCCATTTCAACTAAAACTCCAACCTCTCAAACAATATACCATTATCATATCATCATAATCATATCTCATCCTAATTAACTATCAACCATGTCGGATAAAAAATTACCTTCAACTATTAGTGCAAAAAATTATATTGCAAATGACAAACAACAGGAACTAAAAGATATGCAAACAAATAAAGATAGCTGTGAGGAAGCACATCTTGTTTGGGATAATATAGACTGGTCTGATGTTGCACCGGACCAGTTAGAGCAGTTCTTCAAGCCCCTTCCCGGAAAAGGCACTAAATATCCACCACCCGAATACCTCAAAACAAGTAGTCAGGTAACTTTGTGGTATCTACTCCCTCAAGCCGTACAGGTTAAATTAACAAGTGATGATGATGTTGGTGGTGATTCAACTGGTAGTAAGATTGGAAAAATCCGGGCCATCACCAATAAACAGAAAGTGAATATTGGTAATGACATCTCCAAACATAAGGAAGAAGTCTTCAAATCAATGACGGTTGAATACCTAAGGATGAAAACAAGTGGGGAGAATACCACCGAGATTGAGAAGCAGTTGACGGATCTAAAATCATTTGTTGATGACTTAGATTACGTGTCAAGCAAACTATTAGGACAATTCCCAGTATTCCAACCAAATAGCAAGGTGAAAGAAGTGGAATCAGTGGTACTTACCAAACCACGGAAAGATAGTATCACCGTAGGCATACCAGTAACAGACCAACCACTCATGGAGAAATACAAAAGGTGGTTTATCTGTAAGATGGTAAATAGTATTACCGGCGGTTTTAGTAATAAAGAGAAGTGGGACTTGGCAGATAAACTATCCGGTGTTCCTGAACATGTTATTAACAACAGAAGTGACTATAAAAGTGGGGGTCTATATTCATGGTGGCAAAGTTATCATAAAAAAAACCCACTTGATGCTCCTATCAGTGAGAAAGCATCAGATGGATATACAATTGCTGAAGCAGTAGATTTCTTGAATGGATTCAAGGAATGGAAGAATGAAAATTACCCAGACATGACACAGAATGAGATCTATCTACCAATATACGGCAAATCTAAGGTAGCTTCTGCAGCAGGAAATCATAACTCAATGATGCCTGTCGTGGAGAAAGTATTGTCAGCCAAGGGTGCGGGTGTCAATCGTGAGGGTGAGGGTGGAAAACAATTGGCATTATTACAATACATATCAGAAAGTAAAGAATATTCTGCGAATAATTCTGTTGAAATATTGGATATGTTGCATCATAACACTGGATTGGTAATTGGGAATAAACTTGAATATTTGAATGCTAATAAACCAATTAAGAATGATGATGATGATGATGATACTGCATTAGTACATGGTCAATTGTATCATTTGAGACCATTTTATGACTTTATCGGGATAACAGAAGAAGTAATCAATCAGAACTCATCCCGTAACCGTATCATTAGATACCAAAGTAAGAAAGCCATCAAAGAACAATTGGAACAGTATAAGCAAAATGATAAGGTCAAGCTCATTGTTGAGGGTGTAAAATTAATTGCAGACGATCAATTATCAACAGTACAATCTGTTATAAATAAGGGAGCAAAGGAGGTTAAATCTGTTGGTAACAAATCAGTTGGTAGGGTAACCCTGACTCACAAGAAGACGGAAGAACTACTACCAAAGTCGGAATGCCCTGATCCAAAGTTGGAATGCCCTGGTAAATCCTGCTTGTGTAAAGAGTTAGGTCTGTTCAATATTCTATGTTGTGATGTCATGCATGTTGGCGAAAAGGGTGAGGCTGTCAAGGCATCGACAGTGTGGGAGGAAGGTCCAAGGGAGGGACAGGTTAAATCAATCAATCAATGGAATGAAGATGATTGGGAGAAGAATTTACAACATGTAAAGCTTGGGTGTACATACTATCATCGTATTGATGAATTTGGCAATGTAGATGGTGAAGTACAGACTTGTGGACGAAAGAAAGAAGAGATGACAGAACTAACACCCAAGATGCTACGCAACCGTCAACTTCGAAGAGAGTTAATATTACATGAATCAAATAAGGGAGGTTGCTTTGTGTCATTCGACCAAACCAAGATCAAAGCTATTCCTGATGAGAACATGATGGCATTTTCTAGTCACCATCCAGCAGAGTTGAGGAAACTACTAATTGGGAATGTCCTTCTGGATACAAGGAAGTTTAACGGTCTATCTAATTTTGATAAACAGTGTACGTGCTATGAAGATTTGGTTGAAAATCTCTTTCCAGAGATCCTTCTAACCCGTCTATTGGATGAACGATACCACAGACTCCTCCATCGTATTCTGTCAATGCCAAGCTTGTGTGAGGAGTATCCATGGAAAGTGGTTAAGCATAAAGGAGAGGAGGTATTGAAGTATACTGGTGTAGTACCTGATAGTTTCAAAGACATGAAAGAGACTGAGATTAAATTCCCATCTGTTGTTGTTGAACTCGGAATGAACAAAACATTCAACTCAAAGCCAATTGAAAGGAGAGAAATGTGAGCTAAAATGAGAGGTTTATGTGTGTAGGCAGATTAAAGAGAATTAGATGGAATTGAAATGGAAGTTGAATCTTTGCCCTTCACTTACGCATAACTACCCAACTAACTTGCTAAACAGTCTTCGATTGCAAGAACTTCATGACCTCACCAACGGCAGCATCCATTGCTGGGAAGCTAGAAGCATATACCACACCTGTTGTATCACGATATTGCTCTGGCAGTTTCCACTCTTTTGGGTCGTTACTCTTTCCAGATACTAGACCAGCTGACTTGAGTGCCTCGAGCCCAGCGGCCACAGCAACTTGCGCTGCGATATCCATAGTTTGAGCAAGCCCCTCAGGTACGCCATAACTGTCATTCAAATCCAGTGTACCAAGCTGAGCGGCAACTTTAATCACATCTTTATCCGAGCTTACGGGAAATCTCTCAGTTTTACCTCCTGGATATTTTTTCAACTGTACAACATTCTTATCCAACATAGCAGCTCTCAATGTGCCACTAATTGGGCGGATACATTGCATTTTACCCTCAACGAGTGCTTGTAAATTGGATGGATTAAACACATCACCCTTATCATCTCCATGAGGCAGGCCTGCAGACGTTCCTGTGATAACACAAGCAACTCGAGTTGGAGCCTTCCCATCTCCACTTGCTGCTAGCATTCCAGTGGCCGGAGTCGATACCGAATCACGCTTGGCCAAGCGCAGAACAATAGGCGGAGCAAGTATCCCTGACTTGCCAACTACTTCCGGTTCCGAATCCAGGGGAACACGAGAGTAAGATCTTACCCACTTTGAATCAATACCATTTAAAAAGTAAGTTCCTACAGACAGAGATTGAGAAGTTAGTGATTGAGGATATGAAATAAAATATACAACAAAGGTACAACACCTCATGACTTACCAGGAAACATCCTTCCTATAGTAGGATATACTGGAGAATATGGTGCGCCACCACGGTGCATTCGAGCACGAGTCTCAAGTGCCAAATCTAATTCCTGTGGATGAACTTCCTCTCTAGTTGCAAGACGGGCTGAGAGATCAAGTTTCTTGGCCATATCATCAATAGTAAACACCCTATCACTACCATTTGAGGTAGGATCACGTAAATGAAGACGATACATTGTGGCTAATGCTCCAGATCCATAACTAAACACAACTGCCGTCTTGCCTGCAGTCAAATCACCACGACTTCCAGCCTTGTCAACTAAAGATGCTAATCCAAGGAATACACTTGCCGTGTAGGTATTACCGACAATCTTGGACGCGGCATTGGCATCTGACAAACGCTGAATATAGGATGCTTTGGAAATGGATTTAAGAGTACCCTCTAATGCCTTGTCGGAGTATGTTTCTTCGATAGGCTTGGTTAGACATTCCTTGGCAATCAATCCTGGACTTTGGGGTGGTTTGGTATTCTCTCCCTGTTGTTGATCTTCATCATCCTTCTTCTCTTCTGAATCCTTACGAACCAAATCCTTTGCATATTTGCGTCTTGCATCCATGAAATGCATCCTCCCATACGACTTTTGAACCAATTTATTGTATGGTGCATGAAAGACAAAATAATCAGCTGTCTCGGCATTAAAATGTTCTTTGTCGGTACTCTCTTCAACAACTCCATTCAATCGATCAACACGATCACAAAACTTGGAATAACAATCTTCCAATGCTCTATAATAACATTCTTGACTTAATGCACCATTCACGACAGGATATTCAACACTATGATCAGGTTTAAAGAAATCATACACATTCGATGCATGTGTAGCCCGTTCACGAGGGTCAACTAACGCCAATGGTGCATTCCTACCCACCAATACAGCTACGGCACCTGCTCCGCATGTTGGCCGTGCTGGACCTCTAGCATATGTAGCAATATCCACTGCAACTACAATTGCATACCGTCCATCCCATGCGTCACTTTCAACCCAGTTGAAAGCATTGAGAAGAGCAGAGGTGCCACCATAACAAGCATTAATGACAGTTGCTCCCTCAATATCAGTATTATTTGGGAATAAATCCATTAGTACAGTCTTGGTTGATTTGGATTTATCAACTAATGTTTCAGTACCAACTTCTAATCGTCCTACAGAGTTTGGATCAATGTTATACTTTTCAAGAAGTGAGTGAGTTACTGTTAATGCCATTGAGTTAACATCCTCGGCATCACCGGTAACTGCCAATCCTTCTTGTCCTAATCCTAATGTATACCGTCCAGCAGATACACCTGAATGTTCTTCCAATGCTGTTTGTGAAATGTATGTCCGAGGTG
>Ga0075439_15312_pt1 | contig 12260 bp, 6 predicted proteins | sample MintriSingleCell_FD_74264 | JGI IMG/M metagenome (GOLD analysis project Ga0075439, IMG submission 74264) | Marine eukaryotic communities from Monterey Bay, USA to study complex ecological interactions - Minidiscus trioculatus JGI Plate_4_G5... | ecosystem: Environmental > Aquatic > Marine >... | reverse complement strand
CTACCCTTTGCAAATCGTCTTTGGATAGCATCCTCACCTTCCATATCCCAAATAGCCAACTCGTTACCACTCCCTCCACATGCCAATAACCAAGGAGATGAAGGATATGTCCTCACGGAATACAACTTACCTACATTCATCTCCTTCGATCCACATGGTTCAGGAGTTGACTTACGAGTATCCCAAAGTGCAACAGTTTTATCAATTGAACATGTAATTAGCATGCCAGGCACTTGACTATTGTAACAAAAGTCACTAACTCCATACTCATGTGCGACGAAGCTCCAAACAGGATCTGATCCAAACTTACGAACATCCCAACATTGAATGACACCGTCTTCACTTGCTGCTGTTAGGTATTGTTGATTGTGTACATCCCAAGCAATGGCTTCGCAGTCTGCCAACAGTTTAGCCTTCTTGACATTTGCATTACTGCTATTATTGGAAGAAGCAACCGATGCGGCTGAACGAGCGTCTACTAAACATACTTGACGGTCATATCCTCCTGTTGCCAACAATGTGCCCTCACTAGGATGCCATGCTAATGATTGGACTTTATCAGTATGATGTGTTAATGTTGCCGATGGTTCGATATAATCACCTTTGCATTGTGTAACATCCCAAAGCTTGACAGTTCCATCAGCAGAACCGCTTGCCAATACTTGTTGATGTACTGTATTCCAACTCAAGCCCATGATTGCATCGGTATGACTTCCCTTTCGCAATCCTCCTTCACTACTTCCCTTGCTGCTCTTCTTCTTACTTGACATTCCCATCCAATCATCTTCAGTACCACGTGTATCCATACCACCAAGTACAACAGTTGGTTCTAATGCATTCATTACATCCAAGTTCCAAATTTCAATACCCGGCTCGAAACTTCCAACTGCTACAAAGTTACCAGATGATACTCCTCCTCCACCACTACTACTGCCATTATTTCCATCATTACTCTCAGGTCGATAATACGATGAAACAACACTACCCAATGCCAAACACAATGGATAACTTGGTAATGGTATATCATGATGAACATACAAATTACTTGATTCAGTATCAAAGATATTAATTTCAAGTGATGCATAATCTTCTTCAGTTTTGGCAATAACTAATAATGCATCGGAAGGACGTAATTTTGTATCATTAATTTCATCTTCATCTTCTTCTGATTCGTCATCATCGTTATTAATATCTTCGGTATTCATTGTCATGGCTTGTAAATCTTTCATTGTATACTGTCCATCTTCACCACTTCCTCCTTTACCACTCATACTTCTGCCGATACCAATGGATTGTAAGCCCTGTAAGTCTAATGGCATGTATTCACGTGTATCGGGTACGTCGGCTAAATCATCTTCATCTTCACTATCATCATCAGAGTTGGAGTCATTGTAGTTATTTGCTTCTTTCATTAATATTTCGGCATCCTTTCATGATATTATGGGTTTGTATTAGGAGTATCACACAACAGGAAATGCCGAAATAGAAAATGAAGAAGATTATAATGGAGAGAGTGCGAATGTGGGGAGAAGATTTGATGGATTGGATATGATGCGGCGAGGATGCCAAAGTGATTTATGATTTCCCCACGTATAAACAGAAAGACGAGCAGATATATGTTTGAGTACGCAGAATAACTTTGTGCATATCATATGACACATACATATCATATACACATCACATACGCACATATACATACAGCACATATCATCAATCAAGTACATACCTTTCCAATACCCAGCAAGTCACCCATCTTCTCTTCATTATTATCATTATCATCGTCATCTGAGTAATCATCCATATTCAAATCAGATGGTAATGAACTTGGATCAACCTTTGGCAATTCTACCTTCTTCTTCTCCTCTCTATCTCCTGCGGTATCTTCTTCTTCTTCACTCATGTCTTCCCACTCTTCGTCATTATCTTTCTTGTTCGTATCAGTATTACCATCCTTGCCATCCTCATTAGCAACATCATCATCATCATTGACATTGTCTTCATGCTGTGCAATAACTCGACTCATAAACTCCTGCTCGGCACGTGAGTATTCATACTTGGATGGTGTTGGATTAGCTCGACCTTCTGGGACCCATTCTAATGCTGCAATCATGATGTGAACTATTATTACGCCGGTATTATATGAGGTGTAGGAGGATGTATTATTGCAATAGCTCTGGATGTAGAGATCAAATGTACTTTTTGGCAATAAAATTTGGTTGGTTTTGAGATTTATGAGAGTTTGGAAGTTGGTATCCTTTTGAGGTATCTTTGCGTACACAAGTACACTATGAGCCATCAATACGGCGTAAGCGTATCACGAATCGAGTATTCAACTCATCCATAACACACGAATACAACTCCTCTGCTTTCTCTCGTTGCATGAATGAATACAAACAAAATTTCATGCCCAGATAAGTATGTGTTATGCTTACTAAACAATCGTACCCACATAATTATTAGTAGCAACGGATAAGTGATCGACAAATATTGCATCTCCGCCCCGTCTACTACTCCTCAACTTATATGTACTTCAATCGTCTCCACCATATATGAACATTTCATCTCATAATTCATAAACGAGGAGATTGATAAGTCGATACAACATACCAACATACCAACATCTACCAAACTATAACATATACTATTGCAATGGTTCATCATATACCCAAGAAGCCGCTATATCTTCTAGCCGCATTAACTCCGTCCGTATTAGCAGGGAAAGACGCTCCCGTCACTAAAGATTTCAAGTTCACCGAGGATGTACACATTAAGTTTGATCCGTTGAACACTGCAATGTAAGTAATGTTGTTGTTGTTGTTGCTGTTTATTCGTTGCCATTCATCATTTACTAACCCCATTCTCTCCTTCCTCTCCTTCCATTTACTATTAGCGGACCCGAGCAGAAGGATCTACTCCTCGATTCATTAAATGGACCATTTGCAGAAGAGTTCAAGGCCGCTTGGATTGCTCAAATTGAAGCAAACTTGCAAGATGGTGGGTGTAAGGTTAATGCCATGACATTGCCTAAGTTTTCAATCTGTAACTGGAGGTATCCCAATCTATACAATGTGGATGAGTTGCCACTTCCTGGACAATGCTACGAGTATGAGAATGGTTTCATCCAACGTGTGTACTACAAGATCAAGAGGTTGGAGATTACCTGTCCCGAAAACTTCAAGTATAAGGACTTGGATCAAGATTCTTATGTTGAGGCAGCCTTTGCCAATAATGCCTTTCTCGATATCATCCAACCAACCAATTCTCAAGGGGTTGTTCCTTTTGAAGAAGATTGTGATGCTGAAACAGATCCGGCTTGTCTATTTGTTCCTGCTGAAGTAGCAGAGCCTAGCAGTTGTGACCAATGTACTGCCGAGCTGTTCATCAATCGATATGTCGACATCCCGCTAGTACTTCAGTGTTTAGAAGAGCCATATGGAAAGGAAACCGCTGATCAAATCATTCTGGCCCTCGACTCCTTCTTTGAATCAGAGGTCGAGCCGGTGCTTACTGAAAAGATATACGAAGAGTCCCCCGAGTCGTTTGTGTATAACTTTGTCTCTCCATTTGAGGCCGAAGATCGTCAGTATTGTGTACACGGTCAATACTACGAAGGAGGCAATCTTGTTGATCAACAAGTCGGCGAGGATGGTGTCACAGTTACCAAGTTCGTCTGCGGCTTTGATGTTATTTGGTACAAGCCAATTGCCGGTTCTAATGGTGATTTGTTTGAAGATGAAGATATTTCGTCAATCGTCAGTGGCATCTTTGAAGAAGGAGACTTCCTCGGCTTCCTTCTTGAGAACTATCCCAATCTTATCCAAGGTGTTGAAAGCTGTGGTATCATTGATCCTCTTCGAGCCATCACGTTTTCACCCACCAAGCGTCCAACAACATCTCCATCGAACAAGCCAAGTTCATCCCCAATCATTAGTACTTCTGACCCGACTGGCTCACCTACTACCAACACACCAACCGCCTCACCTTCTCTTAGGCCAACTACCTCCAGTATTCCAACGGCATTCATTGAGCCATCGTCTTCTCCATCTCAATCATCTCATCCAAGTGATGCGCCTACTTTAGCACCAACAACAAGTGTACCAACGACGGGAAGTACCGCTGCAGCAGGTAGTGGCCAGACGCTACTTCCTACGCCATTTCCTTCAGATGCGGTTGTCCCGGATACTCCGTCTCCAACCTGCCCCAATTGTCTTGTAACCCCAGACATCAGTCTTGACGAGAAGCCACTAGTGACCTCGGGAACTTGTGGTGGTGGTGATCGAGGGTAAGTTTGACTTGCTATTGTACTTTCCCTGATGAATGTACCATTCTAACCTTCATTCCCCAACTTTTCTAGTGATGGTGAATGCCCAACTGAAGGCTACTGCTGTTCTCAATGGGGCTATTGCGGCACCACAGATGAATATTGTTCGTCGGATGTTGCTCCTACACCAAGTTCTGTCGAGGGAGCTCCACAAGCTCCCACCATTCAGATTGACGCAGGTACTTGCGGATCTGGTGGTGGTGATTCAGGAGATGGCTTCTGTCCTTTAGACAATGCTCCTTGTTGCTCACAGGAAAGTCCGCGTTAGTATTATTTTATCATGAGATGCTTGTGTTTAATATGAAGTCTCAGTAATACTGCTGCTTCATTTGAACTTCATTTGCCTTGATTTGTTTTCCTTTACAAACCACATGTACTAACTTAAGTCACAATCACCTCTCTTCATCTTCATCTTCCAGTATGGATACTGCGGTGATGGTGAGCAGTACTGCTTTGTAACTAAATCAATCGACGTAGACTCCGAGTCTGATAATGGAGGTACATGCGGCGGTGGAGGAGTTGGTAACGGTTTATGCAAAGATGAAAGCCTTTGTTGCTCTCAATGTAAGTTGTTGTTGTTGTTCCTCTCAATACGGTTGGTATATCAACTCACACAAACTTTATTTCGCTCTACTCTTCAACAGTCGGCTTCTGTGGAACTGATGAGCTCTATTGTACTGGAGTCAATAGCGACATTGTTGATGATGTTGACGAATCAGTAGTCGAGAGGTCCCCACTGCCCGATTCTCTTCAGCCAGAGTTTGGTTTCCGCTGTGGTGTAACCGAAGTAGATGCTCGAAGTAACTGCAAATCTCAATGTACTCATCATATACAGTGTGCTGACGGTGAGGAATGTTGGGGTGTTCAATTGAATTATTGCAATACCTTCGAGGAGGGTGAACATCCAATCTGTACGGATCTTGATCTTGCCGATAATGATTCGCGTTGCGGGTTTGACGAGGCCTCAGCTCGGGGATATTGCGGCAACAAATGTGGCTCGGACGATGAATGTGGTGATGGTGAATTCTGTTTCCCTACCCTTCTTAATCTTTGTGAGTGCCACTTGGATGGTACTAAACCCGAAGAGAGTGAAGAAAACACCATTGTTTTCTCTCAGGCCAAGGCTTTAATCAGTCCCTACTTTGTTCAAAGCGAGCCGATTGGCTCGAACTCTAATGTGGAAGGAAAGCCAAGGAATGGAAGTAGAGTCAAATCAACTTTGAGCGCTCTTTCTGTTTTGTTGCTTGTTGGTGGTGTCATGATGTTGTGATAGACATAACATACTTGACGTAAATGGTGGCTCGGTGACTATTTTAATGTTCTGTTTGTTGACGAGCCACTTGATATGTGTGTTTGATAGCTAATATGATTTGATAATAGTAATGACTGTTTGATGAAACAATTGTGTAACTAGTCCTCGATTCTCCAATTCTTCAAATCACAAATCTCATCATGTCCATTGCATTTTCCAACTAAAGACCAGTTTGATAACCAATTATCGACTTGGGCCTTAGCCTCATCATTCTGTATAGGTTGATAGGCGTCAATTACTCCTTTCAGTGTATGGAAGAAGTACTTCTCATACTTTGCCTTCATCACTTCAGGCCTTGCTTGATTCTTTACATACTCAATCCCTGCCTCGGATATCTTTCTGGCAGCTTCACTATGCTCTTCGGCCCAATCAAACATTTTCCGTAGGTTGGACAAGTCCTCATTTATTGGTATGTAATGAATCCAGGGCTTTAAATCGTCATGAAAATAATCTTTTGATTCTGATAAATGGTGAAATAACACCCCCGGCATGCCAAGCTTTTCTGCCGTGCCATACCAAGTAGTTCCGCCACCACCACCTATATCAATGTGATACTTGTATTGACTGAATTGAGCTAATGACATTGATTCACTGGTAGCATCTATACCGTAGTCTTGGAAGGGTTCATATCTTATAATGTCCGGCTCTACTTCGTGCCCATGGACTTTACTTTTGACTGTGAATTTTATATCAATCCATGGTACTGTCGATTGTTGTTGATTAGCTTCTTCGGCGTCTAATTTGGCAATAGAAGTTAGTGTTACTCCCTTCCACCGCGGAGTAAGGTTATTCCACATGTCGAGTAACGATTGAACGACACCTCGAGCACTTTTGCCAAAACTTTCGGATCGAGGTTTTATATCTCTATCCCACTCGACAGGAAGTAGATTGGGATGGATACATATTAAGAAGAAGTAATCACTACCGCGCCAAATTATTGTGGGGATAAGTGCAGACCAAACTGAGGATGATTCATCTAGAGGCTCCTCACCTCCAAGCTTCCCTGCTACATCACGTCGTAACTTTAACTCTTCACATATTGTACCCTCTCGTTGCCATTCTGCAAAACAAGGTAAATGCGGCCAAACTGGCATAGTCTGAACACTGGGTAATATCCAAGGATCTCTATAAACACTACCAAATTGCAATATAGGTGCAAAGTTCTGATTCTGGCAATAGTTTGGTCGTTTTAATCGTTCTTCTTTGATAACACAGTCACAACTTAACTTTGGCGTGTCACCTGTTGAAATGTAAACAATAAATTCAGATGATGTAGATCCTTGAAACCGCTCTGGAAAATGATTCCGTAGTGCATATGTTAATGTTGGTAATGTTGTGTGTAATCTATTCCATACTGCTGAGAAGTATTTAGATTCATATGGCTGTTTGTTGTGTATATATTGCATGAAAAAAGGAAATGCATATATGTGAGACTCGGAGAATCTTATTTATAATGCAAACACAGCTACAATTTGCATACAGTATCATATCATTCATAACAGCGGAGAATCTTTATATGCAACACACAGCAACACACAGCACAAAAAGAAACTTACATCCTTATGTTCATTGATATATACAAGAAACTCATCTAACTGTGGATTATAATACAATAGAAATAACTCTCGATTGAATGCAGGTGCTGTTACGAACACATTATCATAATTGTATGGTGTGACCTTTGGCAAGTCATATCTACTTTCAGACATGTCATTATTATTAATATGATGTACATCACTAGCACCAAATGGTTGACGTAATTCTATTGAACTTGGATCTTGATAGTTACCCATGTGCATCCATAGTTGACGACGACGACCTTGTTGTTGTGTTTGTGTGGTAAATATTGTTTCATTTGCAGCAAATGTAGTATGAGGAAGGTGAGAGGAGAGGCCCAACTCTGAGTTTATATTGTTTGTTTGTAGTTGCAATTGACGTCTTGTGCTCATGAAAAGGATCAACGCCGTTAACACTAACAATGATAAAGCAACTAAAGAGCATCGATAAGTCATAATTACAGTACTACTAACGCGCTTTAGTATAATAGGTCGGAAGAAGTAGTGAAGAAGCTCTAGAGTAGATTGATAGAAGATATCATGGTTTGTGAATAAAAGGATACCAAAATATCTTTTGATTGAGCGAGGTGAAAGTAGTTGTCGAAGTACGATAATGTTTGGGCAGATCAAATCGATGGATTGGCTTCAATATAGCAGTATTGGCGTGTGAAGTTGATAGATGTCAATGCTCATTCTACTGGGTAAATAGTAAGAGTAGTGGTAAGATACCCTCCAAGAAACTGAACTAGCAATCGGTACCAAATGATCAAGAAATTACATAATAAAAGGAAATATTCATTGAATCATTTGAAACAGATAGTTCTATTTGTCATTATTGGTACATATCTATATCGGTTAGGATTCTTACATGGTAGTAGCAAATCCAAAAAAAGCAGTGTATCTACTAGCCATGTATCATCATCAACATTCAATAACAATTCTTCGTCCATCTTAGTTTCATTTGCAAATGTTATCGAGAAGAGACTACAGTTTAGACCGGGCATATACAATTATGGCACGTCATCTAGCAACGCAACAATTTTGATATCAGGGGCCTCCATATCGGGTGACTACCATGATAAACGAAAACTATGGTTCCAGGTATTTGCAATGGGTAGTTCTATGCTCGAGAAAAGCAAATGTCATTTCACTAACGAGGAAGTTAACAGAACGCTATATGATAATGGTACACTTCCACTAAGACAATGGGATGAGATCGAAAATGAAATATTTCTCTGTAGAATTGGTAAAAGGGAAGCAACATTGCAATTAATTCCAACCATCGGCGCCGACCCAAACACAAATCATATCCTACAATTGTACAGATGTCCTCTTCACTCAATCCTGTCAGCAACAGAAGTAGAGAATCTCTATCGGCATACAGTGAATGATAATATGGCATTGGGAATAGATGTTTTACATAAAGACAGACTAAATGATACATACAGCGAAGTGATAAAGATTTATCTCCCAATAAATGAGCCTACAGTTGGGGTACATGAGGTAGCATCACCTTTATCATCAAACAAACCTTTTCTGCAACAAAGACATAATATGACTCTGTGTGTTGTGGTTCATGTTAATGGAATCACACAACTGAATGAATTTATTCGTTATCATCATGATGTGGTTGGTATCGATCATATTCATGTTGGTGTCTTTATGCAACACTCCAAAGGAGAAGACGAAACAATCCTTCATATCGTGAATCGTCTATACAAACCTGATATAGATGCAGGGACACTGACAGTCTCAGCGCTTTGGAATAAAGCTTCTATTGGTATCGACTGTGAGTATCAACACATGCCCAAGATTTCGTTCTATCAACAGTGTTTGTATCGAGCAAAGAGCACCTCTGAGTTTGTTGGGACATGGGATTTAGATGAATACTTTCTCTTCAAGGATATAGATAGAAATACACAACAAAAACAAAGCCTTCCTTCTATACTGAGAGCGATCGATCATACCGAATGTAACGATTGGTGCTTTGTTACAATTAAGAGTTCTATCGCAGGTGGAGGATTACCACAAGAAGAGTCTATTGGATTAGCAGTCTTGGACTTTCCACAGAGAGCAAACGTCACTAACACTCAGTGGCAAAAGAGTATCAGTAGAACGAAGAATGTTTTCCTCAATTCATTTCATACCCCTGGAAGCTGCTTGTCTGAGGGAAAGACAAACATATCCGATGTCATTAAAACGAGTCCGGCAGATGGTAAATGTGCTTTCTATATCGATGAGGCAGTTATGGTACATGTAAGAGGAGTGCTAACATATGGAGGAGGATATGCGATCCCTTCAAATGAACAAGCTATAGAGAATGAGCTTCTGAAAAGATTAATAGGCAATGGCTGAAAGTGTTAGTGGTGACATCTGAATCATGAGTGAAGGAATACATGTTGGTACAAGTCCATTAAATGGCCGTTGAGATGACGGCTGAGATGTCAGCTGGCTATATTATGATTATAGGTGATTATATGGTTAGTTGAGATGATGGCTGAGCTGACGGCTAGCAAGATAGTGACTTTGTGTACAATCATGTGACAAAGGATAGTGGAATACATAGCATTAAATGGCTATCGAAGATGACGGCTGAGATGACGGCTGGCTAGAGTATCAGTTTGTATGGTCCTGTGACGGCAGATAATTTAGGGTGACGACTTCGTGACGGAGAGTTGATTCGTTACTTATATAATTGCAATCGGCTACATATTGAGGCTTGAGGCTGATCATATTACCGAGAAGAGTGTAAACCACAACCATAACACTGTCATATACTATAGGTTAGTAGTGGTATCGTCGTAGCGCAGTAGCGGAGTGGTTAGTACGAGTAACTTATATAACAAACATTTCAAAAGTACTCTCACATAACTCATACAACTACAACATAAAACATGATATACTCATTAACACCACCAACATCACCATCATGCTCCTCACCAAAACGATATCGTTCATCATCTCGAGGTAATAGTAGAACATCAAATCAACCACAGCCAATACTATTCCGTCTATTATCAATACTAATACCAACATTTGCAATAATATTATTAATAACAACAATCTACTTATTTCACTTACATCATTCACATCATCCAAGTTCTGATGATTCAACTAACTTTGATACCTTTGATACTACTACATATGGCACAGGTAGTGGTGGGGAACTAAGTCCAGGGAATAGTGCACTTAAACATAAAATGGATTTAGCAAATCGACATGAATTAAGTAAACAGGAAGCTATAAATAATGGATGGAAGGGTGGTAATGAATCTAATTTTATTAAATTGGTTACTGATATTAGCAATGGTGATACTAGTGGTCATAATGTAGGAGGTATAGATACAAGTAGTAACAAGAAGGAGGAGAAGAGGATAAACTACAATAAATTCCAAAAAGAACAACACAAGTTCGATATAGGAACAATATATACATGGACACAGCTACAAACAACATTACTAAACTCCAATATATTACCAAAATCAATACCAAAATTTCATACAGCACGTGGTTTTTCAGGTTTACCGTTATCACAAACACCTGCATTAATTGGTGCACAACGAGGAACTATAACATGTCCAAATACATTACCAGAAATACAATCGTTAATGGATTCAATGTTGGCTTTTTGGAATGCACCAAGGGGTACGAGAGATTTGAATGCTGGAGTACCGTCTGTGGATGGTGGTGTACATGAACATGTGTTTATACCACCACCGAGGAGTGATAATGATGGTGTGTTTAATACTAATCCGGAAGGGAGACGACGATATTTAACTTTTGAACCTGATACTGGTAAGAGTTTGTTTGTTGTTTTGCAACTCAAAGCTTTTGATCTTGTGACTATCTTTCTGACATATCTCATGGTCAAAACTCTTCTTCTCAAAACTCTCATTCCATATAACTTCATATATAGGCGGCTGGAACAATATACGAATGTCATTAGAAAATGTAATAACACTAGCCGCCGTATCAGGCAGAACATTAGTCTTACCACCAGATCAAATAGTATACCTACTTGAACCTAAAAAAAGTGATCAACGGAAGGGACGGAATTATCATGATTTCTTCAACTTGACATCCAATACTGAACTACTCAAACGAGTACCGATAATAACGTCTGAAAAGTTTTTAGAATTAGAAGGTGGACAAGGTGGTTTGGTCGATATGACACAATATAATACTACATATCAAAATCATTTAAAGGATATTGTCAAATGGTGTGAGGAACGTAAAAAGTCAGATGTATACTGTGAAGATTTATATGATCATTACTTAACTCATGGTCAATTATCACCCGTTAGTGCCGAATTCCCAAATGAGAATTGTTTTATATTTGATGTGGATGTCTTCACACATGGCGAGGAGTATATATCAAAATTATCACCAGATGTACAAGACCGGATTACAAAATTTTGTAAAAAACAAGATGGAGTACGTAAACCATTCTATTATAATCAAACAATGCACGAGGCACCATTATGGCACTTTGAAACAATGAGTGATCGGTATAGATTATTGATACATTATTATGTCTTCATGTTATTTACTGACCCTAAGGTTGGTAATTATATCAAGAGACTAGCGCGAGATCATCTTAGATATCATGATGAAGTGTATTGTGCAGCTGGTAAGATTATACTAAGCTTACAGTATGAAGATTATTTACGAAATCAACAACAACTTGATATAAAGAAGAAGATGGATCTAGATGAAGAATTGGTAGGTGGATACTCATCACTACATATTCGACGAGGCGATCTTCAATTTAAAGAAGTCAAGTTCTCATCACTACAATGGTATGAGAATACAAAGGAGATATGGAAACCGCAAGAGATACTTTACATTGCCACAGATGAGATGAATCAAACCTTCTTTAATGATTTCAAGAATCGACATTCAGGACCATTACGTTTCTTTAATGATTATAAGAAAGTAGCAGAGTTGGATAACATTGATCCAACATTATATGGTATGATCGATACAGTTGTTGCCGCTCGTGGTACAGTCTTTGCAGGCACTTGGTTTAGTACCTTCTCGGGGTATATAATACGACTTCGAGGATACTATG
>Ga0075439_15971_pt1 | contig 12300 bp, 11 predicted proteins | sample MintriSingleCell_FD_74264 | JGI IMG/M metagenome (GOLD analysis project Ga0075439, IMG submission 74264) | Marine eukaryotic communities from Monterey Bay, USA to study complex ecological interactions - Minidiscus trioculatus JGI Plate_4_G5... | ecosystem: Environmental > Aquatic > Marine >... | reverse complement strand
TGAAAATGAATTAGCATCGTCTATTAGCATTGTCGAGTCGCCAAGTGTAGTTGTAAAGGAAGACGAGAAGCAAGAAGATGGCGTAGGCAACGACTCGTCTCTACATTCGTCATCTTCTTCCACAGCAGCCGCTTTAGCTAATGATAATCTCTACAGACTCTTCTACTTTCGTAATCCGTGTGTGCCTTTAGACTTTGATACAATCAACGAGGCATTGAAACACTGTCCTCGAACCAAGTTGTCAACTACAACAACTCTCAAACAGCATTCATCATCATCGACACACGATTCAATCATCTTCTCAGAGACTGCAACTGTTGTACTAATGCCAGGCGTGTATGACGAACGTGTTGATATTAGTGGTGAGCCTTGGAGTGTAGGACAAGCAACGTTTGACAAGAGTATTGCAATTCGTGCATCATTTCCATTGGTTGGTGCAACCGTTCGTAGTCCTACTCTGCATAATGATGCTGTGGATGATGTACTTGATCAACCATGCATATCAATATCGACTCGTGATGATGAAACGGTAGAAGGTGTTCAAAAGGGCATTTCTGTTCGTTTATCTCATCTACGAATCCTTCATTCTACTCCAGGGGTGAGTAGTTGTTTGTGTTGTTGTCATGGTGATAGACTCGTTCTCTCATCCATCTCTATCTCCTTCTACTTCTGATGTAACAACCTCATCTACAGGCTAACATTTGGGGTGGTAACACTGCAATCAATATCGAAGGACCAAGAGCTCGAGTCATTATTGATTCATGTGTACTCCAAAGTGATTCAGGACGAGGCTTGGTTGTTACTACTCAGGCCGTTTGTGAATTGTACCAAACAAGTATTATCAACTGTGCCGCAACTGGTTTCTACTTGGGTGATTGGTAAGAGTAGAGCTTGTGTCTACTGTGATGCTTGCTCGAGTTCAATGAGTGACGTTACTCATATCATCATTAAATCACTAAACAGGGGATCTCGTGCACGTATTTCTGGCTGTAACATTGTAAGGAATGGCTTTGGTTCAAAACGACAGACTACTTCTTCTACCGATGATGATGATGAAGCTGATCAGCATCCAATAGTTCCCAGTGGCCATTCAGGTATGTCGTGTAGGTAATAGTCTTTCAATGTCTCGTCTAACAAACACATCACACTATCATACTAATACACAGGAGTATATATTGAGAGTAGTATGTGTTGGGTAGATGATTCACTACTGGCTGGTAATTGTCTAACAGGATTGAGTGTTGTTCGTGGTGGCTTTGTTTCGTTATCAGGATCTGACGTTACCGAGAATGGTCAACAGGCAGCTGCTCCTCCGATATTGATTGAAGATGCTCACGACGTTCGTGCTACCAATAATAGAATGCAACAAGGACCAGTTAGTTTTTGCGGTGGTGTAGTCGAAGGACCGGTGAAGAATAACTATACTAGTTTAAGTGTTGATGACGGACATGTGGTCAATGGAGGTATACTTCGTGGCGGTGGCGGCACTACTTCATCTTGGACAAGACAGTTCTTAGCTTGAGATTATACAATAACCGCAGCTAATCATGTTATTCTACCTCATGTTTGTATTGTGACTGTTACTGTCGTATTGATATGATATTGGCCGCTAATACATGTTCTTCGGTGCATTGGCCACATTATCATTTTGCTTAATCCAATTCTCAACTACCTCGGCTAAGATCTGACTACCTCCACCGCAAACAATCTTGACTGGAATTACAAACGGATACGTACCCTTCATTGCAGTCTCTATCCAAGATGGTAAGTGTTTGTCAAGTCTGTATACTGCCTCCTCGGCTGTTAACCCATGTAAATCAATCAGAGTATCATCTTCTCTTCTACCTCGATCGGCGGATGAGTGCTTGGTCGTCTTGTATAAGTTAGATACCTCTCCGACTTGTATAATGAATTGTGTTTTGCCTGCCTTGCCGCCAAGCTGATCGTCACCAAGAGGACTATCTACTACTTCCACAGATTCAGTCGACTTAGATGGTGAGGTTCTCTGCTTTGGCTTGGTCCGCTCCAAATTCATAGCATTGAGTCGTTGTCGTATCTCTTTGAATTGAGACTCTGCTTCTTCGTATACCTTCCCAAGCAACTTGGAATGTTCTCCCTTAAGATCCTCGGGCGGTGCTATTTGTACTGGTCTCTTCTTATTGCTCTTTTTATGTTTCTTCTTATTGTTCTTATTCTTCTTCTTTCCTTTTGACTGTTGCTTAGACTGTTCATTATTTGGTGGTTCGGTTGGTGTAGATTGCATTATTGTAATATCCAATATGTCATCATCCTTGATACCTAAGTCTAATGGTGTCTTCTTTCCAATACCACTTATGAATAGTGTTTTGTCTTTGTATTTCACACGGAGTGACTTAACCGATGTGCCTCTATCCTCTGCATATCTTGTGAGGAAATGCTTGAGAGGTGCATTACAACAAACTGTGTTTCTCTCTGTAGTATATCCATTTGTGCACTGTATAATCATATATTCATCTTGAGGTATGCTGTCATCTCTGGATTCTGGTTTATTGGCTTTTAGATATTTCAACATATTTTCTGCTGAAGCAGTCGATTCGTACACTTTTCGAAACAGAGGTACCATGCTCAAGAAATTGTCAAGATTGCCCTTGGCTGCAATGAAGAGCCGACAGATCCGTTGAGTATTTATATGCTGTGTAGAGAGTCAGGAGAGTTAGTACATACCAAAAAGACCAAACGATAATCAGAATAGAAGACTCACATTTTGTATACATATATGCCACAGAGCAAAAACATATAATTCATACTCCATTTGAGCCAAATTGCACTCCAGATAATTGATATAGGTCCATTTGTAACAAAAACAACAAAGATTAAACTCTTGTAACATAGTATCTGGTCTGGAGCTAAAGATGAGCGCCTTCCATATTGTCTTCATGGTTGGGTTTTGAATCCTTTTGTATGATGCAAATAGACAAGCAGTCAGTGGCAATTGCTCTATTAATGTCGCCCCATACATTTGCAAGTCTTTAGACTTTCCTGACGCTCTGGCCTTAAAGTAAATGCTCCAATCCTTTGGAAGATTAAGATCACTCTCTTTCAGATCATCCTCTTTAATCTGCGCCTGATTAATATCATACGCCATAAGAGCCGTCTGACAATGTTCAAATGCCTCTTCTACCCCCTCAATTTCTACAGTATACCACCCTACTGCCCTTGCCCAGGGATCGTTCGAGTCCCCGTCACATACATGCTTGACTCCTTTCCACTCAGATTCTTGTATACGCTTCGATAATGTATACTCATGCATTGATACCACTTGATAGTCTTCGACATCTTGTACAAGATCTCCACTGTCGAAGAGGATATTGTATATCCGACGAGGGCCATATCCGTCAATGTCTTCGTCTTCGTTGCACGCTTTTATCATGCCTCGTTTTGGGACGCCCTCTTTGCTGGTTACATATACCGCTTCACCTGCTTCTTTTATAGATTTACTCACTTTTGTGCTTTTGCTTTTAACCAATATTTCTTTTTTCAATTTAGACAAGACAGACATAAAATCTCTCAGATTATCCACGCTCTGTCTCATGACATATACACCCATCTCAGTACTAATCCATGGTTCAATATGCAAATCAAATTCGAGTGATCTATATTAATCTCTTGTTCTAACTTCAGTACACCGAGCAAATCATCATATTCATTTCGTTGCCGTTTTAGTTGTGAAAGAAACTGTTCCATATCTGCCTGTTGTTTTCGCATTATATGAAGTAAATAGTTGGCAAAATCTTTCTCAAGTCCGTCATGCGCCGTATAGTAAAGTTGCATTCCTTCTGCTATATCTTCCTCTGTACATTGAATCCTTTTCTTATATCCTTCTTGCCCTTGCATTTCTATTATCCAAACTGTACCCGATTCTGTATCATGGGTTACATCAACTATTAATCCAATAGCTTCATTCGTCCATATCTTTTGATTTATAAAACTCTCAGGTGGATGTTTATTCACTTTCGGGATTTGTATGTTATCAAGCCCTTCCGTATCATACAATTTCCTCTTAACATAAATTGTATCACCTGATTCTATTTCCAAATACATCAATGTATTACCGCAAGTTGTTGGTAACGGTTCACCATCTTGTTTGGAATAATGGAAGATAATTTGGCTAAACAATAACGAGATGCTCTCTTGTACTGAATACTGTTCAAACAATGACTAAGCAATGTCTCTGGTTTTGCTTGTATGGTAACCACATCACCATCTTCGTCCATAAAGTTAACCGATATCGGGTCAGGAGAAGGTGCACCCTCTACATATATCGTATCACCCTCCTTTATATTAAGATAAATAGGACAAGATATTGATTCACCAATAACATTCCCATCATGATCAGTGTATTGTAAATCTGTTTGCTTGTTCAGTAGGTTCCAATCCCAATAAAGGCTCTTATACTTATCACATAGATGTTCGTGCAATTCTCCCAATGGACCACTATACACCTCACGTCCTGTCTTCTTATCAACACATGTTATGTTAAGATTTATTATTTCATCAGTGGCGGACATTATTATCACTACTGTATGTATCCTGTTTGCGTCGTAAGTAGTTGCAAATATGAACTAAAAAGTCTCTAAAAAGTGTATAAGATGTGTGTATTATTATTACTAGTCTTCGTATAACTATATCTCTCTCATTCACTTAATACGACAATGTTCCAGAGTTCCAATGTCTATTGCATAGGGTACTGACGTTGTTGTTTGAGTTTAAATTAAGTGCACAAGATGTGTTAACTTTTTTGCAGTAAGATATCTAACAAACCGCAATAGTAGATATCACAAAACCTTTACTATTCGATAGAGCGTTAAAAACTGAACTATATGGTAAGCTGAATGTATACGAATCCCTTTATTGCAATACTTATTGACATTTGTTTTGTACGCCATTGCTTGAATTATGAGAGTAGAAATAATTTGATTTGAGGATATAATACCCCTGGATTGCAATTGTTGTTTGATTATGCTGTTATTGTAGTTGTATTGCCATTGATCATACATTACTGGCGGCTCCAACAGGACTAATTGTACGTAAACAACTTCATTGCATAACTTATTTATCAGATAATAGATTTATCAAATAATGTCAATACCAAACATACCTCAACCACCACCCTCACCACATTACAGCTCACCCTTTACTAACAATCACAATAACAAGAAGAAGTATACCGAAGAAGATTATGAAGATATATATTATCATTTTGATGATTATTCACAAGACATAATATTGGCAAATGCTACTAAGTTCTTAATACCGCCGGAACCTGCGGAAGATTATGAATGGGAAGAGATGATATTGGATGAGGCTAGGTGAGTTTTAGTATTGTATTGCATGAGATATGCATTATGCACTATGTACAAATGGAGTTATATGCATATGTGTGTATATCATGCATATATGTTACATATGTATATCTGCAAAGTTGTTGCAAATGTTGTGCATATCATGTGCACAATTCAAATCTCATTCATTCATACACCCTTTGTCTACATTATACAATTCTTAAAACCTTTATAGTCAAGATGAATGGGAGGGTATGAAGAAGTCGCTATTGTTTGGAGTAGGATGTGGAGTAGCTGGTTTTATTGGGTTACGATGGAGATGTATTAGAGGCGTTGGTGGTGGCAGTAATTTTGGTGGTAGTGGACTTAGCAAATATGCTTCTTCTTCTTCAATGCAAAAACCGACAAGGTCTAGTGGAGGATATACATTTGATCCAATACCGAAACCAAATACAATGCAGCAACAACAACAGCAACAAATGAACATGATGCAACAGCAAAATCAACAAACTTTCAATAATGCAAATCAAGGCAGCGGTGGAGGATTACTAATGGATATATCACTAGCCACACTCCTCGGGATGGGAACGACCCTCTTGGCATTACAAACCGATATCTTCTACCCCTCAACCACAGCCATTAGCATAACCTCAGATGAAGACAAAACAACTATATCATTACTCGAAACAAAACCACCTCCGCCACAATGGATATCCGAAACTATACCACTCGTTCCCGGCCGTTCTATGATATCAGACACATTATGTGGGCCATTAAGAAATGAATTCCGTAAATTTCCAAAAGAACTATGGCAATCTGGTAATAAGAATCGAGGTATTGAGAATGGATATAATAATCATACGGCATTGTATGCTAATAGTGGATGGAAGGGGACGAAATATCATGAGGGGAATGATAATGCCTCGTTGGAAATGTTGGGTGAGCATGGAGGTAATGACGGTACTATCGAAGGGGGTAATGTTCAACAGCAACAGCAGGGCATGTATGAACATTTACTATTGGATTCATTACAAGGGTTTATAATCAACTGTGAACGACGTGCTAGACAAGAGAAAAAGATACGTAAGTTGCGGGGATTGAGAGAGCATGTACCGGTTGCTATACCGTACGGAGGTGTTGATGCCGATGACGATATGGAATTGGACGACATATACTTTGAGAAGAGTCGTGACAATGATGATAATGATGGCTTTGGATTATGATTAGGTGGTTACGTCCATAAAGGGAGGAGATGATAGAGTTGCAATGCCAACATATAAACAAACCATTTAGATTTACATATAGACTATACAACACCATCTCAATCCTCAATCAGTGTCCAATACGGACTTGTTGTTAACTCATAACATGCCTGTCTCAAATCGTCAATATCAAATCCATCAATCTCAATCTTATGCCATCGTATCATATCACAACGTTCCCTCGTCCAACTTTTACTCTTTTCCCTTTCCTTCAATCCCATCCAATGTATTGAATTGACAGGCCACCCTTCATCTTTCATCCATTGATATATCATAGATAAATGTTCTAATCCTGGTTTATAATGTCCACTAAATACATCTATACCAAATAATACGCCGTTCTTCTTAAAGTATACCTCACCACCCGCCAAGGCTGGTTGTCCTGCTACTATACCAGTATGCTTGACTAATCCATACTTGGCTGCATCCCATAGTTCATCTACAATTATATACATTGTTTTATTCAAATTCCACATGTAATGGTGAGCATCCTCATCGTCTCTTTCCGATATGTCTATACTTTCCGGTATGTATTCATCATTGTGTTTATACCTTCCAATTAACTTCGTACCATCTTTACTTGGTGTAAAGTATACCTCATACTCATCACGCTCCTCATCAGTAAAGTAATGCACCTTATCATGATTAAAATCATACTTGTAACACTTATTACCACCATGCATGGCATTAATACCATCCATAAACTTTCCCGGACCAAAATCTAACCAATCTAAAAACTTCATACCCGAGAAAGGCTCTTCATAAAACCATTTATCATAATAATATGGCCAACAATCTCTACGATGTCCTCGGGGATCCAATGCCTCCATTGCCTCGGCGGCTGCATCATTAAAATCATAACGCTTGCCATTGCAAAATGCTACCGAGCCTGGTGGTCCCCTGCAGTAAGGTTTAATTAGACTTTTAATTTCAATTTTTTCATATTTTGTTGTTGTTGGTTTTGTATACCAATTGTATTGTTTATATGATAATGTTACTGCTGTTTTAAGGTCTGTAGATTCCCATAGTATATCGGATGGTAGTATATCTTTTAATATACTTATTGGTATTAGTTCCTCATTATTGTCGGAAGGGAAGGAATGTGCAATTGGTTTGTTATCATTAGTACATGATATAAACTCCTCTTGAGTACCGTTGGCATGATGTGATATCTCACTTAGAAACATACGAGTACGTCTAACTGGTTGATTTATGTAATAATAATGATATGGTGGATTTGTATATAATATACCCAGCTCTGGTTGTTCTCCTCTTCCGACTTGTTGTGCAATTTGTTCATTAAGTTCAACGTGTGGAATAGCCGTTAATGACTTTTTGAGACCACTAAAGTGAAATGTATATGTATGTTGTGAACATTTATATGTTGTTATTATTAGATCGTCACGGATTAGTAGACCGTGACATGGTGGCAGTGTTTCGTCATCGTCGTCTCTTTGGAGTGTTAGGTAGATTTGTTTGGCACATTTTGGTATCTTTATGTCATTGGAGGCACCTCGCTTGGGGGATATACTGCCGCTTCGTAGCCGAGGTTTAGAGCTTACATCTATATCAGCAGTATCAGAGTTAATAGTAGTAGCTGCAAACAATTGACTCTTTAATCGAATCTCATTGGCTGTATTCTGTCCTACTTTCAATCCTCGACAATATAGGAAAGTTAGTATGGCGGCAAATAGGATAACTGCTAGACGACGGCTTGTTAATATTGATGATGGCATTGATTGTTTCATTGTTTATTTATTAATAGTGTTGTTCTGTATCTCTCTTGAGTATGAGGATAGTGGTTGCCGTCGATAATAGTAGCATTGTTGCCGATTGAGCTGAGTAAAAAAGATCTTGCTTAATATTAGCGATACAACGGATTAGGTATCCTTTATCGAATGGATAGCGGTCCGGTAAATGATGTTTGCAATAGGGCTTCGTATACATTTAGCTCATCATATAGTTAAGTTTTTAACGCTTTATCGAATGGTGAAGGTTTCATGATATCTACTGGAGCGGTTTGATAGATATCTTACTTCAAAAAAAGTGAACACATGTGCACTTTAGGGTATATATAGGATATACCATATTATAACTGTCTCTACGTCAAACTATCGAACGCTACCATCATTATATACAACGAGTGTAGTCAATAGACCAAATTCTAGTTGTATTTCGATTAATAGTGCTTGCAAGACTGTGACACTGAGCTACAAATAGGTTATACACATATCTTGTGCACTTTTTTGTGGCATACATCATAGCACACACAAAAGTAAAAGTATGCCGTCTCTAGAACCTATGCTCGTGAATGATACAGTTGAGTTTGGTTTTAATATATTATTGGTAAATGATGAAGTGGGGGATGAGATTAAGCTCCCTGTTACCAATAAATTACCCTTAAAACTTTTAAGCGATTATCTTTGCAATTGTAAGAATTATGCAAGTGAAAGTTTGCAATTCATACATAATAATGGAGAAGTTCTAACAACCAATGATATATTAACAAAAACAATGGGTGATATCAATATTAAAGATGGGTATAGATTGAATTTTAAGGGAGCTCTTCTTCCGCCTATATCTATCATGTTTGTAGATGAATGTGGCGAAGTTACTACATTACAAACCAATCAGAATGGACCAATTGGACGTATCCTTGAAGATTATATTACACAACAGAATTGTCAGCTATTGCTCGGTCATATGATGTTTCAATTTAAGACTTATCGTGGGGGGTATTTATCTAGATTATGTGAGGATTCTCCGACAGCGCTTGGATTGATAAGTGGGGATATAATATATGTCATAAAAAGATTCGTCGGAGATTATGAGGATGACCTCGATAGTTTGGTGTCATCTATAAGTGATCATTGTAAGGAGTTTGTTAATATTACACCGCCAAGAAAATTGATTAATCAACGAGTTACACATTTCCGTGTCGGATGCACGATAGTGGACTATGTTGAGGATGGAAAATATGGGGATGAAACATGTCCAGTTTGGACCGTGATAGCTGATAGTGATGGGGAGGAGTATTACTTTGATAAAGTAATGTTAATCAATGCCTTCATAGATCATTATAGTGGTGAAGGAGTTGTGAATGCTCTAGTGGATTATCTATCGGGTGTAGTGAACAAATATATTGCAGAGTCAAAATATTTGGGAGCTGATGATAGTTATCTAAATGTGAGGGATATTAATCTCGCACACTTAAAGATCCAACATGGATTGGGAGAAACAATCGATTTCTTAGTACAAACAAATGGGAAAATTGCTGATGAGAACTTGCTAGCATCAACCGCTAAGCTGATTCGACCAATTGAAACAACTCTTAGCAGGCTTCAAACTATGAAAAGTAAAATGATAGAAAGCAAGAAGTACGAAGTCAAAGTCAACAAACCGACCTTTGAGGAAGGCGACTATGTGTACGGCAAACGATGTTCAAACAGCGATATAAGTACAGCTCCAATATGGGAGCGTGGTATCATCAAATCATACAAAGAGTACAAAGATATAGACGGATATGGCCCTCGTCGGACATATAATATCCTGCTTGACAACGGGGATTTGTTGGATGATCTCGAAGACTATCAAGTGATGTTGGAAAGAGAGTATTTATTATCAAAGCGCATCCAAGAATCTGAGTGGAAGGGAGTCAAGCATATATGTGACAAAGAATCAAACGATCCATGGGCAAGGGAAGTAGGATGGTATACTGTCAATATTGAGGGAGTAGAAGATACTTTTGTACATTTGTCAGACACTCTTACAGCATATGATATTAGTCAAGCACAGTCCAAAAGGGCCGATCTAAAAGAGAGTGACCTAAATTTTCCTAAGGATCGGGCCAGTCTCTTCGAAGAGGTAGGAGAAGGGTATGTCGATGGTAGGATAAAGAGTATGATGTTGGAGCTTTGCCTCATGCATTCATATGAATGGGTATCAGATCCAAGAATGAAACAAATATGTCAGGCTGTCATCTATTGGGCAAGGTTAGATCGAAGGTATGATTTGAAGTTTGGGTTTGCTTGGAAAGAGGCACTTGGACATTCTTTAGATGGGAATGTAACCTCAGCAATATATTGCACTTACATATTTGCTTTAATGCTTGAGCAGAGGCAGCAGGTAAGTATTTGTTTCTTTTCACAAATTTACATGATAGAAATCAACTCATATTTTGCTTGTCACATAGAAAATTGGTATTTATCGAGTTTGTCGCTTTTTCATAAGTGCCAAGGGCGACATTGATACATTCTTGCTCACGGTACCAACGTTCAGAAAAGCATACAATGCCGCAATGAGTGCACCGGTAGACTTAACAATCTATCTAAAAGCTAATCGACCGGATATAGCTGAACAATTCATGTTCATCAAGTGTACAAATGGATTTACAACGTATAGAAGAGTAGAAATGTATGATGGACTCTTCAAGCAGTTCCTCACACGATATGCAGAGGATAGGGGAACATCAGTTAAGTCGCTCCGTGTAAAACACAATGAAAGAACGTTGTTCTTGAGTAGTATTGGAAAGAAGACACCAGTAGAATTAGGCATCGAGGATGATGACATATTAGAAGTTACTATCATACAATCCACACCAACTGAAGCAATAGCAAACGATCAACCAAAGCAGACCTCTCCTAAAGGCAAGAATAAGAAGAAGAAGAAGCACAAAAAGAGTAAGAAGAAGAGGCCACAGCCTCTGGTTATTCAAAAGACGGAGGTGGAGTTGAAAGTCGAGCATTCCAAGTTGCTTGGGAAGGTATACGAAGAGGCCGAACCTACATTCAAAGAGATACGGCAACGACTCAATGTCTTAAACTTGGAAAGGACTAAGCCAAAGCAGAGAACCTCGCCATCTAAAGCAACTAAAACTGTGGAAGTAGTAGACAATCCTCTTGATGATGGTCAGCTTGGAGGCAAGGCTGGTAAAACACAGTTCATCATTCAAGTAGGCGAGGTATCCAACTTATACAAGACAACCAAATTAACATCAACTCCTCGAGGTAGACGACGAGATGATATTATGATTGATCTGCATGGTTTGACAGCTGAAGAGGCAGTATGTAGACTCGATAAACACTTACCCGATTGGATAGAAATGGCAATGAAGGGTACGTATCCATTTGTGATTCCAGTCAAGATTGTTTGTGGCGGAGGTAGTCAGATCTTGGCCGAGGCGGTTGAGAATTGGATTAAACAGAATGATAATGTGGCCAATGCGCCCAGGAATATGTACTCTTGATTGTAGTTGGGATAGCGGATACATAACATAAGAATTGAATTACTACAATATCTATCAAACATATTGAACTATAGCACCTGCCTGCCCTAATGACATAAGCAATTGTTTAGGCGTCTTTTTATTCATCTAGGAGCGGTATCCTAATAATTTTCTCCTCTACTCGGCTGCTACCATATGTAGGATATTGTACTACGTGATAGCTCAATGTCCAATAAGTGTTGCAATAAAGGGCTTCATATGCATTACGTACTGTATGTATATTTGTATTTAACGCTATTTCGAATAGTGAAGGTTTCATGATTCTACTGGCGTGGTTGTTAGATATCTCACTTCAAAAAAAAGCGAACACATCTTGTGCGATTTTAGATTACATATCATATCAGATAATATAGTCAGTAAATAGTATCGAACGCCATCATATCCCAACCAATTTTCTAACCATGACTTTAAGTCATGGTACACGTAGAAATTG
>Ga0075439_14475_pt1 | contig 12314 bp, 11 predicted proteins | sample MintriSingleCell_FD_74264 | JGI IMG/M metagenome (GOLD analysis project Ga0075439, IMG submission 74264) | Marine eukaryotic communities from Monterey Bay, USA to study complex ecological interactions - Minidiscus trioculatus JGI Plate_4_G5... | ecosystem: Environmental > Aquatic > Marine >... | reverse complement strand
ATTGATTGATTTGATTTGATTTGATATGCTAGCTTTACGACTTCAGAAGTCAATTTCTATAGAAATCTATTTCCTATCCACCCTCTGGATGCGTATTGATGCTGCCGTCTCTCTCGTATATGATTGACTTGTCCCTTAGTATGAGCCAGGCTCAGTGACTCGAGCCAACTCATAGATGTTAGATAAGTTGGTGCGGGTATAGTGGGTGTGCTTCGAAAGCAGTTCTCCTAGGGAGGATTCAGCGTACCAAATCCTTCCATCTACTCTCCTATCTCTTTTCAGTCCAATACTATTTCAGCTCGGTTATTAGCAATCGTTCAAGAGACCAACCCCAAGATTCTGGCCTTAGCGTGCAGCGGATTTGTTCTTTGCCTGTATCATATATCTCTTCGGACCCTCACCGTTCCATGTATTGGGAAAGTTATACGAAAGAACCAACTCGATCATGGCGACAAGATGATCGAGCTGTCGTAGTTTCTCGAGGCGTTATCTTCCTCTTCCACTACTACATAACATCTAGTTCGACACATATTCTCCTCGTTTCTCCTCCATAATATGTGTTGGACTCTTTAGAGTAGATCATTTGATCTCCCGGCTCATGCATTCCTCCACATTCATACATATATTTCATATGTACTCGCAGAGTATTGCATGCCAAACAGGCAAACTCTAGATAAAATATAAGACTGAAGTTGAATCTATCATCATTTGGTACCCAGCTCATACCTTCACTCTATACCCTCACAGAATGAATGCATGCCAAATAGGTTCTTCATCTATCAGCATTGCAAGTGCTACCCTTCCTCCTCGACAACCCGCTCTGTGGGATCCAAAATTATGGGCGGGCCCAAGCCTCTTTTGGCTTGAGATCGATTGCTTCAGAAATGAACTTAATCATCTCTTCAGCAATCAATTGTCTTTAATTTTTTGTTTCAATGACAGCCCTCGACGGGGCTCCGGATTTGGATGTGTTGTCTAAAAGATTTGACTAAATTTGGTGCCTCCTTGGCTGAGAACGAAGCAACTCAAAATTTTAGTTTTAAATCACTCCCCCTCAACCGAAGTCTTCCTTTATATGACAGACATGATATTAGATCTCATGATAATCCATCGTGTCTTCCTCTTCTTCTTCTTCTTCTTCTGACTCACTTTGCATCTCATTGTAAGCATCCTGAAAATCTTCTAGACCGTCACTACTACTCTCACCAGCACTACTCTCGCTATCAAGTTGATCATAAGCATTGCTCAACTCATCATCTTCATCCTGCTCTTCATCAACATAATCACTATCTTCTACCTCTTCATCTTCCTCCTCCACTTCCGAGTCGACATCTTGTGCAATAACTCCATCTTCATTTGATTCACTATTCAACTTAAGGCATCTCAATGATGGTAGCTCATTTTGCAATGAATCAAGCCTTGGATCGTCTTCCATATCTTTGCATCCATACAAAGCCAAGCTCTGAAGTTTCACAAGTTCACTAAAGAACTTGATTGCATCAGAAGTAACGCATGTATTACTGAGGTTCAAAGCCTTGAGGTTAGAGAGAGCAGCAAGCGATGCTGCACCTCGATTTGTAATACTCTCATTTTGGCTTAGATTCAAGCTTGTTAGGTTGGATAAGGTAGCCAAGTGTGCACAGCCAAGGTCTGCTACCCCACCGCCACACAACTCTAGTGATGTAAGAGTTTGTATCTTGGAAAGGTAGGCACATCTGTATTTATGATTGAAAGTAAGAAAGTTGGTTGAGGGTATAATCTGATAAGGTATAGAAGTCAATAACACAAACTTACCCAAGATCAGTGACACGAGATGAGAATAGATCAAGCGAAGTCAAAGGCAAGTTTCTTAGATATTTCAAGCCATCGTCACCGATATCCCGACTATCTAGATTAAGAGTTTCCAAGTTCTTCAAGGATGCTAGATGCCTCAAGCCTCTGTTTGTAATGTTGCAATAGAACAAAGATAAGTTCTTCATCTTCTCAAACTGAGCAATCTTTGACATGCTAGCATCACCAATATCCGAGTCAGCAAGATCAAGTGTAGTGAGATTTGGCGTAACATTGTTGTCCGCAAGATGTGCTACTCCCCAATCAGAGACGGTACAGCTGTCTAGGTTCAACTCCTCTAATGCCGGCAAGCTCCTAAGACGAGATAGATGAGAGTCTCTTACTTCGGAATAACACAGCTCTAATGACTTGAGGGAGTTTATCTTGCCTTGCCAAGAAGACCGTAGAATACCGGGGATATACGAGACATCAAGAGATGTTAAATGAACCAACTTCCCTAGCGTCTCACCCAGCTCTGAACTGCTAATGTTTATGCATCCATTCAAGTCCAACTCTTGAAGATTTTCTAGCTTCTCGAGGTGTTCTAGCCCATCATCTGAGATGGAACAACGAGCTAATCGAAGAGTGTGCAAAGCTTGTGATCGATTTGGCTGATTAGCCAATATCTCAAGTCCGTCATCTGATATCAACCGACACCATCCAAGCGATAGATCCTCAAGTAGGCTGAGATCTTCGAGACAGGCAAGACCTTCATCTGTAAGTAGATCACACTGTTATAAGGAGAGAAGTAGATTAGAAACAACATACACTGATATGAACACAGCAATTTAGAACCTCCAAAACTTACCTGAGATAAGTCTAGCTTCTGCAGCCCAACCAATCCACTTAATGCATCTAAGGATCTATCTGTAATACATCGACACCCATCCAAATTCAAAGCCCTAAGTGAAGCACCCATATGGCTTATATTGATTGTGGCATCATCAGTCAATCTTCGACAATTGGCCAATGAAAGAGTATGAAGACGATGACTCCGTGAGAATGTCATTAATCCCCGTCCAGTAATACCATGACAATTGTCTAGCTTTACGACTTCTAAATTCTGGAGAGGTGTATGTGAGAGTTGGAGTAGTCCTCTGTCTGTCAGGCGCTGAGAACCTCGTAGATCAAGTAGGGTCAGTGTAGACGTTGTTGTATTTGTTGAAGTAGATGCCGCGAATGAGTGCAAGTCGTTGTAACTTGTCTCATCATTATACATTTCATTATTAGTATTCGATTCTGACGAAAACATTGATGATGGACGAGGAGGTAGAGGAGGGAATGAAGAAGGAGCTCCTCTCATAGGATACAACCATAACGACGAAGATGGAGCTTGAGATGGTGACGTATAGTTCAATGAGAAGAATTCTGGTGGAGGCAACACACTTGGTAGAAGAGGAGAGGTATGTGTCTCCTCCAGTCTGGACGAAGCTGAGACAAAACTTGATGTAGAACGTGATTCATCTGACCCAGCACAAATATTGTTTTGTACCTCATCAACTTCATTATTTCTTGACAATAGAGGGACAGATTGGGCATGACCTGACGAGTAGTCACTTGTATTTAAGTCATACTCTCCATACTCATCAAGATCCATCATCATGGCAGAGAGATGAATGTCTCTCAATGGAAGAGGCGAGTACGGCGTTCCACTCATACTGTTGTTCCAACTTGTATGATCATAAGATGCATTTGACGCAGATCGGAGTCGTTGGCCTGGGATTGGACTCATGCCACTGCCCACACTTACACTACTACTAAGTGATGCCAACCACTCATCTGAAACGCCACGACAATTTGCCAAACTTAATGCGCTCGGCTCACATTGACTTAATGTTCGCAATGTTGTGCTATTCAGAGATGCATGGGAGGTTAGACTCTGTACAATACGATCCACAACATCTGGAGGTAGCCCAGCTGGGAGTGCTCCATCAAGATTTGGAAGATTACGGCAGATACTATCGATACATAAATCTGTCAAAGACTTCGGAGAGCGCTTAGTTGGATCTGATTCTGATCGGATGTAGTTATCATCGGGTGGATAGAAGTGTGATATAGATTGATTGGGCACCTGAGTGTTTGCAATAGTGAAGGTTTGTTGTTGTTTGAGTTAAGTACCACATATCAGAATACATCACATGAAAACCAAATCTCAAAACTTACCTCTGCATCGATTGAATGACGCGCAGCCCTTTTCACTACACTCTTTGTGGATTCATCATCAGATGAATCATCCTATCATGCATTTCAGTTGTTAAAATAAAGATATGCAAAGAGTGGTGTTAATATTTGTTCTGAAATATCATAGATGTTCTTCAAACATATGCACATCAGTGCACATCATGTGCACACATCATATGCACACTTTTCTCAAACGGATAGCCTAGTAAGTTCTACCTCATATGCTGTACGGTACAAGATACTATAGCACGCTCTGCCCGTTCTGTAGCTAGTAGACAACTCAATCTTGCAACAAATATTATGAGAATGCAAGGACTTACATGAGATGCACCACATAGACGCCCCACAGCACTGGAGAACGATCGTGTTCGTAGTCTACCGGTACCACGATGACGACTATTGCCATCACTACGACGACGATGTTGATGATTACCGTCGGTAGTATGATGGTCTGATTGATAACGATGACGTCTCCTAGTGGAGCATGAAGAACCCATCATGTCTCTCTCTTATGATTTGCTCTTTGGTAGCTTTTTGCTTCTATCTTTGCTTGTATTGTATCAATTGGTATGAGGTTTGGACTTTGCAATCTATGGAAGATGGCAAGGTGATATAGGAGGTTGTTATTGATGTTACTATTCAGATTGCATAGATATTGGCGGCTACTATGAGGTGTCATCAGTAGTAGAGATTTGAAGTGATTTGTCATGAGAATTTATTTACTCAACCGTTGGAAGATTTTAGTAGTGGTATCCGGATACCTTCAATTTAAATTTAGGGTATCAGCCTAAGAATAACCTAACTAACCCAAAACGGAGTCTATCATAACACAAGTCAACCTAAATTTTTACAGCGGAATCACTAACAAAATCACACAGGATTCCTTTGTAAGAGGTGAGACTGTTGCGGCGTGGATATTGGTTGGTTTGTTTATTATTTGTTGGTGTTAGAAGGCATTGCAATGGTAGGCTGTAAAGTTGAGAGGATATTGTTTGTTGCGTAGGAGGCAAAATGTTTGTTTAGGGGCTGATGTTATTGGTGGGAATTTTGTGCCACATGATAGAGTCAAATTGATATTATGTTGTTCTATCTTTGGGGTATGTTCTTGGTGTATGGTTGTTGGATTGGAAAGCTACTCTTGTCAACATTGCAATGATATGGAATGAGACTGCGATTTCTAACCATCTCTTCTCCACACTCTATTCTCTTCAACGGCAGAACTAAATTATACATAACATCAAGATGCCCAAACCCCAGCGTGATCCTCATGCGCCTAAGCGTGCTCAGTCGTCATACCTTCTATATCAAAATGCTCATCGTGAACAGTTCAAGGCCGAAGTAAGTTTAGAGGTTGCTGCTACCGATTTGTTTTTGATGCATATGATGTGTTCATATCTTATGTTCAATTTCCCTCTAATCTATTCCTCTTACCTCCGATGTGTTCATATCTTATATTTCCCTCATCTAATCTATCCCCCTATTAGAATCCTGATATGAAGTTCGGTGAATTATCCAAACACACAGCATCAAAGTATGCGGCTTTGACTCCAGACGAAAAGGATGTGTGGCTTCAGAAAGCAGCAGCTGATAAGGCACGTTTTAATCATGAATTAAAAAAGTATCACCCCCCTGCTGGATATAATGAGAAGGGTGATGCCATTCCCAATCATCCTAGGCATGCTCCTCCTACTACTCCTACTCGTGGGAGGAAACCAGGAAAACGCAAGGCACCGATACCACGAGATCCCAATGCTCCAAAGAGGAATGCTTCAGCTTTCCTCCTTTACCAAAACTGCTACAGGAAAGTTTGCTGTTTTACTTCTTTTATGATTTCGTGTGTCCAATAAAACTCTCGGTGATTTGGATACTTCATATGAACTCAGTTTGTCTTTATTTGACTTCCTTTGTAACCCACATGTACTAACATAAGTTACTATCTCCTCTCTTTCATCTTCATAATCCCGATAACGCGCATCTTCCAGGGAGAAATTCAGGGAGTTAAATCCGGGCATCACCTTTGGTCAGCTTTCGAAGTACTCGTCATACATGTACAAGTGTTTACCCGTGGAGGAGAAACAACGTTGGGAGGCATATGCTGCACAGGATAAGGCTAGATTCGAAGCTGAGATGGCAGCATATCATCCTCCTTATGGATATGATAAAACGGGAGCCATGGTTGAGGAGCTTCGGGTCAAGACGTATACCAGACGCGGGGTTAAGGATCCCAGTCATCCAAAGAGAGCTAGAGGTTCTTTTGTCTACTTCTCAACTGAGATGGTAAGTGTTACTTGTACTTGCATATACACGTCATTAAATTCTTTCTCATTGTCCTGTTTCTTGTAGCGTCCCAAGATTACCAAAGAGTATCCTGGAATCAAATTCGTTGATATGGGCGTCGTTTTGGGTGAGCGTTGGAGGGCATTATCCATGGCTGATAAAGCAAAGTATGAAGATATGGCTATGAAAGACAAAAATCGTTTCAATAATGAAATGGACGTGTATGCCGCCAAGACTAATATTCCTCCTCCCGACGACGTCAAGCCTAGTGCTGTCGAACAGGCATTAGCTCAATCAGTTGCTGCCGAACAACAGATTCAATACGCTGCTGATCAGGTGTATGATCACGCTACTGCAGCAGCTGCTCATCAAGCGTGAGTATCTGATAGTGTTTAGATCTGTGTGTTTTGAAGATGTATCAACTTATCCTCGTCTTTACTTTACTTGACTACAGATACTTCAACGACCCTAACGCCGCCACTGCCTTTCAGGTAGATCCGAATCAGACAACAACGGAGACTGCTAATAATGATCCATATAGCGAATATGCTCAGTATTATGCCGAACCCGCAAGTCCTACTCAGTATCATTATGCTTAGGCACTCTATTAATGGAAGCATCTGTTTTTTTTGTGTGTGTACATACGGGTTTACAGCATGACAGTTTTGTAGCCCAAGTTAACTTATAGTAGTAGCAGTAAAGTTAGTTTGGTTTACTTTTAAAGTCTTGAGCTGCTTTCCAATATAAACTCAATCATATCCAAGTCGGCATCTTACACCGATCAAGAAGTTTGAACTTTCCAAAGTACGATATAAATCTACATTCGTAGACTGAACATGCATAGCTAGCTTTCTCCCAACACAGACTTTTGTCACTTTGATCATCCTATCCTACATACTGCCTGATACGTCCATTGATTTCCTTCTTACAAGTTGGACATACTGATACTAAATCTTTGCATTCAGAGCAGAGTGTATGTCCGCATGGATTCAATACATAACCTTCATTAGTAGGTTCAAAACAAATAGGACACTCTTTAGCACGCAAAGAAGCATCTATCTCAGCTTTTAAAGTCTTCTTCTCATGTTCTAAAGCGGCCATCTTTTCACTCTCCAAAGAATCAGAAGCGGCAAGACCCGTTGCCAAAAGCTTTGTCTCTGTCTGTAATGACAATTCTAAACTGGTCGTTGGTACATTCGTTTGATTCAGCCGTGCTTTCTTTTTCTTTGAACACTGGATGATACTATTAGGGCTTGGTTTCTTCCTGCGGCTGCGCTTATGCATAAGCTTATTACTTCCACTTCCTCCCATCTGAATCTTCAAAGTAGATTTGTCTTTTAAATCGGCAAAGATTGTATCCCCTTTACTTATATCGTTTCCCGTCAGTTTGAGCTCACGTAGGGTATTATTACCACTGATACTTAACGACTCAGCCATGGCCTCGGCTCCTTCATTATCAATATTATTGTGGCTTAAATCTACTACATTCAAGCTTCTATTACTGATCAAAGAGCTACTAATACACCCCGCACCCTCATTTCCCATATTATTATGAGCCAAGATAATCTTTTGAAGAGTATTGTTATCTTCAAGAGCAAGCTCTAAACACTGCGCTCCAACATGTGATATATTGTTATTGGCAATTTCCAAGCATTCAAGAGTATCATTTTCTGTCAGTGCATTTGCAAGTATTCTAATTCCCTCATCTCCAAGATTAATCTTATTCAAGTACAGTATCTTTAATGAACATTCTCCACTTGACAACAAAGTAGCCATGCTCTTTACACCACTAATACCAATCGGATTCTCATTCAGACTTAATGATTCTAGCGTATCATTCTCAAGTAGAGCTTTTGCCAAGCTTGCAATCCCGTCATGTCCAATTCTATTCCCTGTTAATAGGATACTCTTTAAAGTACTATTACTCTTGAGTGAATCGGCAAGATTATTTGCCCCGATACTATCGATATTGTTATTACGTAGCCATAGGTTCCGAAGAGTATCGTTTGTTGCAAGTGCATTAGTAAACTCTGTATCTTCAAGGGAAAGCTGATTGCTTGACATATAGAGCTTGATTACTTTACTCTTTTTCAAGACTTTGATAATTACTTTAATATCATCATACTTCAATTTCATGTTACAGAGATCTACAACCTCTTGTTTGCTTAGGCTAGAATAGTTCAATTTCATCTTTTGATATCTATATCTAGAGGGTTGGGGAGAGAGAACGATGGTCAACGAGAGAACATATTATGCATACGATGTGCGCATAAGATATGCATAAAAAAATGCACAAGATATGCACATATCTCAATAAATGCATGAGATATGCACATATCATACGAGACAAAACTGAAACACCAAACACATTATCCTTCACCGCTACTCAAAGCAGCCAACCAAATAGCACATCTTACAAAAGCTCAAAACTCGCATACGATATTGATATCTTCGTGTTTTGCATTGCAAAGATATCTTTCTTTCGACACCGCTTAACAATACAATTCCGCGCACTCTTCCTCCAAACCAGTATCACAATACATAACACAAACAACAAATATATACCTTAATAACTATTTTGTGGTTCTGCTTTGCTTGCTAGCCTTTGCGTAGCAACTCAACTGATAGCTGAAACTTTCAGGAAGTTACTTTTATTCATGTGGACACATGTTTTGATCCACACTCTCATAATTCATAATTTTTGATACGTTCCATTCATTTATTTCTATCGACGGCAAATGCTACTATATCTCTCTCTTTGCAACTATCATCAATATGCAATCCCCAATGGCAACCGATCACGAAGAGGAAAAACCAAGCATTAGCAGTTTCATAAGTGGACTAACAATACCCGAGGAAATATATAACGCAACGACATCATTGCAGCAAGCTCGACAGGATGGATTTGATTATGTTGTTACCGCCTTGCCTAATACTGTACCGTTGTTAACTACGTATCCTAGTAGTGTTGGTAGTAGTAGTGGGGGTGGTATTAGAACAGATGTCACACGTCTCGAAAGTAAGTGGTGGTCAACAAGCGTAGTCGGAATGGTAGTTGATCCTCCTCAATGGAATAATACTCAACCAACCAAATCTAAACCACAAACATCATCGTATGATAATCTGCAAGGTATCAAACTACGAGATGCACTAACATCAACATCTACCACTGATATCGAAAAGAAGGTTGAAGCTACTAAAATATTCTGGGGAATGTTGGAATGGAGTGCACATATGAATATACCCGCTGTTATTCTACCCTCAATGCCATTGGTGGAAAGGAAGATTAAGAGTAGTGATATTCATTCAAGTGATGAGGAGGATATGTTTGCAGAAGATAATAAGCCATGCCCAGCAGTTTCTTCCATTGCTGCTACAGAGAAAACGACTAAGCTATCAATCAACAGTCAACAATCGAAAGAATATACACGATTAATATCAAACATATCAACATCATCAATATGTACATCCTCACATGTACAATTATGGATCCGTGTTCCGTTAAACATACAATCTATACAATCATATCAATTATTATTATCAAAATGTAATTATGTATCAAGTGTGGGATGTATACTATGCGTTGATGATGATACAACAGAGACAGAATTGTCATCTATTATTATAGCATTACATGGATTAATCGGTAGTGGACATATCAAGGCAATATCATGGAATATAAATGTTTTTTTAATGAATAAGAAGGGTTATCCTACATTATCAAAGAGTCATCAAGCAATCTTTTCATTTGTCTATGGTAGATTGGGTAGGACATTGCGTACGTTACTTGAAGGAAGTTTAACCAACTCAAACAACATCAACAACAGTAATATAAATGCAGGAACATCTTTACGATTGCATCATCTCCAATACCTACGTCATCTTCGTTCGAAATCAAATCTACTACACAAATTAGACAGTCAGGAGGCCATACTTGAAACACCCTATCTAGATAATTTACAAAGTCCATTACAACCATTGGGTGATCATTTAGAATATCAAACGTATGAAACATTTGAAAAAGATCCTGTCAAGTATAGGAATTATGGTTTAGCTGTGGAGTATGCTTTGTTGGATGGGTTGGAGGAGAACAAGTTTAGTAGTACTATTGTTTCGTCGAATGATGTTGATTTGTATGAGGTTACTATACTAGTTGTTGGTGCTGGTCGTGGACCATTAGTGAGAGAATCGATAAGTGCCGTGTCACGTGTATCTGCATTGTTAAATGATACCAAGGTGGTGGGTATGCAGCAGCGCAGAAAAGGATTGCATGCTAAGATTATTGCAATTGAGAAGAATCCAAGTGCCGTGTTGTATTTGCAAAGTTTAAAGGGGAGTGACCCGTCATGGAATGGTGGAAGGGATTATGACCCGTACAACAGTAGTGATGATCAGGGTAGCATCGACAAGATCGTTCCAGGTACATCTAATGTGTCAGTGATTGGATGTGATATGAGAGAGGCCAATTCACATCCGATATTGAAAGATATGATTGACAATGTCAAATCACGAGGTGATATTGTTGTTTCGGAACTACTCGGTAGCTTTGGTGATAACGAGTTGAGTCCAGAATGTCTTGATGGAGTACAGCAATGTGGTATCTTGAAGGATGATTGTGTTAGTATTCCACAGAATTATACTGCCTACATTGCTCCAGTTTCATCGGCACGGTTATACTGTGAGGCAAGGAATCAAGCTTGTTTTCCGCTCAATACGAATGAAGGCCCGGCATCACCTTCTGTGGGTATGCAACGAGCATTGGAAACTCCATATGTTGTTCGTAGTCATGCTGCTAGTCAAACACATGCTGAGCAGGCATGTTGGACATATACACATCCTCATCAGTCAAAGACAGAAGGTTCTACTAGTTCTTCTCAAGCTGCTATGAATATCAATAACGATCGTGATGCTCATTTGTCCTTCCAACATGACCCTACTCACGGCGTTGGTTTTGGTTGTGGCTACGGTGCCTTGGACTCGGAGGTAGCATCAATGGCATCATCCACAAGTGATGGTGACGATACAACAACCATTACTCTACATGGTTTATTGGGATCATTCCATTCGGTATTATACGAATCAAAGAAACGAAATGACAAGTCGACGATTAGTATCGCTCCTGCTTCATTCTCGGTTGGAATGTTTTCGTGGTTTCCACTCTACTTTCCACTGAAAGAGCCACTTCGTGTACCAAATCAGGCAACAGTGAACTGTAGTATATGGAGACGTTCTGATAATGAACGTGTATGGTATGAATGGTGTGCAGAGGTTGTGACAGAGGATCGTAATGGCGAAGAACTTTGCTGGGCATCTAGCTCTATGCACAATGCTGGAGGACGATCTTATCATGTTAAGAAATAGACATTTACCTTACTTCTTTATCTCATCGTATCACTTATATACAAACTATATACGAATAGTATAACAACAGAACAGAAGGACACCTGAATCACGGATAGACCTGATGAGTAAGTCTCAATCTAGGATACCCTATCACGTGATCACTAAAAAATAAAATCACGGTAAATAATCTCCCAGCAGTCTACGACATAACTACATAGTAACAGACGCCTAATGAATACTCAAAATGGCACCTGAGCGCAGTCTAATACCCTCCGAGGATAACACATCAACCTCATTTCAAACCGCAGCCAATGTAGTCGGCGTAATTCCACCCCAAATTCATGATATACTAACCAACAACAGTGATGCACTAACTTCATCCAAAATTGATGATAACACAAGTGGTCTATCCTATCTAATTAATAATACTAACTCTAATATCATATCAGTATGGGAACATTCAACACAAACTTTAAATGAAGAATTAATACCACCATCACGTGGAATTTGTGTTAATTTAATCCATCCTGAACATGATACTACTACTAATTTAATAACAACAACAAATTATTAGTAACTTGTCTTGGTCCAAACAATAATACATCAAGTAACAATCATCGTAGAGGTGAGGGTAATAATAATTCATTACGTCATTTATATGCCGCATCATCAACGTCTGGTGT
>Ga0075439_13735_pt1 | contig 12321 bp, 11 predicted proteins | sample MintriSingleCell_FD_74264 | JGI IMG/M metagenome (GOLD analysis project Ga0075439, IMG submission 74264) | Marine eukaryotic communities from Monterey Bay, USA to study complex ecological interactions - Minidiscus trioculatus JGI Plate_4_G5... | ecosystem: Environmental > Aquatic > Marine >... | reverse complement strand
GTAATGAAAAGGCTTGGCATTACTATCAACTAGCTGCCATGGGAGGTAATTTAGTGGCAAGGTTCAACCTCGGTGTATCTGAGATGCTTGTGGGCAACACGGAGAGGGCATTAAAGCACTTTATGATTGCGGTGAGGAGTGGTTGTGCCAACTCATTGCAGCGTATCAAGCAACTTAAAGAGAATCGTCATGCAACTGATGGTGAATACTTGGAAGCTTTGAATTTGTACCAGGCGTCTATGGTCAAGATAATAGGCCCGCATAGAGATAAAGCTGTTGCATTTAGCAATGAATATAGATACTACGAGCCCTCGGAAGACTGTCCCAGGCGAGTGGATTTGGGGGCTTTTGATCACCAGCAAGATGCACCTCAGCCTCAACTAGTTGAAGAGGAGCTGCCTGATGGAGTCGAGGAGAATGATATTGAGCTTGTTATGTCCCAGACGGGTGTTTCGAGAGAAAAGGCTATCGGGGCTCTCGTAGAGAATGATGATTTGGTGGAGGCAATATATTCTTTGTTAGCATAAAGACGAGAGCTGTAACGGTACAATTATGTCTTTGGCAGTAGGTATAACATACTTGATAGAAGAGCTGTAATAGTTAATATGTATCTACTAAACCTAGTTTCTTAAGTCTACTAAAGCACATTCTATGCCAATATGTCTCGATACTCTCTTCTTCTACTCTTCTCTTCTCTATCCCCCACATTCATTCGTCCCCATATCTCATTTACTCCAACGCCCTTGGGTCGACCAATCCAGGTTCTGGTTCCAGAGGACATTCCACTGGATCTTTATCATTATTAGCAACAATACTTAAAATAATCATCCAAAAGAAACTCACACCAGCAACAAAGGCTATTCGAAAGTGAGGAGGTATGAAACAAAAGTTTGTCAAAGATGCCGGTAGCCACAAACTCCAATACTTTTTCAATAGTCCATTCTCCTTTACATCTGTTATATATTTCTCGATTGCTTCACGCTTTGGATAGTTATATACCAATGCTTGTGCAATGTATGCGGGTGGTAACCAAATAATTGGTGCATTGATAAATCCATCGAATAGTACCATTTTAATAGCTCTGGCGAGTCCTCCCGGGTCTGATGCCATCAATGTGGGTCCGAAGATGAGTGGAAAGATACTGTTTTGTATGTATATGAGGAGAACACAAGATGCGTATACGAGTGAGTATTCAATTGTAGAGAACATATAGATATGAGCAAACAAAACACACAAAACATACCCATATCAACATCAACACATACAACAACAACTAGCAAGCTTACCGATTGTACATAATCTCACAGGTACAACCTAATATAGTACCGGAATACAAAACCATTGCTAAATTCCTTTTAAAGTTAAATTTCGTAGTACATACATCTTTATATTGTGCTAATGAATCTGCTAGAAAAGCTTTAGTGCCGGCAGTCATGAAACCGGCTATTAGTGGAAAACCTTTGTAGAATTTTGTTATTGTTGATGTATTAATTGGTATTGCTGACAATGATGTTGTTGTTCTTTTGCAAGATTGTATGTTCTGTACATTATTGAGTGTTGATATTTGGGGAGTAAAGATTGTCGACGATGTTCTTTTGATAGGAGATACAAAGGCCGATGAAACGGCAGTGCCGCCTATCAGTAAAACTATTGATAATCCCCTCTTCATGATGAATCTCTTTTTTATACTATACTATCAAGCTGCCGCCGCTATGATGATAGGGAGAGGAGGAAGAGTGTCAACAACATTAAAGGCGGCAAAAAACGTACTCAAAAGATATGCGGTATCCTTGCAAAAAGATACTTTGTCGATGAAGCTCAAAAGAAGGAGGCGATCATGGAACTCATTGCATAGAAGAATAAACAACAAAGGCATGATATTAGGGACTGTATGATAGTATAGTATTATTGTTGATTATTCGAGCTTCCTTGGATATCTGATCGGCAGGCGTTCAGCAAGGTAGAAAAAGATACTCTTTATATAATAATGCACAAGATATGCAACTTCCGCTGTTGCAACTCGTTGTTGTCAACTTCTACTGCTGGCAATCGTACTAGTCGTCATGATAGACAACTTAGGAAAAGAAGACGACGATCAGTAATACATATATCATCTAATTTGATGATCGTCGTCTGTATATCTCTTGTTGGTATGATCCTATCTGAGAGAATTGCAATACTAGTCTATGCAACTTCTTCTTCTCATCACAATCATCAGATCAATAATAGAATACGAAGTCGAACTTCTTATGACAATAATAGAATACAAAGAAGTAATAATATCTCATCAGTAGCTGCATTTGTTGATACAAAGAAAAGTGTTCATTCATCAAAAAAACAAATACTATCAGGTTCGTCGCCTCCGGCTACATCAAGCTCAACAACAGCACTAAAGTTAAAATTTAAGACCTTCGATGAGATGATTCAACATCATCACTCAACACCCATATTAATAGACTTTTATTCACCAGTTTGTGGTCCATGTAAATTAATGAAGATGGAATTAAAAAGTATCAAGGGAAGATTAGACAAGTTGCATACAGGAAGAAGAATTGGAGGTGGTAGAGGTAGAGTAGATGGGAGTTATGAAGATGATTATAGAATAACATCAGTCGCTACAGGTGATGGTACCACACCAAGTGCATTTGCTAAAGGTGGTATACCGGTATATCATGTGAATACTAATAAATTTCCACAGGTGGGTGTTAAGAATAAGATTAATGGTTTGCCCACGTTGGTGTTATTTCATGAGGGACAAGAATTATGGAGAAATGAGGGTATGATTAGTGGTGGGGAGATTGTTAGAACATTAGAAAGTATATTGAACAAGTAACTACTTGAGTAGAAGTAGAGAAGAATGTTCGGCACTATGTTAGTAAGTATAATTAGGTCACGGCTTTCGAACATTAAAGGGGGGGGCTCCGTAAGATAAATAGAAAAGGATACGAGTAGGCTAAAGTAATCTTAGAAAATCTAACTCCTTGATTTATCTGCCAATGCCAAGTGATGTTGTTTATTAGCAGTTATCACTACCCAGACATCACATTGATACTTCGTCTAGATTTCGTTTGCTCGCTATTTCATTCTCGCATTGACTTTAAATTATCATTATCATTAGCTTTTTTTACTGACGTTTGATTGTCTATATATTGAACTTTATGGATAGGATAATTAGCAGCTGTGTGAGTAGAATAGAAGCAATAGCAGTAGTACAAGAAGATATTAATGGCAGATTGTAGCGTCCGATAGGTGATAAACGATATAGGATACCCTTAACAACATCATCATTAATCAAAAATGCATCTCCTCTCTCAACTTCTACTAGCCACTACTCTTATCAACTTTGTATCGTCCTTCTCTACACCTCCATCATGGGATCAATTGTATGCTATTCCTGTATTATCCAAGCCGTCTCCTCCGATATATCAAAATGTATTGCCCAACGATATAACAGAGAATGAATTGCCAATTTTGTATAGAGACAAAGATTGTATATGTGCAGCATCTCAATCGGTATGGTTGGCATTGGAATGTAAGAATATAGATTACTTAACAGTACTAGTATCAAAAGATGATGATGAATTCGTCGTCGTGCCTCGTATTGTTTGGCCGGGTGATAACGAGGACAGTAGTGTTGAAACCACAGATCCGATTAAAATATTGGAAGATATACAAAAGAGATATCCAGATACGCCACCACAATTCTATCCAAAACTTTCTGCTGCAGTAGATGCAGCACGTTGCAACATTATGAGATTACCAGGTAAGTCCGCGTTTTTGTACTTCTTTACGTTTGTTGAATTCGAGCTAACAATTGTTGCATCTATTCAGGAGTTATGCCACGAAACTCTGACCCTGCCTTTATGAACTTAGCACCATATATGTTTAAAGAGGAACAATGGTAATTAGAAGTTCTCATTGCGTTAGTATCGAAGAAGTAGACGAGATGCAAGAAGAGTATTATCTTGGGAACTATCTTTGTGGTAAGGATGTAACAGCCACTGATATGATTTGGGCTCCATACTTAGAACGATATGCAATACAATTACCTTTGCTATTCCCAAATGATAAACGTTGCAATCCTCGATCATCGACATATGAAGAAGTGGCTAAGTGGTATGCAACTATGGAGAGACAACTTCCAGCATACTCATGTTGTGTCCAGGGCGATGCACGACATTGGAGAAGGTGTTTAGAAAAAGTGGTTACAATACATAATAATGAACGGGCAGTATCAAACGATCAAAAGACAGTTTTGCCGCCGGTGCCAGAGAAGTTTGGATATTGGATGAAAAAGAATCCAAAAGCTGACAAACTTTGGGAAGAGTATAGTTCAACTAGACCTTGGTTAGGAGACAGTCCATTAGAAGAGGTGGCATTATACTTGATAAGAAATCAACAGGATATTATCGCCACTGCGGCATCAAGTGTAGATATGAATCATGATAGTGTTGATGAGTCATTACGAGAGGTTATACAATTGCTATTGTTGGATAGCGATGATAGTAGTTCGAAAGTTGAGCTATCAGAAAAGGCAATCCAAGTTGCAATGTTTGTAAGTGAGACGATTGAAGTGCCAAGAGATATAGCTTATATACCAGCGCTAGCTCTTGGACAGGTAGTAAAGTCAATCATCAGGGTAGAATCACTAGTTAAGTAGCGATAAGATATACTGACTGATCTAATATTGAACCAGTCTATATTGAAGACATGTGTTATGTAACTTAGTTTCTCTTATCGGTAGACATTGTTATAGAGGTGCATCTCTTTTGATTACTCCGATGAGCTAGCACCTCACTTTCCTCACTTTCTTCTGAAGCTGTAGAGACACCACTATAGATGCCGTGGACACCTTTGTAGCCCAATTCTCAACACCCTCTTTCGATATCTGAATATTGTACTATGATGTGCACCCTTCACTTATCTTGAAGAGCTTACATCTAACTATCGTAGGTATATGCATTATGGTTTTTATATAGGATTAACGTAACAGTCAGTAGTAACGATTACTCTCGTGAGTCGCAACAGGATATACATCACTGAATGCAGCTGCTTTATCCCTCTGGTCACTCCTGATTTCGCCCAAGTATTCTTGATAAGCTTGTAATGCTTTTGTGTAATCTTCTTTTGTTGCATCTCCATTGGTGTACATGTCTTTGATATAGTCCAATGATTTACTTTCTCCACCCCTTACTGCAATCATATAGTGTTTTAGGGCTCTATCAAACTTGTCTTCATTATCTTCTAAAGTACCTAGATTGTGTCTTGCATGTACATCACCTCCCATAGCTGCCAACTCATAATAATACACCGCCTTCTCTTCGTCAACTTCTACTCCTTGGCCATGATCATATGCATAACCGATATTATTATAAGCTGCAGAATAACCAAACTCTACTGCCCGATGCCAAAGTGTTAATGCCTTGGTATAATCCTGTGGAAATCCGTCTGTACCCTGATAATACATCATTCCTAGGTTGTGCATTGCATTTGCATCATCAGCCTCCATTCTTTTCGTTAACCTTTCTATTGACACTTTATTTGATTTAGGAGCCACAACTCTGCAAAATGCACACTCGTTTTGTTTTTCTATGTCAACTTTGTTGCCTTGGTTATCGTAGACAGGTGCAAAAGCACATCCGCTGCATATAACCTTTCCGCAACACGACATGTATATCCTTCCTGAGTCCAGTGTTGGTAACTGTATGAAACAGATTGGACAATCTTCTGCTGGCGGTGGTTGTTTGAATAGTTCTATATCATGTAACTTAGCGGACTGTTCAGCAGCAAGTCTGATATGTTCCTCACACTCTTTCTTATGTTTGTGTCGATGTTTCTTTTTGCATGAAGCATTACAATACTTTACTTGTTTACATTTGTTGCATATATTGTTGATATCATCGCCTTCTTTGCCACAATTGGCACATACCGATACTATGTCCTTATCTTTATCTGTCGTACTCATGTTTTGCAATTTATCATTCACATCACATACCCCGTCATCATTTGTTGTACTATCAATCTCCTTATTATTGCAACTACTATCTGATGGGCTCATCATTCTATTTATTATTATTAATAGTGTGTTGTTTTATCACTTGATTGATGACTAACTAGCGCGCAAGCGCGCTAGCCCTCCGGGGGCACCTGCTGTGGGCTTAACTTAGGGCCTCAAATAGTGTTTTCCCCGGTTATGGAGTCAGGGAGTAAATAGTCACAATTCCCTAAAGGACGAGAAGAAATCCTATAATAGTCTAGCGCAAGATAATCAACTCCTCTAATAACCATCTAATAAATCGCTAATAATAATCAATGCTGCTAAATAATACTGTTGCGTGTGGTGGATATAGAGGGTGCCGCCGTTTACATACAAGTATGGTAAAGATGGGGGCGGAGGAGGGAGAAATCATACATACCTACCTAGGATACCAAAAAGAATCAAATTGAAGACTCGGGGTGTGTTGTTATTATGTTACTTTGTTTCTAGAATTGGTCAAACATAATTCTGTCCTCCCTATCCTCGCTCAGTTTAGAATACTTAGCTCAGATCCTGGCTTAACGTGTGTAGGATTTGTGTTCGATATGATTGAATAAAGAGTTTTGATGCATATGATATGCACTTTTACTTATCTTGAAGAGCTTAAATCCGTGTAAGGCTTAATATTAATCTCTTCTACTGAAGTAGATTATATCCCTGATTCATAATAACGACACCTTTCGTCCAATACAGCAGCTTTATTCCTCTGGAAACTCTTAATCTCTCCTAAGTATGTTTGATATGATTGTAATCCTTTCATGTAGTCTTTTTTTGTTGCATGTCCGTTTGAGTATAAGTTTTGAATCTGCTTTAAAGAGTCAGAGTCACCACTCCTGGCTGCAATTATGAAATGTTTTAACGCTCTATCCATGTCGCCTCCTTTCTTTTCCATAAGACCAAGATTGTACCTTGCTACTTCTTGTCCTCCAATAGCCGCTAGCTCGTAGTAATGTTTGGCCTTCTTCTTATCGACTTCTACCCCTTCTCCTAAATCATATGCAACACCAATACCGTTATAAGCTGTAGGATAACCAAGCTCTGCTGCACGATGGTAAAATTCTAATGCCTTGTCCGAATCTTGTGGTAAACTATATTCACATCCTAGATTGTAGATTGCAATAGGATCATTGGCCTCCATTCTTTTCTTTAACCTTTTATCTTCTTCCTCTTCTGAAGCAGGTGGTGGAGTTCTGCAGAAAGGACACTTAAACTCAACAATTACATTGCCTTGGTCATCATAAACAGGAGCAGTAAGACACCCATTGCATATTCTCTTTCCACAGCATGACATGTAAGTATTTCCCGTGCCTAGTGTGGGCATCCGTATGAAACAAATCGGGCAATCTCCATGTAATGGTGGTGGTTGTTTGAATAGCTTTTCGTCATGTAACTCAGCGGCTAGTCTCATATGTTCCGCACACTCTTTTTTATGTTTGTGTCGGTGTTTCTTCTTACAGGCAGCGTTGCAATACTTTACTTGTTTGCATTTGTTGCATGTATTATTGACATCACTACCCTCCTTACCGCAATTGGCACATATCGACACTATATCCTTATCTTTATCTGTAGTCATGTTATTTTGTAGCATATCGTTAACCTCGCATACACTTGACGTTGATGTACCGCCGTCAACCTCCTTATTGTTGCAACTACTATCTGATGTGATCATTATTCTATATAGTAGTATTTCCAAATAGGTAAGTGCGTTGTTTAAGAGGTACTTTTATTTGCATAATGTCGTTAGTACAATCGATTAGTAGAGTTGCAGTAAGGTGACAAGTGACACGTGATGTGTAGAAATATGTGTAGTCTACTCGAGCGCAAGATAACCACTAAAACTTGTCCTTCACTAAGAAAGGATAATCAATAATACTATCTGCCTCTAGTACAGCGTATAATGGTGATGCAGTGTCGAGTAATTTGGTGTAGCTATGTAGCAGCAAGCAGGAAGTTGATAACAGGGGGGAGTCGGAGCTAGTCGGAGGTAGAGCGAAAAAATAAAATGATGAATCGCCAAGAATAAAAAGATATCATCATTCATGAGAGTAGAAGCCATGTCTCAAATATCTTGATATCCTTAGTACGTGGCTCAGACGTAGCATTATCGTGAGTAGGGTTATAATGCTCATCTTAATGTGTGTTCTATGTGATTGAGTAAAAGAAGTAAATCTTTAGTTTTGCTATTTTGATACATATGATGTGCACTTTTACTTATTTGAAGAGTTTAAATCTAACTATCGTATTCATATTGTACTTATAGTTTTGATATTAATCTCTTCTACTGAAGTAGATTATACCTCTAAAGTCAATAGTAACGATACCCATCATAGGCCGCAGCAGCTTTATCCCTCTGTCGACTCTTAATCTCTCCTAAGTATGTTTGGTAGGATTGTAATGCTCTTGCGTAATCATCTTTTGTTGCATCTCCTTTTGTATATAACTTTTTAACTTGATCAATTGCCTGCTTCCGTCCGCCCCTTGCCGCAATTATGAAGTGCTTCAATGCTCTATCTATATTGCCTGCCTTCTTCTCAAAACAACCAAGATTATACCTTGCTGTAAGATCTCCCTTCATAGCTGCTAGCTCATGATAATGCAAACTTTTCTCCTTATCATCTTCTACACCGTCCCCCGTAGAATATGCATTGCCAATATTGCAATATGCTTTGGCATAACCAAGCTCTGCCGCTCGATGCCATAATTCTAATGCCTTCTTACAATCTTGTGGAAATCCATTCGTCCCATAATAATTGTAACATCCTATATTGAAGATTGCAACAGCATCTCCTGCCTCAAATCTTTTCTTCTCTCTTTTTATTCCTTCTTCTACTGTAGTAGGAAGAGGCGTTCTGCAAAAGGGACACTTTTTCTCATTATCAACTTGACCTTGGTTATCATAAACAGGTGCATGGATACATCCACTACATATAAATTTACCACAACACGTCTTGTACCTCGTCCCCGATTCAAGTGTAGGTGAACGTATAAAACAAATGGGACAATCATCTTTCGGTGGAGGTTGTTTGAATAATTCTATATCGTGTAGGTTAGCGGCGTTTTGGGCAACAAGTCTGATATGTTCCTCACACTGTTTTTTGTGCTTGTGCCGATGTTTCTTTTTGCATGCGGCGTTGCAATATTTCGCTTGTTTACATTTGTTGCATGTATTGTTGATATCACTACCCTCCTTACCACAATTGGCACATACCGATACTGCTATATCCTTATCTTTATCCGTCGTACTCATGTTTTGCAATATATCGTTCACATCACAACTTGGTGAACCGTCAACCTCCTTATTGCCGCAACTACTGTCTGCAACTGATGTGACCATTATTATATATACTACTATTGCCAAATAGGTGAAACGTATTGTTTATTAAGAAGCAGGTACTTTTATTTGCTTGATATGACATTAGTAGTACAATGATTAGTTGCAGTAAGTTAGTAAGTTGACACGTGATGTGTTCAATTTGAAATATGTTTAGTCTACTCGAGCACAAGAATATCAACTCCACTAACTAACCAATAAATCGCTAATGATAATCAAGCCGCTAAATAATGCGTATGGTGATATGGAGGTGCCGCCATACTGCCATCATCATGAGGAGTTAGGGTTAGGGGATAGAGGGGGGGGGGGGAAATGACAAATAGGATACCGCGAATAAAAAGATACGAACGGTTTGATTTGTTACGAATGATAGAAGTTGTCTTCTTTTATTAGTATCATCAAGCTGCAATCCAACATATAAATTGATACCAAAGTTGTAGAAAAGCCACGTCACCTAGCGTCATTTGAGAGATTGAAAGATGTAAATCTCTTTTCGTCATTTTTTTAGATCCGTATCACCACATCATACAGCTCTGCCTGATAGGTAGAGATATCGGCAGCACCGCATAATAAATTCACTAGTGTTCTCAAGTATACTGTTATCACCATCCTCTTCTTTAAACTCTTGGACAACAGCAGCCGACAGTCACTCGGATATCTCCTGGCTAATATAGAAAATGGCAACTACAAATGCTTCCTGTAAACTGCATCGTCGGTCTAATACTTGTGATGAACCAATGATTGGCGGTAAGCGGAAGCGACGAAATGATACTGCAGAGCCATCATCTAATAATATGATCAATGATGATGGAAGTAATCGTCAAGCTCGTCAACCTATGCGAGGACATCGTCGTCACAAACATACAATAAATGAACATTGCAATAAAGATATATCATCTAAACGACAGAGACGACGACGTCGTCATAAAGAAGAGTTGGCATATAAAGCAGCAACTATTCAACAGGCACTCGATGATACAGAAGGACGACGATCACCACACAACATGTCTATGAAAAATCGACACGACGAGCATGCATTGCAATCATGTTTGGGTAGTTTTGATACTAGTTCGGTCAAGTTGGTATCTTCTACAGATTGTGATAAAGAAGACGAAGAAGACAAAACAGATTCATCATCGAGTAGTCATAGTAATATGAACGAGCAGTGTGGTATATCGTCGACGTCTATGAGTATGTATGAAGAACTCGTTCACTCGACAAGACAATGTTACAAATCTCTCAATGGGAACGGTAGCAGAAAGTCTACTCGTACTACCGCTTCTTATAGTGACAACAACAAAGTACAACAATCTAGAAATGGTAATAACTCAAATGATAATAACGGAGAACGTTTAGAAGACTCGAGAAGCACATTGACACCACCGCCAACAGTTAGACGCTCATCCTTCGATAACTTCTTTAATAACAATCATTATCGATATAAGAATATCGATAGTGATAATAGAAGTGAGTACGAGCTATCAAGTAATATGGCTGATGATGAGAGTAGTACACATTTAGATGAAAGAAGTAGCTGTTGTGATGACGACAATGACGAGGTGTCTAATCATTACGAGGAGAAGGAGACGAGCAAGAGGAAGACAGAACAAAGGGGATACTATTCAGTTGTTGGATAAGCTGATTATTCAGCAATAGTAGTGGATAGCATACATATAACATAGGGTCTAAGGATATAAGTAGAGTTTAATTTGATTTCATTACTAAAGTTTTCTTTCTTTGTATTACAATTTGTACGTCCAATGGATATCAAGTACTTCCAATACAGTAACAATGTTAAGACCTTATTGTTGATGTGCACGTGCACAATAGACATGCACACAGATCTATTAATACCAATACTATCCGATCAAAGACGCTCATATCTTATGAGCTACATATGTGAAATGAGAATGAGAGGATACCACTAGTGACGAGTCTACAATTAAGTATTGTTCATAACATATCCAACTCTTCTATGTGATCATAGAAGTTATCTCCGCTAATAGACGAGAGATCTGATCAGCATACTTCTTCTATCCCTCACATAGTAATGTACAAGTCTTGAAGGGTATCCTTTCACTTTTGTCGTGGCGGTTGGATGTGGTTAGATCAGCTCATCAGCTCCCCCCCTAACTCCCTATGTACATAGAAGTGTGGTATTATAATACAATAAGCAAAGTAAAGATAGAGATGCTAGATGGGCAGAATTCGCCAGAAGAAGGGCAGCAAGCAGTAATAATGCCGAACGATGTCGATAATGTTAGCGGAGAGGAGATAGTAGATACTACTACTACTAACAATAACACAACAATATCCAACATGAACATTGAAGAGACAGAAGAGACATTAACATCGTCTCCACAACAACCATTCTATAGAAAACACAAGCAACTTATTCTTATTACAATTTGTACTTTAGCTATCATTGTAATCGTTGCAGTATCTGTACCTCTGACGAAGGATACGCCTAATGTTAGAGCCGAGACAGATTATTTAAGTGGCAGTGGTGTTAGTACACCTTATTACCTTACCATCAGATGAATCGTTAGGGCATTTGATAATATCTTACTAGCATCGGACTAATAGAAACTTGTTAGATTGTTGCTCCTGTGCCATTGCATTACTGAGACGTCCCATCATAATAGATGGACTAAATGTTGAATAGGGATTCATTAATCGATCGAACATTCCCATTATTCCATTACCGTTTCTACTAAACTGTGAAGGACCGCGGCTGTGTTACTTGTCTCCGTGGATTGCCTTGTTGATAATGATAACCAGTGATTTGTATTGTGTTCTATCTTATATTGTTCTTCTACAATTACGTCGTCATATTAATATCTAATAACATATCAATTAGCACAGTACTCTTAAGAAACTTATATTGTTTCTCCCTTACACCGCAAAAAGAAATCTGGTCATACGGGTGGCCGTACGACCGGCGACCATCCTA
>Ga0075439_15485_pt1 | contig 12329 bp, 6 predicted proteins | sample MintriSingleCell_FD_74264 | JGI IMG/M metagenome (GOLD analysis project Ga0075439, IMG submission 74264) | Marine eukaryotic communities from Monterey Bay, USA to study complex ecological interactions - Minidiscus trioculatus JGI Plate_4_G5... | ecosystem: Environmental > Aquatic > Marine >... | reverse complement strand
AAAAAGAAGGGCCACAATACGAATCAATCATGTACAAAGAAGACAGAAGACGGACATATCCAAAGTGTCGACGAACAAGGCTCAGATGATGAGGAAGAGCCCCATGTTGAATGTATCCTTCACCCAACTACAACATCGGGCAGCACTCTTACTGACTTTAGTGAAGACAAGTCAACAGTTCTCTCTTCACAAAGTGAAAACAATAGTACCAAAATGATTGTATTGCAGGTTCTTGATGATATTCTTGGCACTGTGTTTGATCGACTTGGTGTACAAAGCGAAGAAGATTTTAATGACTTTACGGATGCAATACCAGTCAAATCTCCCTCGCCAAGACAATCCCAAAAGCAATCTGTACACGAGGATATAAGAAAAAGTGTCGATGATAGTGAAGTGGCATCTACAGCTATTATTTCAAACAAAGGTCCAACTAGCGTTGGCGCCGCAATGGATTTCTTAAAGCGATCAAACCATGTCAGAACTCATTCACAGTCTTCAGTGAAGTCTCATGAACTTTGGGCTTCAAGATCTAGACGACCAAGTCTATCAACAGGGGCAAACAAACAGCAACAAATTCTTAAGCGGTCTATGTCTTACGGAGACGGTTCAATGTTAAAGAAGCCGCCGAATACCGACCAAAGCGAGGGAGCAGACCGGCAATCGTCAGACTCTCCATTACTCCCCCAAGCAAGTCAAAACGAGACATCTATATTTGATGGTGCACCGTTATGTCTATCCGGAGCCCTTGATGGTTGGAATAGTGTTGCTTGCAAAAAGAAAGAAGATACAAGCATTTTTACAGATCTTCTTCAAAGTAAGAAAGGCAATACCAGTCTAGATGGGGAAGATATCAATTTGGTATCGTCAACTGCAGCATCCATTGCATCATCGTCAACAAGAGACTTGGAAGACGCAGCTGATCTCGATCTTGAGAATGATTACCTTGTTTCATCACCGGTACTCGAGTGTGATGATGAAGATACAAGTAAGACAAATCATTTCATCCGTGTGTCGACCGTAGGATTACCTGATACATCTACTACCAAGACAGATGTTGATGTCATGCCAGCAGTACAGGAGGACACAATCACTGAGTCACCTCATGATATTGAGTTGTCTCCACCACCTTCAGCTCCACCAACTCCTCCACCAACGCTTTCACCTATCCTCGTGTCACTTGCCGATCTAGGACAACTAAGAGAAGCTGCATTGTCCGTTGATTTGACTCAAGAAAGAAGTACCAATAATGATTTGACACCCCCAAAGGCGGATGACTGGCCGAAACCGCCCCTATTTACAGGTAGTCCTCCAAAGGCTCTCACTCCAACAGCTACTCGGACATTGAAAACGAGTCTCTCAAGAGATGATCTCCGCTCTATCGATGAAGGCAGGAGACCGCCCCGGTCGAGAGATGATCATCATACCATGAGCCATCGACAAGTTGATGCTCTATTGAGCTATCGAAATGTAGTTGCACAATCAGGGCCGAGAAAACCACCAAGTATAAAGTCATACGACGGAAAACAAAAACATCGAGACGATTCTCATCCTAGCTTGACAAGAAGTAGTAGAAGTATAAGGACGTCGAGAAGTAGTTTGAACTGGCCACCAGGACCTGATTTCCCAAGTCTATCATCACGAGACGGAAATCCTCTGACATCCAGTGTAGCTTCAATGCCCTCCTTCAAAGAACCAATATTGAACAAAGTTCTTCATCTAGATTTGGTCTGTGCTCAAAGTGAAAGCGGGTTAGATGGAGTAGATGATGCAAGCCACATTAATGTTATACCAAGAGCTCATACAGATGATACTATGACAAAAGATGGTGCCACAACAATATCATCCACACCCGAAGCTGTCGAGAAAGTAGCACTAAAGGAAGAGAGAGATTCATGGAGAGATATGTGCCTAACATTAGGGGCTGAGAATGCTAAGTTGAGGAATCTGTTAGCATCAAAAATGTGTGCTCCGTTGTATCATCCATCTGGATATTCACAAGAAGTAGTACCATCTTACCATCAAAACTATGAGCAGCAGTGGCCAGCACACGGTCAATTTCCAAATCAATTTTCTTCTCACTCGATTGTTGCCATGAGTGATGCTGGTCATAGAGCTGATTATGACTCGTCAGCAATGAGTGAAGATGGCGCTGATACTATGCACCCAAGTATTGTTGCTATAGGCCATGAGAGTCAGAGTAGTATCGCCTGGCAAGCCAGAGGCGACCAAAGCTATTCACGTCGTACATCAGCAGGTGGAACTTATGCCGAGTCTGACACATCTCTAGATCATAATATTGGTCAGGACTCTCATGTATTTTCTGGACTACACCAAGTTTATCCCCAAGATGGACCTATACCTTTACATGGTATCGAATCCCGTCTTAGTAAAGATATTAGTAGATATATGGTGGCATTAAAGTCACAGCTGAAAAAGAGTGAAGGCCATCGGTTACGAGCTGTTGAAGCAATGAGTAAGACTGTCAAGGCACTATGGCCAAGAGCTCAGATCAAAATGTACGGATCACATGTTACACAGTTGTGCCTGCCTTCATCAGACTTGGACTTTGTAATATCACTTCCTGCCGTTCATAAAAATGCTCCAGCAACTGCACCTGGTGATCTTGAAGGTAGAAATGCCATCATAGAGACGAACCAAAAAGTCTTGGCTAGACGATTGAAGGCGGAATCATGGCCAGATCAACGAACAATCAAGGTTATAGAAAGAACTGCTGTTCCCGTCATCAAGGTGTCTACGAAAGGCTCACGATCACGTGTGGTACAGTTGGATTTGAGTTTTGACGCTAAGGAACATCATGGTCTCGAGGCGTTGAAGATGATACAGCTCATTTTAGAGGTGAGTGAATGATTTGATGGTACATTCTTTGTTTCAGATTGTGTGCGATTTAACCTTATGTCCCTTTGCAGCAATTACCCATGGTCAGACCGATCGTCTTGGTGCTGAAGCAGTTCTTACTCGATCGTGGCTTATTGACATCCTACACGGGTGGCTTGTCATCTTATTGTCTATTTCTTATGGTGGCTAGGTACTGTCAAGAACAAGCTCCATCATGGCAGGATGTTGGTAGTTTACTTATGGGGTGAGTTAATCTACATATTTGATCAGTTACTTGCTATTCATAATCTCATCATCTCTTCCTTTTGATATCATAAGACTCCTTGACTTCTATGGCAATTATTTCGACCCCCGAACGACTGGTATTAGTGTTCGAACAAGACAGTACTTCTTTCGGTCTCAAGATGTACTTCAATCATCTAACCAGGACATATCTGATGCTCATTGGAACAATCATCAATTTTCCGATTTGACAAAGAGAAATAGTTTCTCTTCCAAACATCGATACCAACACAATCGTCAGTTTAGTTACCAAAACACACAAACGAACACGTCACAACAGAAGCAGCAATTCAAGTCTGGCAAATTTGACCCTATATGGGTAGAGGACCCGTTGAATCCAGGCAATAATGTAGGAAGGAATGCCTTCAGGATATTTCAAGTCCAACGTGCCTTTTCAGATGCTCATAGAGCGTTGGTGGCATCTCTTGAATGGGATATCAACTCTGAGTTTGGCGATGATGGAGAGTATCCATTGTTGAAGTGTCTACTTGCTAACGAGGATGTGTTCTTCACGATTGATTGATAATAGTGATGCCAATTAGGATCTAGGTAGTGTAACTTGAGTAGAAAGTAGCAAAAGGATCTCTATTATTGTGATGCTGCTACTCGACTTCTTCTTAAAAGCGACAGAGCATTAGAATAGTACACAGTTGTATGAAACTTCTAAAAATGAAAGTTATGGTGAAACTTTTAGATTAGAAAGACATAAAGAGCTATCAAGCCGCATAGATGCAATAGACGAGAGAGAATCATATATACTATCAATAGGTTAGGTTGATCGGTACAAACAATATATTCTGATTATTATTAAAGCAAGCACATCAATAATGCAATGTAGATTAGTAATAAGTAGATGTATTATTAGAAACAAAAGAATAAATGATGTCAACAGACGTTTCATGTCATCACAATCTACTTGTGGCAGTAGTCACGATGATAGGTATACCCATCAACAACGGCGAAGAGCAGTTGTCACTGGATTAGGTGCTGTTACGCCTCTTGGTTATGATATAAATTCTACTTGGGAAGGTGTTCTACAAGCCAACAATGGTATGTTCCAATCTCAAAATGATACTGTTGGAATAACAACTTTATATAATGCATTGCAACAACAGAACTTATCAACTGCCCAGTTTGATAAAGAGTGGGAACTGTTAAAAGATTTGCCTTGTCAAGTTGCTGCAGCGGTACAAAACGTTCGGATAATAAACCATCCTCGATTTGCTTCTTCTGACACTAGACCTGTGTGGCTGGATGGGCGAACGTCCAGATTTATACAACTAGCTCTTATAAGTGCACACGAGGCGATTGCCAATTCAGGTTTAGATGAGTGGTTAGGCAATAATAGTAAACAAACAACATCTCAATCAAAAATGGAGTTAGAAAGCAGGAGAGAAGAATATGGTGTATCAATTGGCAATGGTATGTCATCTTGTAGAGACATATCTATATCATCAACAAAGTCTCTACGAAAATTGTCACCGCACTTTGTTCCACAGATATTGCCAAACTCTCCATCATCACGGATTTCCATTCATAACAATCTACTAGGTCCAAACCTAAGTCACTCAGAAGCGTGTGCTGCTGGTGCTGTAGCCATAGCTCAAGCAGTGGAACTCATACAATCTGGCAAAGTGAAGGGCATGGTTGCTGGAGGTTGCGAAAGCTCCGTCGATGCATTAGGAATGGGCGGATTCAGCAAGTTGAGAGCATTGAGTACCAGCCATGATCCTGAGTCATCTTCCCGTCCATTTGATTCAAATAGAGATGGGTTCGTTCTTGCAGAGGGGGCAGCCATGATGGTGTTGGAAGAGTATGAACATGCTATGGCTAGGGGTGCTCCGATAATCGCAGAAGTACTTGGAGTTGGTTACAGTGGAGATGCCTTTCATATAACTTCCCCGGAAAGAGCAGGTAAAGGTGCAGCTAGATCAATGCAAAATGCTTGCCTTGATGCAAATAGGAGTATGAACAATGTAGATTATATCAATACTCACGCGACAAGCACTCCCGTAGGTGACGTTGCTGAGATGACCGCGATTCGACTTGCATTAGATCGATGTTCATCGGAGAAGACAGACCATCCTCCATTACTAGTTTCGAGCACTAAAGGCGCAACAGGCCATTTGCTCGGTGCAGCAGGAGCTCTCGAAGGCTGTCTGACAGTGTTATCATTATCGGAAGATATAGTGCCTCATACCCAAAATCTAGAGACTGTGTGTGATGACATATCCCAACTATTATCTCGCCCAAATCATGGCACAAGATCAATTCATTTACTCAAGGATAAGCCTATGCTTAGAGCAGACTTGACAGTGGTTAATGAGAGCAGCGGTATTAAGCAAACACGTCTTAATACAGCCATGAGCAATAGCTTTGGATTTGGTGGTACTAACGTGTCAATATTATTTGGCAAAGCAAATGAAAGCGATGATCTATTAGATGAAATTATATACACGGATGGGTCTTAATTATTATCACTTATGAAAACAATTCACATGGTTATCCAGTCTTTTGTTTTTTACTTGCAGGACCATCCTCTCCACTACTAGCATTAACTTTATCTGCAAATAGCCACCCTCCCATGACATTATCTCCACCATTAGCTTTCCCTGCAACACTTGGCGCCCCCAACCCCGGAACACTCATATTATAACCCTTCTTCAATGCTAATGCAACATCAACAACATCCATAGATTTGGATCCACGATGTTTTGATAACTTAATTGCATCTTTTGTTACCTTCTCTACAAAGGAATCTGCCATTTCTAATAAACGTTCTTGTACATCAGCATCTAACTTGTATGATGGATCAATTGAATTACATAACTTTTGTAGCTTTTCTCCAATAAGAGGTACTGGTGTCGTTGTTGAATGACTACTATTTTTATCAGCTGATGTACTTTTTATATCACTCGTTGACAATCGTGCATCGGCATAATCTGGTCGTTGTGTAGATTGTTGTAACATTACTTTTGGTTGTATATTGTTATTATTTGCAGAGGATATGTTTGATTGTGGTACAGCCATACTACCTTGCTGCTGTTGTCTTTGTTGTGCTTGAATTTGTCTCTGTGCATGTTCTTGCTGCTGAGCTTGTAATTTTTGTGCTTGAGTCGGTATAGATGTTGGTAAATGCTGTTTGAAATGTGGTGGCGCATTCGGCTTTAATGCCTGAGGTAATTGTTGTTGGCCACCGGGAGGTATTGTTTGTTGTGGATGTTGACTATTTGCAGCAACTTGTCTAGCATTATTCTGTTGACGTAAACTCTCTGCAACAACTTGAGCTGGATCAACTGCAGCAGTAGATGATGGAGGAGAAGGATTTGTACCAGTAGGAACGGCGGGAGGTGATGCTCCTTCTTGTGGAGGCTTATTTAACATAGCAAGCTCTTTCCCTTTTCCTTTAGCCATTGTTAATTAAAAACTTAATATCTTGATATATAAATAGCGCACCGATAAAAAACACAAAACCTTTCTGTGATAGTATGATCAGTATATATTACTGAAGTATTATCCAGGCTTCATAAAGGCTACATCATAAAGAACCAAGTGATTGCATTAATTCACTTTATTGTAATTGGTTGGGAGTCTTTGATAACTAAATGGGAAATTTCTTTAGTTGTTGTTAAGACCAGGTGTTTCAGATAGATGAAAGAAGCCTGCAGCTGCCGCGTAACAATTGAAGTATTATTATGATAATATTATATATTACCAAGAAATCAAACAATCCAGAGTAAACACACATCACTCATTTTGATTTGGCATCCTACCTTCGCGGGTATCATCACATCTACACTAAAATGTTGCAGAGTAAAACACCTTATTCTTCTTTCCACCTCCTTTGGCCTTTGATACACTACCATCATCAGTATCATCTTCTAACCAACCGTCTGGTATTACATCTCTACTAACTTTGGCCTTGAATACACCCCCTTGTCCACCAACTTTTACACCCTTCTTCAAGTATTCCACTCTTCTAATCTCTGTTGCTCTCATGCCACTATCAGCTCCAAATGCTGCAACGCTTCGTTGAAAGTCTGGATTGCATCTTTGTTCGAGAGTTGTTTCAAATGTTTTTCCAAGCTCTACTATAGCCACTGCTTGACCTTTGGTAAACCCAGGTGGCAGTGATTTAAGAGCTTGTATCTCATCATCATCTAGACCTCCACTCTTCATTACATCTATGTGACGATTACCATCTGGATAAGTCCTTTGACCTACATGCAATAGCATCTTTGTCCCCTCGGGATATGTAGTAAACATTGTTCCATTTCGAGTTTCTAGTGTCTTGTATCCATTTGCCAATAATGCAGCAAATGGTAAGTTCATGCTAAATGTCCTCATGTTTACAGTGTTGCCGTCATCAGCATCTGCAACAGCATTTGACGAAAGTATTTTAATGTTTGATGCACTTTGCTTGCCATTCTGAGTATTAGTAGTAATTGTAAATGATAACTCATCACCCTCGCTTACTTCTTGCCCATTTGGAAGAGCACTAAAGTGAAAGAAAGCGTCTTTTGTCCCTCTACCACCATGTTGGATGAAGCCAAATCGTTTCTCTTGGTTGATATACTTTACTTTTCCTCTATATATCTCATTTGGATCTGACGGCTTGATTGTTGTGATTGTATTATCCCATTCCACTATAGTTCCAGGAGTTTTATGAGTCGACCATTCTTTGTAATGTTCAAGTGCATTTGTCCATGTGCTCTCCTCATAGATACCATTCGGACAATGTACTGATAGCACACCCAAATGTGATACTACATAGCGTCGAGTGATAGATAAACAAGATGTGAGCACAGTAATCAACATATTGTTGATGATATGCATGATAATACGTGAGAACAGTGTATCAAAATGATTTTATGATGATATGCAATGTTTATACATTCATAAACACTTACCTGGTTCACAATTACCATACTTGCCATCACGATTGTCATCAAAGAAGAGCATATCCTTATAATCAATACCAGATGCATGTTTAATATTACTAAAATGTTGTAGTTTATCGCCGGGGAAGATTTCTATATGATCAAATAACTCTCTTAATTCAAATTGATTTAATAAATCATGTGCCCAATCAACAGACTTTGTTCGTGATGCTATTGCAAACTTAACATCTGAATATTGTTCATTTCTAATTTGGTCTATTATACTTTTAACTGCTGGGTAGAGTGTCACATCCTTATGTGCAACTGGATATTGATTCGATCTTTGCAACTTTCGTAGTTGATATAATTCAGGTGTCCAAAGTGTATTATCTAAATCGAATACTATTAGAGATGGTAGAGAGTTGAGAATGAGTGTGGACGATGACGTGGGTGATGATGAGATACATCGAGAGACCAAGTTTGAGGTATGTGTGGTAGTGAAAGCTGACACCAACTTAATCAACATTGATATTTGGAAGAACGATACTAGCAGATACATTATATATCGTTTTCAATAGCAATACCTCCAATACTAATAATCCTTTACCCTCAATCAATCCTCATCCAATAAATCCATCCATAGTTGCATAAATGAGAACATGGGGTCTCACCTAAATTATTAGGTATTGTTCCTTTCATGAACGAACCTAATACTCTCATAATCAACTTAGTGTGAGTGGATGGATGAGGTTGGATGGACGATAGAGGGGAAGCAGATATTCAGAAAGCTAAAACGTACATCAAATCACATACCATAACTAATAAGGACATTAAGTTAGCTTACTTGTAATACCTACAAAATGGCACCAAACTTAATCAAATCAACATCATCGGGTGTATCTGATAGTAGCTCTGAATGTTGTGTAGATACAACAAAGACTCCAAAGATTGGGCCCGAGCCGACGTTAATATCTCGACGTCAAGTGGATAGCTTATATTCTATCCTGGAAGCAACAACTAATGCACTCAATCAATTAGAAATACCATACATTCTTACCGGTGGCAGTTTACTAGGAGCAATTCGACAAAACTCTATATTATTTTGTGATGATGATATAGACATTGCAATTCTAGAATCAGGAGGTGGCAATGAAATGTATGAAAAAGCAAAAGTAAACCTTCCTACTCTACTAGGAAATGAATATCAATATACTATCAAACCATGGGAAGGTGGGGATAAGATTAGATTAAAGGCATGCTCTAATGTATTTCTTGATGTGTTTGTGATCAGAAGATACAACAATATCGATGAACTAATTGAAATCATAGGAACAAAAAAGAATGGAGATAAGCAAAGTGATGAGTATGTGAATGGAATTGTGAATACCATCAATAAGGCATTGCATTCACAGGGAGAAATTAATATGATTGACAATGATACTGACACAACAACACTTGAGCTACCATGTCCTATATATCACTTCAGTACACGTAAGGCAATCGAACTATGGTCGAAGGAAGTGTACAGAGAATGTGAATTATATCCCATTGTACACAATTTGATCATGGGACCTATCACTGGACTCTCTGGTCCACAAACTCCAGTGTTGTTATTAAAGCGAGCTTTTGGTGATGATTGTTTTAAAGTGTACTACCAGAGTATGAGCCATGGTAACAATAAAACTGCTGGAAAGCACATCAAAGACGACATAACTAATTTAAAACCTCTTGTTGGAAATGGAGGTCAGTGGATGAGTAGTGAAAAGACTCCTCTTTCTGATGAACATTATATACCAATGCAACCAGTTATTAAAGCAAAAAGAAGATATACTCAACACAACAAGGCGACACTCTTTGAATACTTGGAAAGGCAGAGCAAAGCAGAGGTTCAGATACTGAGAAAAGCTGGAGTTCTACCAGATCTGTCCGCCAACAATCAAACGACTACTCATATCATATCAGAAGAGAAAAAGAAACGAACTGTATATATGGATGGTGTATTTGATTTATTCCATGTTGGTCATCTTAATGCTATTGAACAATGTAGTAAGTTGGGAGACCGAGTCATTATTGGAATTACTGGAGATGAAGACGCTTCCGGATATAAGAGGCAGCCAATAATGTTACAAGCTGATAGAACAGCTATAGTCAAGGCTCTAAAAGCTGTTGACGAAGTCGTATGCCCATGTCCATTGGTTGTAACAGAAGAGTTCATGAGAGAGAAGGATATTGATTTAGTAGTTCATGGGTTTGCCAATCCTGGCGACAAGGAGAAACAAAGAGAGTTCTTTCATATTGCGATGGATCAAGGCAAGTTTCAAGAGATTGATTACTACTCACACCTGAGCACCACTGATATCATTCGACGCATACAACAACAAGAGGATGAAGATGACGAGAATAAACAGATAGAAAAGAAGTGGTTTGGTAGTGCATTAACGGCAGCCACAAATGGCTCATCAGCACTAGAATATGATCCATTTACAGTAGATCTCAGAATTGTTATCGAGACACAACTCCGAAAAGCGACCAAGAAGAGGAGTGAAGCTCTAAATGCCATTAAAGAAGCAACTAGCGTATCAATATATGAAGATATCATGAACAAGTTTAGTAATGGAAAGTATGCTCAAGAAGGTACATTTGACTACGACCCACAGACATATAAACTTCGGGAGAGCTTCCTTGAATCAGCCCATTTACCACCTGACTTTGACTTGTCTCGACTACACGAAAATGTAAATCAAAACTTGAAGGATGAGCTGATGTTTGCCTTTGCGAGCAATTATCGACAGTTTCAAACAGTATACGATGATTTCGTCCGACGAGTATGTGTTCCGTTTGTGGCATCAATGTCAGAGAAGCCTATAGAAGAAGTATATTACCAATCATTTCCTTGTGTGAGGATGATCCGGCCTGGTGACTTTTCCATAGGACCACACGCTGATACTGCGTATGGTCATCATCCATGCTCGATAAACTTCTATATACCTTTGACGAAGATACAAGACACTGCTTCTCTTTTCCTTGAGAGCAGACCGGGAAGTGAAGACTGGCATCCTATTATAGGTCATTATGGCATGATCAAGCATTTTGCTGGCGCAATTTGCGCTCATTGGACACCTGAAAACAATACCGACTTCACCCGAGTGTCCCTAGACTTTCGAATCATTCCTGGAACCATGTATCATGCTCTCAAGTGTGGAGGCAAGCATTCGGGAGGCGTTAGAGATGTATACAGAGAAAAGGATGGTTACTACAGCCGTAGCACATGTGCAAGTAATGTCTCGGATGTATGGAATAGAGAAGGTCCACTCAATACGCCTGATGCTCGTTTTGGTTATCCGTGGACCAAATATAAACCAACTAAACTAAAATATTGAAGACTATCCACAGTCAATCACATCCCTCCTTCTAAAGACAAAAATAAACTAACCGAGTTAAGATGTTGACAATATGACAAAACATACAGACAAGATCAAGTAATATTTGTCTTTTGATATCAACCAAACCTTACTAAGATTATATCGTAAAAACAATATTATATATTTTTTCTTTTTCACTTCATTTAACCCTTACGGACAAACTTTCGCTCTGGTGGAGTTCTAACCCTACGTCCTTCCCTGGAACGTCCACGGACAATACGTTGATGCACAGCAGCCTCAACACAGTAGTACATCTTAATGTAAAGCTTGGGAAGTTGGTACTCTTGGTATGCAGAAGCTTCCTTAATATCTCTAAGTGATGATGCATCAACGATGTTACGTACGACGAAACGCTTGATGGCCTTATCCTTGGGGATAGCCTTTCCAGTGGATGCACATCTATAATGTTTTATCAATGGGAATATAGTGTATGGATAGTGGATAGAGAGGGGTAATATATATTGCATTGTTGAGTATTAAGGAGATATAAATTGATGTATGTAGTAATATTGCAAATGACTAAGAGTCATCCTACAAAACTATCTGCACACAAAACAACTCACCTAACACGCTTAACGTGTCCACGTCCGTGCTTATTTCTTCCGTGATTACGTCTCTTGACAGTCATGATTGCAATATATAATTAACTGCAAGAAGGGGATACGAGGTAAAAAAAAATTAGTATATCTATGAATAAAATGTATACATATCCAGGCCACAAAATCGAATGCTTTTACACCGCATACGTTCAACACAATATAAACAATCTAATAATGATATCCAACCGCTGCATTTGGCTTACAAATAAGGACAGTAACTAATCAACACAACACACCTCAACTTTTTGTTGTTATTGTTGTTAGCGTCGACGACCAGACGAAAATTTACC
>Ga0075439_12973_pt1 | contig 12332 bp, 7 predicted proteins | sample MintriSingleCell_FD_74264 | JGI IMG/M metagenome (GOLD analysis project Ga0075439, IMG submission 74264) | Marine eukaryotic communities from Monterey Bay, USA to study complex ecological interactions - Minidiscus trioculatus JGI Plate_4_G5... | ecosystem: Environmental > Aquatic > Marine >... | reverse complement strand
ATAATACACAATAGTAAAACTTACAAGCGTCGGATGTACCACAATATCCCGAGGATGAACAACACCACCCATCAAAGCCACCATCAGCACAAGTAGCACCATTGTTTTGGTCGCCACAACGCCATTGTCCAAGGGTCTTATCGACTTGAGAGATGATCGATAGGAAGAGTACGATTGCAGTACACTTCATTGTTGATGTATTGATTGATTCTATAACCTTCTATAACCTAGATAGATATTCTATATTTACCTCTCTATCCCCTTGGAATGAAGTTGTATTGAATTTATGAATGATATATGTACTAGCCCCCTCTCTACCTATTATTGATTTGTGATTGATCTCTTTCTATTTGTTGCAAAAGAAAATGAAGAGGGGCAGTTGTGATCAGACACGCGAAGGAATGAGGCAGTTGAGCAGTGTAAAAATATGTCATGGACACTAGAGAGACCGCTATTTCAGGATAATATTTTTCTATTGTTACGCGGCAGCTGCAGGCTTCTTGATTGCACCTATCTGTTACCTCTATATCTAACACACCTCCTAATCAAACAATCTCAAACTTTCCCGTTTAGTTATCAAAGACTCCCAATTGCAATAAAGTGAGTGAGTGAGACAAAACAAAATGCAAATCAAAAATTAGCCGCCCAAGATAAGCTCTAGCCTTCTACGAAGCCTGGATACAAAGCACCGAAAATGATGACAAAGGTACGGAAAAGTAGAAGGGTAATTGGCTATTAGCCAACTTTCACTATAACTAACCTTCCTCATCACTAACATACAGTCATTTGATATGTAATATATCGGATTAGTGCTTTGATACCGTTAGAAATTGCAAAGCAGGCCGAAAAACAAATCATAAGAATTATATAAATACACGCCACACAATTTATCAACTCACGTGCACCATCTTTCTATGCCATTAAAAATCAGTTCAAGTACTGGTGATAATACCACCTCCACTACACACGGCCTTGAACAAGCCAATCGTCTCGTACAATCCATATTTAATCAAATTACCGAAGGTGATGCACCGTCTAGTAATTTTGAGTTTAATAATAATTTACAACAACTTCACGTAGTATAACTGGTCCACGGTTGCCATCAGGCAAAATTATATCAACTGGTGATAATAATAATGATACCACAAGTATTACGGCATCGGAACGGTCAATGTCAAGCGGCGCATCGCCATTTTCAACACCTAAACCAACATTAACTTCTCGATTTCCTCCACGTCCTCCAAATTCTTCCTCATCATTAAAGCGTGATATCTCGGATGGTAGCGGTAGTATCCATTCATCAATTGGAGGTGGTGGGGTTAATAATACCAAGTCTTCATATTATAGTATTGGTGCGAAATTAATGGGCACAGTGGCACTCGCAGATTTATGTTCACGAACTGTTGAAACATCTTCTACTTCAGTTATTAGTGATAAAGAGAGTACAGTAGTACCCCCTCCACCATTACCATTAACAACAACTCCTCCTGTGAATACACCAAAAGTTTCAAATAATAGTGTTAAAGATGAGATTAAGTCTACTCCATTTGATTTAGACTTTAATATTGAAAAATCTGAATCTACTGATAGTCATGGCTTTCCAAAAGATAACAATATCAATAATGATGATATTGTCAGAGTTGATACTATTAATACAGAATCAAGTTGGAATACTGAAACTGGTACCTTTAGTTTTGAAGACAAGTTTGGTGGTGAAGAACAGCAGCAAAATTCGACTGTCACATCACCTGTTGATTCTGTACAGCAGCAATCGCCTGCTGCATCATCATTTGAAACTCCAGAATCAGCATCTGGTCAGAAACGTCGTATGACAATGTTTGGAAGCGAATATGCAAAAATATTGTCAACGTCGAAACCTCTGTCAACTGGCTACAACCATACTAGCCAAACAACTTCTAGTGCAAGCAAGGTAAAGAACAAATTAAAGGCTCGATTTGGCTCATCTTCTTCCAAGTCGTCGGTTGTATCTCAAAGCAGCTATACTATCAATAATAATAGTTCAACACCACCAAATAAAGAAAGTGTAGAATCAGGTGGTAGCGTATTACTAACTTTGGATGAAAGTCCAAACTCAGTTGCAACAGCTGCCATTACCGATGTTATTGTTACATCAGGGTCAGATATTCCACCACGAGGATATTACAGAGCTTTTTTACTTGGGGAAGAATCTACTAAGAATATGGTACCAGGGAGAAAACGACAACGTCTCTATTTGAATGTAAAGAAGGAACAGAGTTGGGATCGAGCTGCTCAACGGCCCTGTGTGACTGCCTTGTGTATCATCTATCCAGACAGAAATGAATTTGTACCGCCTGGATTTAGTGTTGTTCGGATAGTGAAGGAAGGTGATAAAGAAAAAGGAAAATCGTCAACACCAGCAAAGAGTAGTAGTGATCAATCAGTGTCACCTGCAGCAAACATTAATGTATCGTCTTCTGGTGGAGAGCGTGTCTACATTTGCTACAGACGTTCAAGAGAGGGTAATCCAATCACAGGGATAACTTGTCTCAGGCCAACAAGAGGCGACATCATCCCTGATGGTTATACTGTGTTAGAAAGAACACCCAGAAATTTCTTGGCAGATTTGGCAGCCAAGTCTGATCAGCCAATATTCCTCGCTTACCGACAGAGATTGGAAAATCTAGAATGCCTACGTCCATTGCCACTGGTGTTATCAGTATTGCATTCTAGACCTGATGCTGGAAGAAAAGAGTTAAAGGCTTATTACTGTACGGGTGGCACGGTAGTATCATCAGATGTAGGGAAATATCACATCATGGACAGGACGACTCATACCTTGATGAGCTCATCGTCGGCTCAAAGTCGGCTCAACTTGATTCAATCTTCACGAAAAGAAAGTGAAACAGCTGTACCGGCCTGGGTTGGTTCGTCTTCGACACACTCGGGAAGCAACAATCGTGCCTCGCAGAGTGCATCATCATCTGTTGCGTCTCCGAGTGATGAGCTTCACTCATTTGACTCAATCGACGATGACTTCTCACGGTCTCCTAGCCAAACGAGTTTAGTTTCTTCCAATTCAGGATCACAATACTCGCCTTTGATAAAGAATACAACGCCTGATGCACTGTTTAGCCATTCCGATGATACACTACAGACAACATTGGATTCGATGCACTTTATTCCATCAATTGAATGCGCAAAGTCTTGTATGGAACTTGATAATGAAGGCACACAGTTACAATCTATTTTACAATCAAGAGTAGCCACAATTACACCCATACTTACCTCGTGCTATACTGCACAAGGTGGCTCTTCACTCATGGCCATTGAAGGTTTTATTTCACTTTTGAACGAGACAAGCTTTTTCGCTCACGATGTAACCGATGATGATAACGACGTCAACAACGTCGGTGACATCAGTGCTAATCGTCTCACATTACTTGACTTGTCAATACAGGTTGTTTGTGATGTAGCCACCACTACGGCACGAGAGACATACTTTCGCTCATGCGTTGACTTCGTTTCCGATGCTGTACGTCATTCTGGAGGAAGATTGAATGATAGAACGATTGGGTATGTGTTGAGATTCTACCTCTTTGTGTTTTACTTTGGTGCATCAGTGCCTACAAACGCTTGGCCATTTAATAAGAGCACTTCTGGAGGTAGTATATCAGACGACTTCCTCCTCTCTGATGATATGGAGCAAAACATTCATGGTGGTGCACCTCAAGCCGCCGCTATTGCATTAAAGGAGTTTGTAGGAATCTTGCTGACACAGAGTGGAGATATGAGTTTGTCAGAAATGGTTCAGTGCCATTCTCTTGAGGCAGCTCAGCACTACACCCAACTTGCTTCATACCAAATACATCGATCAGGAGGTAGCGAACTTTTCTGGCATGATATGCTGTACTCTATCGGGAATGGGCTGTTTGGTCAAGATGTTACTCTATCTCCAACATCAAATCAGAGTATCATCCATTCCAATACCATTGCATTTGCAATCCTCGCCAGCTTCGTCAAGATTTGTTCAGGTAAAGTGAGAATGATATTCAACAACACAGAGCCGGTGCCTCGTGATGTTGCCAGCAAGCTTTTAAGTTTTGAGCTGCTTTCACACTTTCTTGATCAGTGGCATGTTGCTGTATCATCGGTAGAGGGCACTAGTGGACCAACTTCCGTTGTAAAGGCAATTGTGATAGGCAACAATGATGACGGTACTGAATCTATTCCCACAATGGTTTATGCGATTAGACGGCTTGTTCCTACCCTTCTATTGTCTAACACATCGGCTGCTATTGAAGACTGTCGAGTATATAGACGCGTCCTTCGTATTATTTCTCAGTTGTGGTGCAACCCTCTTTACCGTAGAAATATGAGGAACGAGTTGGCTGTACTGATTGAGAATTTCGTTCTGAAGGTAATTTGCCTTGGACCACAAGTGAGAGATTCTCGTGATGATGGATCCATCTCAAAGAGTGATATGCCATCACTCTTTTATCAGCAGTTAGATGTATTGGATGAGCTTAAACGTTGGTTCTCGAACCCAAAAGATACTATTGACTTGTTCGTGAATTACAACAATCAGGGCGATGATATGCTCTTACCATTAACATATTGCAAGCTTATGAACAAAATATGTGAGGCACTTAGTAATTTGACTGAGCAATGTGGTACAATCATCTGTGAAGGGCAAGTATCCAGTATCAATGGAGAGAACAGCTCTCCAAGACGATCAGCCAGTGTTAATCACTCGGAGAATGACTCTGTAATGAATGTACGTGAATCTGCTCAATGTCTAAGAGAGAAAGCATTCGGTGCCCTGACTGCCATTGCAAAGTCCATTATGGATTGTGTTGCAACTCAACAAGAACTCAATGACCGGCAATCGGACGTGGCTGATGCTATGAACGACTCAGATATGGATGAGTCTCTGGAAAGAAATATATCCTTAGGCATAGGCTTGAGTCCTAAGCTGTCTCCAATCAAGCCTGCAAAGAGTTTTGAAGATGATAATATAGTTGATTATTGGCAGAAGATTGAAAAGAGAAAGACAACGTTACTACAACCTTTGCTTCGACCACCAAGCTATGATCTTGCTTCTCCTATATCCTTTGGTATTAACAATTCTATGAGCGAAGAGGGTGGTCGACAACTATCTCAGACGAGTACTAGTAAACAAGAATCATACGATAAAGCATTCGAGATAATAGCAGGTGAAAGTCTCAAGAAAGGAATTGACTATTTGATCGCAAGTCGCCTTCTCACATCTTCGGAGAGGCATATATCTGCATTCCTTCGGATTCATCAATCTTCTATTGATGACGGTATACTCGGAGAGTATCTTGGTGAAGGAGGAGTAGACGGAGATGACATTGATTTCTTTAACCTCATCCGTTTCAACTTTACTAGAGCAACGTCGTTTGTCGGGATGAACATAGAACAAGCTATTCGTCACTATCTAACGAATTGTGGCTTCCGACTACCGGGCGAGGCTCAGAGGATAGATCGAATTATATCAACCTTTAGTCAGTGCTATTGGGAAGACAATGCCGGCGATTTGCATAAATGCCCCTTCCCAGATCAGGACACTGTATTTCTTGTTTCATTTGCAATCATTATGCTGAATACAGATCTACACAAATCACGTACAAATGCTAGCAAGGGCAAGGCTCCAAAGAGAATGACAAAGAATGAGTTCATAACAAACCTAAGAGGAGTTTGTCAGGTTGATAAGTTTCGAGACTATATATCAATGATATACGATTCAATTGAAGCAAGTCCAATCGCCATCTCCAATCATTCGTCTGGACAAGACGAGAGCAAGCAAGATCACGGATCTTCTTCTCCTTCGCTGCCATTCAAAGGACAAGAAGACCTTGCCACTTGTATGCAACGTTGGGTTAAGAGCGTCAAACCAGCTCAAGAATTTATCAGGACAGTTGCCGTGCGTAATGACAACTTCATTACTGTTGCAGAACCTCTGCAGCTGGAAGAGACTACATGTCAACTCTTCTCCTCCATTTGGCACCTTATTCATGCAGCGATTAATGCTACAATTGATAATGCTCATCTTGATCGCTCTGCTCTGAGTTGTTGCCTCGACGTACTCGAATATTCTCTGTGTGCAGCATCTTACTTGGGAATGACTGTAGAGCGATCAGCTTTCAGTAAGTTATTGGGACGCGTCAATAGATTCAATGATCTCAAGGTGCCAAAAAAAGATGGATCTAAGGAGAAGAAAGAAAGCTCGAATAAACCTTCTAAGAAGGAGCTAGACTTTCAAGATATTAACCAAGTCCGTAGCCTAACAAAACAACTTCACTTATCTCTTGTTGTGGATAACAAGAAGATGGGTTTAATGAAGCATGTAGCCAGCCGAATAAGGAATGGAGACATATTGTTAAATGATCCCTCGCGAATCTTTATAAGAGAAGGTGACTTGATCAAACGCCATCAGGCAGGGAGAAGTTCAACATACAGATTCTTTTTATTCTCTGATGTCTTGGTGTATGCTCATAAGTCGAGCCAAGGTGATTACAAGGTGCATGAGGAGTTACCTTTGCATTTGATGAAAGTTGAAGATGGTGGAAGAGGAAAGACTACAGACGGCTTTTACATTCATCATCCAAGCAAGTCCTTCTTTGTTGTTGCAGCAAGTTTAGGAGAGAAACAACAGTGGATTTATGACATCAATGAATCTATACAATTGGAAGTAAAACGCAAGGCCAAAGTGGAAAAGTCAAGAATGGATGTTGCCAGGAGAGCAAAAGATTAATAACAAACAAAAGGCATTAATGTCTATAATTATGAATTTAGCAGAATATCTCTGTTTTGAATCTCGGCATAGACTTGCCTCATCTTTTTATAATCCTGCCATCGTCTAATAGCCTTAGATCGTAGTGATGTCTATTAAACACTTTAGGGTGGCTTCTTGCAAGAGATTTGAAGGAGTTCTTTCCAACCGAGTTCATCAACATATTGTTCTGTCGTTTCCACTGATTAGTTTGTTGACGTTCCCAAGGAAGTTTCTCTGTGTTGATAGGCTGAACAACGGCATCGATCTTTGGATTATAAAATATCGGTAAAGATGTGCGGCTATGTAAAGCTGAAGAGTGGCGTAGAACTCGATGTGGAGTTGCCAAAAAGTAGCCCGCCGACCAAACTTCGGCAAGCTCTCCAATGTTGCAAATCAATATGTCCGGGTCGGTTTTGGGAACATCGATCCAACCCCCTGACTGTACATTTTGAACTTGCAAACCTGTCGAATGTGAGTCTTGACAGATAATTGTCAAGAAGTTTGAGTCTGTATGTGCACCGACTCCTTGACTGTTGTCTACATCACTTGATGAAAAAACAAGAGGATATGATACTAACTTTCCAGACCAAAAGCTTGGCTCATCGTCCCCAAAGAGTTGAGATACTTCGCTAGGATCTACATTCAAAGCAATACACATTGCATCTCGTATCCTATCTGCAACGCCTAAAACACCAGAGGTATAATCCATAATAGCTGGCTGAAGAGTAGGTTGTATCTCATCTGGCCATTGGTTAGTTGCTCGTAAGCGGTTGTAGAAATGATCGTCTCCATTCTTTAGTTGTTGCTTTGTTGTATTATATTCTGCGGCATACTCAATCTGATCTCTCCTGTCAACTTTGCCTTCTGTATTCTCTACACCTATTGGCATGTAACCCCGAAACGCTGGACTATTCTCATACGATATTGACATCTTTTCTGAAGTTGATCTTTGGAAAAATATATTTGTTTCCCTCAATGCTTGTTTACATACTACTTCAGGTATATCATGTCGAAGTAAGAAGAATCCAATCTCATGACTATAAAAGGTATTTGATATGAGTAAACTGATATGACACGATTATCCAATATAAAACATGTCATATATAATGACAAAAAGCATTGGAATAAAATCATACTCGATATCCAATAATTTTACACTTACCAAGCTTTTCTGAGCTGATCTGCAAACAGAGATGGGTTTATACTATAGAGTGATAGGTTTAAAAGCGGCAAGCTCATGAGAGATGGTGTATGATGTTTGATAAGAGGCAGAGTAATGTTGGCAATTGAGGATTTAGGATACCAAATATTAAAAATAATTTTTTTTTTGTCATCGATGGAAGGGGAACATCTAGAGCGGGGGTGTAGAGTATTATCATCAGTTATCGATAGAAGAGGAACATCATATAGTATACGAATAGATATCGATGGAAGTGAATAAACCAGAAACCCATACTTCATAAGAGAGCAATATTGATAGTATTTCAGTCTAAAATGTTGCAGTTCACAATGATAATTGCAATATTGCTGCAATCTATACCAGTTATACATGCATTCTCCATCAATAGACCATTGATGGATGGTAAATCGACATCAGTATCAGTTTGTTTGAAGATGAGTGCCACAAACTTTAATTATGGTCAGCAATTTACTGCAAGGAAAAATATAAGACTCCCCTTGCTAGTTGATGATGTCAGTGATGGTGACGATGTCAAATCACTTTATGATGTACCTCTACCAAATTCTCACTTGCCTCCAGAACTCACTACGGCATCTCTATATGAGCTAAAGTTGGATATACCCATACATAAATCGGTGATACAAGAAGCAATATCGTCAAGCCAACAGATTAGTTCCCCATTAGAAGAGAGTTGCTGTTATGGACATGTAGTATATACACCCCAAAAGGGAGATGATCTTGTTGGGTCAATTGGCTGTGCATCTGAGATATTGATTGGTGCTCCGACGAATAATGTTGAGGAAAACTTAGTAGAGGGAAGCGAGTCTGGACCTTTAATGGTATTAGCAAGAGGCTCATATCGTTTCATAGTGAAGGAAGTAGTCAAGAGTATTCCCTATCCGATAGCAATATGTGATGAAGTTTTGGATGATAATATCCAAGAAGAAAATGAAACTAAAAAGGATGAAGATATTTATGATACACTTGAGCCAAACAAGTTAGTCAAGGAGATATTTACAAGCCTTGAAAGAATACTACAAGCACAATTAGCAGAAACATCCATACCACTTTCGCCATTACAAGCAAGTATACTTGGTGAAGATGGAGTTATAGAAGCTGAACAAAAACAATTTGATGCCGAAGAGAGATTAGCTGTGTTTCAAACATTCATCTCGTCTTTGCTAGACATTGCTGCAGACGAGAAAGATCGGCACTATGCTATTGCTATGATAGCTGGTGAACTTGTAAATCTCTCATCTGATATACGAAGAAAGATGTTGATAACAACAAATGGAGTTGAACGGTTGAGGATGGTCTTGAGAGAGCTTGTATCAATACAATCTATGGATTCAGCCAAACTTATAACAAAGTCTCTTTCACTTGGTGGTGATGCTGATGAAACTGGTATCAATATAGATGCACAAAGCTTAAAAAACAAAGAAGATGACCAAAAGAATCTTCAGGTAGGCACTGCAACACTACCTCCATGGGCAAATCAAATACAAAAGGGAAATAGAGTTGAGTACTGGTGGGATGAGAATGAAGGCTGGTGTCTAGGAACTGTAGATGAAGACCCTGTCAAGATTATGGATGAGATATTGCTGTCGGTAAAGTTTGACGATGATGGGAGTATACATAAGATTCCATTTAAAGCTGACGAGAAAGCACGTTGGCGGCCTCCACAAGGTGATACGGGTTCCGACGGTGCGTTTGGATAAGTAAACAGTAAATTAAATGCTCTATGTGTTTATGATATCACTGCACTACTGTACTCTCTATCCTAGATTTCCTCTTTCTTTTGTTGTATAGCCCTCTTCACCGCCTCAATTTTCGACTCGACACTTGAGGCTGCTCGCTTTGCTTCAGCTGCACTTAGTTCTTTTGTTCCCGAGCGTGATAACTCATTAATTTTTCTTCTAGACGGTCGTAGGGTTAATGTTCTACCTAAAAGTTGTCTATTATCTAATCTTGATATTGCTAAACGCGCTTCTTCAACAGTTGTGTACTCAACAAATGCATAACCTTTAGATTCAGTAGTAGTCAACTTGCCACTTCCGTATGGATTGTTTGTAACAATTTTTATACTAACAATCTCTCCGTATGGGGAGAATAATTTACTCAAATGTACCTCTTGTATCCGAGAATGCAGGCCACCAACAAATAGACAATTGGTATTACATTCCGATGCAGCTTTACTATTGCGAGAGTTTGTGTGTTGTTGTCGCTGTTGATTTTGTTGTGTTGATTCTGTAGTATCACTCTTTAGATTAGCTGATTCTATAGACAATGATTTTGTTTGTTGTTCATCATTACTTTTTGGTTGGCTACTTGTCTGTTGTTGTTTTGTATCATTATCATTACTATTTGGTTTGATGGCTGATTTATCTGCAGTATCATTTATTTCTCTGCTACCAACAGCTTGATCATATGGTATTGTGCGCATATCAGAGCTATTATCTGCATACGATTGAACGGTGGAGTATCGGCCCATGATAATGTACCTATCTATCACCACCAATAATATTCTTTCTTTGATACTCACTATGGAAATTCTAGAATTTTGAATAGTGTTCTGTAAATTTGTAGGTAATCGTACCTATATATTTGAATCTATTTGGATATTTCTATTCCTCGATATATATTTGTTATTAAAAGAACGATAAGTTAAGATTGCTTAAAGCAGCACCAATACATACCATAGATTTATTAGTTTTCATGTTTTAGTTGATAACTCTATATGGTGAAGGATACCTTAAAGGGTATCCTAACTCCTATGATATGTATGGTGAATGAAGTAGTGTTAGGAAGAAGAGGGTCTAGATAGAAGACACATCATCAACATCAAATTAATTAAAAGTATGTCCCCAGATTCATTACTTAGTTTATCTCGAGTATACGATGCCTTTAAGAAGTTTGTATACCGCCGTATACCAAGTATCCCCATAGACCTTTACTTCGATCTCTCTTTATTTATTGCCGTTGTCTTCTTCATCTGCTTCTTTTTCCACGCCAGCAGCTTACAGTTTGAACAGCACAAGTGATAATGCAATAATAACCATACCCCCAATCAAAGAATATGTCACGACAGTATCCTCTGGGTCGTATCTATGTGCCGTCGGAATCAATTCCTTTAAGGAGATTATTACCATCATCCCACTTACAAGCCCAAACAATATAGCATAAACATCCTGTGTTACGGCTTTAGCCAACACTGCCCACCCTAGCAGAGCTGCTACAGGTTCTGACAATCCAGAGAGGCATCCCCACATGAAAGCCTTCCATCTGTTCCCCGTGGCATAATAAATTGGAAGGGCAACACATAATCCCTCGGGGATGTTATGAATCCCAATTGCAATTGCAAGGACTGCCCCGACACTAGGATCGTCAAGCGCTGCCACGAATGTTGCAAGACCTTCTGGGAAGTTATGTATAGCTATTGCAACTGCAGTGCTCAATCCCATCTTCACAAGCTTCTTCTGATCATGTGCCTCTTTAGCATCTGCATCTGATGGTGTATTGTCAACTACCAATTTATTCTCATTCTCTTCTATTTTTGAAAGTTGATTATCTTTGAATGAATCATTGCCTGCACTATTATTGCCATCACTAACATTGTCAGTATTATCCCCTTTTGGAGGAGTACCTCCACTTCCACTATCATCATCGAATGGAGTACCTAAACTTGTATTATTATCACCCACTGCCCTCCCTTGAATCTCCTCTTCTGCCCTTTGTTGCCATTCATTCAATTCAGCAACAGGGTCAGTTGCACAACCTACACAATGAGGGGCTACAGCCTCTTGTTCGTCGTCATTATTCCCTTGTGATGATGTCTCTAAATTATTGTTATTATTTTGTTTCGTTGGTTTATCTATATCGTGATGATGGTACTCGCCACTTAGACATCTAACTATAACATCGACGATCTAAATCATTGGTGTGGTTGGATAGAGTAAAACAATACAAGGTTGTTAATGTGGGGACGATAGAAACAGAGACACTTCAACAAGCCCTAAAAGTAACTTAACTCACCAACATAATAACAACACCTCCAAAGAAACTCAAAGTGGCATAAATATATCCCATATTAGCCCTCTTCTCGGCTTCATCATCCGATATGCCCTCCTCATCAACACCTAAATGTAAAGCGAATTCATCTACACTCTTCATGAAAATTTCTACAAACGAAACATATGTCATAACACCCGCTGACAAGCCCAGTGATGCTGCCAATACACGACGTGATGCGAGTTTCACAAGTCTTGGGAAGAAGACTACTGATGCACCGATGGCTGTGGCGGCACCGGCACCGCATACTAGGCCAAGGGCCACGCCTACATTGCCTTCGGCGTTTGATGCGGCCATGGTTGAAGA
>Ga0075439_15547_pt1 | contig 12343 bp, 9 predicted proteins | sample MintriSingleCell_FD_74264 | JGI IMG/M metagenome (GOLD analysis project Ga0075439, IMG submission 74264) | Marine eukaryotic communities from Monterey Bay, USA to study complex ecological interactions - Minidiscus trioculatus JGI Plate_4_G5... | ecosystem: Environmental > Aquatic > Marine >... | reverse complement strand
AGGGATCAAGGCCATCACAAGTTGGACGTCCACTGTTACATGAAGAGGCAAGATAATAAGGTGAGTGTTATATATCATGAGTCTATTATGTAATCGGCATGGTAAATGGTAAGGACAAACAATGAAACACATATAAACTTACAACCACTCCATATCAAAGTCACGAGGTGTATCATCGTTTGGTCCATTTGGTTGTTGACCTCCGGCACCTTCTAACGCGGCCAACACCCAAATATCCGCCCTGGTTACTCCGAAATGTTCAAACCTTTCTACAATGGGCTGCAATGCAGCTATTGGTATGTCGAGTCCGGCGTTGTCTGATAGTTGCGTATTTCATATAGTGAAGATGAAAGAGGTAGATATGATTGTAACCTTTGTTAGTATTTGTGGTTTGCAAAGGCAATCAATCACTTGAATTCAAAAGATAAAACAATATATCTTACCTGGGTTGGTCATATCGACACAACCATCACAGCCACCAACGCAATCATGAAACCCCATACGAACAAATTTGGCCGCAAGATTGACATCAAGGGCTGGATCATTACTAAATGCATTCTGTATGATCCGACGAATCTCTGCTCGAGCTCCAGTAACAACATCCGCTGCATTTGAAGCAACAACAAACTCAATCTCGCCATAGTTGAAGTTGTTACCATCTCCGTCTACAATATTTAGCCAAAAGGAATATTTTCCAATTTGAGTTGAAGTATTTACTTCGACTTCATATGTGTGTTTGTCACCACTTGATGATATTAAGCTACCACGTTGAAAGCCACCAGGTTGTGTTGTACCATCAGGAAGACGAAGGTTGAATCTTACTCTAGTGAGATTATCATCAAGAACTGTAGCTCGTAATACAAATAGCGAGCTAGGAGCGTCAATATCTGTGGATTTAAAGAAAGTGATACGAGCAGACAAATATTAGATATGGCATGTAGCATCATGTGACAAAGACAAAACATCGACGACTTACCATTCTCCCAAGGTGAGTAGTCAACAACCAAAGGCTTGCCTCCAATCTCAGCTACTGGTAAGGTTGGACTAGCTGTTGATGTGGTTGGGCTAACAGTCGGGCGAGTCGTTGGGTTGGAGGTAGCTATTGAACCCGCACACTCATGATACTGTGGAATATCAACATTGGCATTTCTTGCATCAGTTTTTGCCAAATGACAATCCATCAGTGCACCCAAATCAGAAACCTTGTCCGGTTCTTGAGCAACAAGATTGACGGATTCAGGGCTTACATTATCAGGACTGTCAGCAGCACTGATATACTCTCCATTTTCATCACACAGGTTGAATATAGCCTCAGTTTGTCCAGCCTGCCATCCACTCCAACTGTTGCCGGCTGCCTCAGTAAGCTCACGTGAATCTGAAGACAATAACATATACTTGTCACATCCACATTTTACAGCACGATCGTCATCACTTTCAAAGAAGAGACATCGATTGTTAAAGTCATCAGCCTCTCCATTGGCAGCATCTAGCCAACTCTTTCCATCCATATTGTACATTGAATTCGCGGCGGGGTTGTCAAGGATACCAGCAATGTCTAGCATGGTGGGAGCAATATCAATAGTACTAACTGGCCCATCAAATGTGGCTGGTAGGTTGCCATTTGGCCAGTGGACGAGTTGGGGGATGCGAACACCACCTTCCCAAATCTTATCCTTCTCAACCTTACCATGGTCAAGCTGAAACAAGATGACTGTATCGTCTAGTTGGTCGGTGTTGTTTAGAGCTTTGTAGATTGCACCAATGGCATCATCCACCCCTGATGTTGTTCAAATACGATGAGTGAGGTGAGACACACGCTAATATGACATACTATGGTAATATAAAGCAAAGAATACTTACAGATTGATCCAAGATTGGCATTTGTGTTTGTCCCGGCACGAGCCTTTACATCAGCACGGTACAAATCACAATCATCACCAAACTCTTTCGTCATTCCATCCACACTCCAGCCTTTATCAAGAGTACTTGTAAAGTCACCATCAGTTGTAATACGACAATCTACATCCATTGCTTCTTCTACACCGGGGCCATGAGGTACTGTAGGATTGACATATAGGAACCAATCATTCTCATGATTTGCTTGGATGAACTCGACAGCCTTGTATGCAACATACTCCATGTTATGATGAATTCCATTGGCCCAGTCTTGGTTCCCAATGTTGTCGGGGTACATTCTGTTGATGAGTGGAAGATTAGCATTAGATGATATATGTCTAAACACTGAGATGCAAACATTACAAACATTACAAATACTTACGCCTCAACATCTTGGAATCCACAAGATACAATCTCTTGCTTCACTTCACTCGTTAACCTGTTATTGGTATCACTTAAATGCCATTTGCCAACCATACCAGTTACATAACTATTCTTACTAAAGACTTGAGCAATATTCGAATGAGAACAATCGTTTCCATCCTGTACACGATTTTGATCTTGGAGCTTTGTGTTGGGGATCGTTGCTGAAACTGGATTCACACCATTCCTAAACGCTGACCTTCGTGCACTTGATGCTCGTGATGCATAACGACCTGTGACAGTTGAGTATCTTGATGTGCCGCATTTGGGAGATGCTGCATATGCTTGTGACATAGTCATACCATCATTACGTAGTTTATTGATCCATGGGAGATTTGAATTGAGTGGGTACTCGGCGCCGGGATAGTTGTTCCCCCAAGGTAGATGAGCTGGTGGAGACCAGTTCTCGTAGAATTCCATATCATCTGGTTGCTAGCAGTATCGATGAGATAGGTAGTTGCAATGAGTATGAATATGATATGAAGTTGCAATGAGTAGATGATTTTGATTTTGAGCATATGATATGATTTTATGATATGTTAAAAAAATAAAATACAATATATGAATACTTACAATGATGACAAAGTTTGTCGCTAATACGACAGGAGATGAGATGGCCGATACGGCCATAATAGCAAGGGTGAACTTCATAGTACTATACTTGATGGGTGATGTATTGATGTGATGGATGATTGATGATCATCAAAGTGAAATTTATGAGCATTATGTAGATTGCAATGGCCACTTTACGACTAGCACATTGTCATGCCATTTTCCTCTTTCACGCTACATCTTGTCGTTAATCAAACAGTCATCCTACGCTCAGGCACGCTACTAAACACTGCATACATCACCACAAACCATAATACATCACAAAATTTTTCGGCTCTGGATTAATCAGCCCTTTACTCACTCTCGTTACACGGCCAACGCTTCCGCATACTTCGCCATGAAAAAATTTGCGGGGTCGGGGAGGGACCCGGACCCGCGGCCAAAATCAAACCTAACATAGCTAACGGGGATCCACACTTCTGAAACCGTACCTGTAATTTGAGAAAGAATGCTCTGGTTGTATGTGTAATTTTATAGTGGCAAAAATTCATTATTTCTTACCCTTGTTGAAACGCTATCAAAAAAGCCCTAGTTAATGACTTTTTAATGAAATCTAGTGGGGAGATTGTTAACAAAAACTCAATTATTACGTAAAGGCTGCTCATTTAAAGGATACCGTTTAAACTGGCCCCCTTTATGTACGATTAAAATGACTACTGACTACTACTATTTACCGCCTAACTTTTGCCCTCCTAATACAGAGTTATGTAACAGTTTAGATCATCCCAAGGCTTTGGCACGTACATTCATGTGTCCATAATTCATATATTGCAATTATCTTTATTCCAATAACAACTACTATTTTCGACCCATTATTGTCATTGTACACAACAAGTAACAAGTACATCAAAATTGTTGACAATATCTAGAATCATAATAAATCCAGCATGAGTATTAGTTTTAAAGAACAGAATCATCGTGAAAGGAGAAGAAAACAGAGAGATAGTATGCGGCGTTTACGAGCAAAAAGGAAGATTGCAAAAGATTATATGAATTACTTATTAGCCGGCGGCACTCCTTTTGTTGCCACACCTGCGCCAGTGCATAATAATATTTCGATTAATAGCCCTTCAACACTACATTTATACAATGAGGAAGAGTTCGATACCAATTCTTTAGATATAAATTACATCCAAGAACATGCCAAACGACGTATAGCATTTACTAATGCAGTGAAAGATGGTGAGAGGTTATATCAATTAGCGCTAGAAAGGCAGTATAAAGATTGTTCTGTTGATCCATCATGGCCATGGCACGCATTACAACGAAAAAAGAAAAGATTACAAAAGAGAGAGCGAGCTATGTCAGAATGCCGTCGATGTGTCTCGGGGTATGACGCCGCCAAATACATCGACCTACAACGATACAAGGAACTTCCGAAAGAATGGGATCCTTGGTCCCATATTTGCATTACATGCTTCTATGGTGAGTTAAAAAATGTCATTTCTGCTACACCTCCTCCTCCGACAGAATACTACACATCGAAATATTTGAGTAGTATCGAGAACTGTATTGCGAAGTGTGAACAACCACATATCCTTGAGAAACAATTTGGTGATGTAGTATTAAATGATGGTACACGACTTTTGGTTGATCATTCAAAATTGGCAGAGTTATTATTAGTTATTGGTATACAATGGCTGAAACCCAGAGCTGATGGAGTTGTTTCACAAAGAGGAATTAGTAAGGGTGAGTGTAAGGCTAAAATTTCGGATATGTTTAGGCGTAGGTCGGATCATGTGCTTAAACGGGATGGCAATGTAAACGAGGCAAGTTTATATGCAGATTTGGCTGTCCATTACAATCCAACATCAATAATGGCTAATAGGCAGAGAGGATATGCAATGTATGCTTGTGGGAATACAGCTCAGGCTCTTGTGTCTTTTGAGAAGGCAGTGGAATTGGCGGATACAGATTGTGATGAATTGATAGAAGAGTTGGCGGACACGAGATCGAAGAGGGAACTTGAATTAATTAATTTGGAAGAGTGGAAGAGAAGTGATCGTACATACAATTCAGGTATTAGTTCATCTGATTGGAGGGAGGTATGCTTAGAATATGAGTGGTAAGAGTATTTTTATTTTTATTGATCTGAATTGTATTGGAAGTACATTCACATACTTATTTTACTAACATGTATTGCCAATTCTAATCACGAAGGAATGTCGGAAGGAAATGCTAACCGTAGCGAGGAAAGATTATCCATGCTATTTGATTCTTCTTTCATTTGGTGTTCTACCCTTTTTCTTATCCTCTTTAGCCTTTATTATATTGAGAATGATAGATGCAAAATACAACGGATAGAGCGCCGATCGAGGGGCGCAACTAATCTTACACATTTGGGCAGTACAAACAAATCAAATTAAACAAATCAGATACAACATACACATACTATATCGTATATTTATTAACTATAACTCTTCGCCAGTAGAAGTGCATACATAATTGGTATCCTTCATACTTCAACTATCGGTATCAACGAACTTCCTACCTCTTATTCCTCCTCACAAACGGAACTCACTCGACTCGCCAGTGTGTATTCTAGTTTCCCTTCAAGCTATTTTGTGAATAGTCACGACTAGTATGTGTCAGTCAGAGTTGTATTAGAAGCGCATTCGAGAACAGCTTCTAGAATAACAGGCCTGTACTGTGTTGATTCGAGAACTGATTCTAGAGAAGAGGCCCGTGAATGGTGCAAATTTGTGATGGGCTCAACAATAACACAACTCAGTATTGACATTTTGAAGCCTGGATATATGATCGAAATTATCGGGCCAAGATTGCAGTAGTACTGTATTGTAGTACAATGGACAAGACGGAGATATAAAAGTAAGGTTAAAAAGTTATCTTTTGGTGTACAAGTAAAATATATCGACTTTAAATAGAACGAAGAGTCTCGATTGTCAAAACGCTCCTGAAAGTCGGCTAAGAGTTGTAGAGTGGTATGACAAATAGTCAGAAGATATCCATAGTGAGCTAAAGCATAAGATATATACTATTCCATCAAATTCTACACTACTCAGTAAAACATTCTACACAACGTCTTCATTTTCTATCTATTTCTGGCCAAGCTATCTCTATCTCACTTCACTCTGGCCAAGCTTACCACTATCTCTCCATCTCACATAAGCCATTTCACATCGATTCTGTCACTATCACTTCACTTACTTCGTCTACAAAAATCCATCATACTTTTCAATAGTATGACTCCTCTTCATCGTCACGTTCGTCAATAGTCTCTTGATGTGATGTATAATATCGTCGCTGCCGCCAGTGAGGAGTAGTAGTGTTAGAAGCCTTTTGTGTTGCTTCTGTTTCATATGTCTCGGTTGTCAAGTTAGATAACCAGGCTTCGTCGTCCTCCCTACTGCTTAGCATCTCTTGATTGTATCCAGTAGTATTGGAAAAGGCAGCTGTTGGTGGTTCGGGATTATATGACACTGGAGGAATGATGCTAAGTTCATCTTCCAGTACCTCAACAGATCCTCTTACACTGTTGTTGTTACCACACTTTCTACCTCGATAGTACTCGTTATCTAATCCTTCATCATTCTCATCGGTTGCTTGAGTTCCTCCCTTCTTCTTCTTCTTTTTTGAGTGTTTATTATACCAACAAATTGTAATAATTACCGATATCAATACACCTAAGATACATCCGATGATCAAACCAGCTAATTCCCCTTTTGATAATGTGGAGGATGATGTTGCATTCATATTGTTGTCAACTAGATTACTATCTTTTGTAGACGACGAGTCTCGTATACCTACATAATTGATTCCTACAATATCAACATTGTCAAATGGATTCTGATTGTCAACAGTGTTAGAGAATGAGTCCATTGAACTTTTGATGGTATCTAGGATTTGCAGTTCAATGTCATCGTCAAATAATGTAGAAGTGTTTGAATCATAGTATGCTATCATGTATCCATTAATCTGATGACATACTTCACTACTGCTTGTTGTTGTGGAGCACTTCATATCTTCTGCTACTTCGTCATTCGGTAGTGATGATAATTCTTTGAGAGACGATGTTGCATCTTCACCAACCAGACGGCGGCGGTGACGTAGCATTATATTTCTTGTTTGTTGCTGTGCACTGCTGCATAGTTTTGATCCTACTGAAAGTAGCAGCTGCTTCTCGAATACTTGCAGTATATAATTGATTGGTTTCTCTGTTGATGATGTAACAAGTAGATCATAATCGAATTTAATGAGATGCTTCCCGTCATCAGCTACTACACCTTCTTGAGATACATCAATGGCAGTAGTGGTTGCTTCGTCGCAGTAGTAGAACTTATCATCGTCCAACGCTGACATATCATCACCATCATCATGATACTCAACCACATCTAACGCCATTGAGTCCGAGCTGTTGACGTCATCTCCTCCCTGATTCATATCCTCGTCAAATATACTGCTAGTAGATTCATCGGACGGTGATTTACTACCATCAAACACATTCTGCTCTACTACAGATGATTTCACATCATCATCATCTTCAAAGATACTCGTCGTACCATCAAATGTTAAATGAAGAGTGATCTCATCAGAGGATTCATTGGTATAGTATATGTCGTTGTCCACCATGTCTTGTGTTCGGAGGATTGCAATGTAATAAATTTTCAATCCATTAATATTACTATCGTCTACATCCTCGGTATATTATACCTAACCATCTGTCCTAAAAGGTTTCAGCTTTGCCATAGCTTTGGTGAGGATATTCACCTCAAAACCATGTGGAGGGAAGTGAGTAATTCTGCTTTCTGAGGTAATTTCGCCATAAGATACCTCCTTTTAGCAGAGAATATCAATCTAATAGTATAACATAAAACAATGCCTCCAGCTACATATAATAATATGAATTATGTATCAATCATGTTTACATTCCTACAAGAGATATAAAACATTCACATATTCTCCCAAGAACAGGCCGTCACATACAACCTCAGATCTCATTTAAGTGTATCACAGGTTTGTTGTCTCCAGTAAAGAGAATAGTTCCTTCAAGATTTCGTGGAGATCTTCGTCGAACAACACTGCCTTCCTCATCACTTGTGCTTTCACCAGAGTAGGTGTATTCAAGTGTTAAATCAACAAGGTGACCATCATCCTTTGATATACTTGTCACATCATTACTCTGGGCAGAAGTATCGCTACCTCCCTTTGAATACTTGATATACCAACGTAAAGCAAGCACTGACATGAGAAGTACAATTACACCTGCTCCAACTATCAAACCAAGAATGAGTGTTGGCTTAGACATGGGGGAAGAAGATGCTTCACTCTGTTCAGAAACAATCAAGGGACTCTCTTTGACAGACGATCCTTCTTGTCGTACACCTACAAAGTGTACTCCAGCAATGTTGAAAGACCCGGCACTATCACTACCTGCCGATGGTGGTGTAGTAAATGAAAACGAATCCATCGATTGTTGAATGACATCTTGGATTTTCATCTCGACCTCATTATTGACAGAGGAGTTAGAATAGTATGCTGTCATGTAGCCTTTGATAGGATAGCAAGTACCATCAATGTTTGTGAGTGTGGTAGTACATTTGGCTATTGAAGATTGTGTATACATAATGATATGATGAGTATAATGAAGTTAGAGTTACAAATTTCATAATTGCAAAGGCACAGCACGGATAGAGGCACAGATGATTGTATCTAATATCCAACACTTACCATCCTCCACTACCTTATCAATAGGTAATGATGTTAATTCTTCAAGAGAAGAAGAGGAAGAACTTCCTCCACCAACTAGATGACGTCGTAGCATCACCTTTCTAACTTCTTCGACGTTATTACACAATCCAGCCTTGTCTAATCTCAATCCTACATTCTTTAATAACTGTTCTTCAAACTGTTGCAATATATCATTGATTGGTTTCTCCTCGGATGACGATTGTGGAACGAGTAGATCATAGTCAAATTGAATAAGTTGTTTGGATGCTGCTTTAGTTGCAGCTGCTGAATTGCCGCCGCCGCATGAGTATGATGAAGTTACTTCATTCATGGCCGTCCAATCGCTCCCTTCAATATCATACACTACCTCCTCTTCCTCCTCCTCGACCTTGTCTTTCATTTCATCTGCAATCTCGACGACGACACTCTCATCCACCGATACTTCATCCGCCGATGGAGGAGTAGGTACATAATCACGCGATGTATGCTGTTCGTCGATATTAATGGAGTACTGGTTCTTCTGCTCAGTTGGCAGTTGTGTATCGACACCATCGCCAGTTAATTGCACGGCTAGATTCCCTGAGGGTGTATCCCCCGATCCATTCGTATTGCCTACTACCATGTTGTCTTAGTTACACTAATAAGTAGTAGGAGGACGGAGTATTATACCAATATTATATTTAACAGATACGTAGATAGAGTTGCAATGATTATGGTCGGATGGAGGTTTATGAAGTAACTGAAGATTGCATCATTATTAAGGATTGGCGATTAGTTGTCCCTCTCCGCACGGAGAGAGGCAACATATCCATCTGTTTGGCTGACGCGTTGCTCTTTGTAGCGTGATGTGGTGTGTCTATTGCTCTATTGAACATTGTCGGCAGGTATGTCGGCGGCATGTTCATTTCAGTTTCTCCTAACGAGGATACCTCCCAAGGTATCCTGTCTAGTGTCCGAGCAAGGGTATGAATACAGCTTGTTAAGTGGAAAAGTAACAGTCATCATTTGTACATTAACAAATACCAAATATTAATAACACGTTACAAATTCCTATAACTATCTCCCTCATATCGGTTATCACAGTTGAAGCCACATGAAGCTTTGACCTAACATATCATGTGGTCAAAAGAGGGGATAATGAAAATAATGTCAAGAAGAAGACTTCTCATGACCAAAACATCTTCATATACATCATAACCATAGATGTCAACCCAATAGAAATCTTTCCGGCGGCCGAGTTACTAGACTTCTCCTTCATCGTTGACACGGGCTCTTCCACTACAATACTCTCGACATCTTCATTCTGATAGTTCCAACGAGCAGTACAAGTCCACGCACAGCCCGGAGCATTTAAACAACGCCTTTCTCTCCAGATATCACGACATTGAGGAGGACGCCATCCACCACCGCCATAGTTACCATCACCAACCCTTGCTACACATTCACCAAACCTGCTGAGCCAACGACAACCTGCACGATCGCAATTAGAAGACCGACCAAATCTGTATAGATCAAGTAAGTAGAAGTTGGGTTAGAACATAAGAGTTGACGTTAGAATATACGCTGCAATGCTTCGTCATAGCCATAAATATGATCATATATAGATAACTTACTGCCTGCAAATGTTGTTTTTTGGTCGGAATCCTCCACCACCCCACCAATCTCCAGAACTACTATACCAACTTCTACTACTACTCCACCATAGAGGTGGACGACGTCCTGCTGTGTATCCATTGCCAACGCCATTATCATCATCATCATCCCGTCGACGATCGTCATCATCATCATCCCGTCGACGATTATTCTGTCTAATACGCTTCAACCTTTGACGTTTGCTAGTCCCATCTCTCATCAAGTCGCGATTATCTTCCTCCTCCTTGTCGTTGAATACAACCTCAACCATTTCCTCATCTCCCTTACCAACTGGTACATATCCATCTTGCATCTTCTTCTCGTGACTTTCAATGTTCAAGATACGATCTTCTTCATCCAAAGTGTCAAGATATGCCGTCCATGCTTCCTCCTCACTCATTTCTCCCTCCTCCTCACCATCAAATCCCTCCGTCTCACGTCGTTGGTCATATTCTCCCCAAGTCTCACCTTCATTATCTAATACCACATCATTGTATTTATTGTCATTTACAGCAGCAGCCTCGTTCTCATCAACCTTATCTTCTTCTTTTTCAAGTCGACGATCACTACGACATCCACTGCTAGACCACCTACAATTCTTATCATTCCTACAACGTCTTTTGTTCTTATAATCGCTACAACGACCACCATCATCATCATCATACCGATCATCATCATAATCATCATCATCACCATTACGTCTACGCTTTTCACAGAAACACCATTCATCTTGTGATGAGAGTGAGGAATATGATTTCCATGAACCCAGATCACGCTATATGATACATATGATATGATATGATGTTGGATGGTATGAAATAGAGAACATGAAAAAATATTAGAGTTATATATCGTGTATATAGATGAGAAGGAATCAGGCAGTACAGATATGTTACAATGATATGCACATAAAATCTCACACAAACGAGTTCGGCCCTGAAATCCTACTCTTAAACACTATCTTACCTCCATAGTATTCTCAAATTCTTCAAAACTCCATTCTTTATTATTTGGTTTACCAGATGACTTATCAATTACCAATGATGACTTGGCTACACTATCATCTTCTGCTTTGGATTCGATACTATTAGAAGCCGATGATGATGATGATGTGGCCGCTGCTATTAGCAGTATGACAAGTGTTGTTATTTTGCTCATAATTGTTTGTTTGTTTGTTTATTATATAGATAATATGTTGAGCTAACTGTTTGTATAATATTTGTAGAATATGACAAGAGAGAGATGAGATTAGTTAAATAAGATTTGTAGGTTGTGATGTCATTGCAACATTATTTTTTCAAATACATTATACAACATACCTCAGGATATTGAAACTTCCGCCGACAACAGCGAATGTGATTCTATACGATATCCTACTTAATTGCGTTGATATTAGTAGAAGGCCTTGACAACTCGATATATAGAGATGTAGACTTCAAGGCGCGGCAAACAATAGTAGCCGCGCCAAACAATCGAAACAATGTCTAGGACTTTCTCTTAATCGGATTTGAAATGTACGTTGCTTCTCCGATCTACTCACTCAGATATTATCGCTCATGACTCTCCACTCGCATGTGTCATCGCCTTTGAAAGTGGCGGTACGATAACGACAAGGAATTGCCTCTCGCCTCCATACAAGTGAGTCCCATATAAAATTAACGGTCACATTTTCATTTGTCTGTTATCAAAAATGCAAAGAAGTAAGGCTTCAGATTCAGATACAAGTACGAGTATCAACTTGCTTTGTAGAGTAGAACTTATTATCAACATGCATTTAATTGCCATAAGAAGAGAGTAGAACTTATTATCAACATTAAAACATTTATCCTATTATACACTATACTTCCAGTCAAGCACTCACATGAACATTTTCATTGCTCGCCATTCCATTCACCTATTAAGCATCACTTTGCACAACTACTTCAAAGACTTGTCCTCCTTCTTCAAACAATATCGAAACTACTTTGTCAGCTGCATATTCTAACTCTTCAGATATTCCAATATCTTCTCCGTCACTGACAGATAAGGCATTTTCATTCAACACTTGCTTACCATAAGCAATTGCCGTTGCTCTACCTTCCTCTGACAAACT
>Ga0075439_11651_pt1 | contig 12343 bp, 9 predicted proteins | sample MintriSingleCell_FD_74264 | JGI IMG/M metagenome (GOLD analysis project Ga0075439, IMG submission 74264) | Marine eukaryotic communities from Monterey Bay, USA to study complex ecological interactions - Minidiscus trioculatus JGI Plate_4_G5... | ecosystem: Environmental > Aquatic > Marine >... | reverse complement strand
AAATGTCCCTTCTGTAGAATTCCAATGCCTGTCAAAATGGAGGGGATAATTGAAAGGTATAGAAAACGTATGGGATTAGACGACGGAGATGCAATATACAATCTAGGGTATTTCTATGCCGAAGGGCGTCACGGATTGACGCAAGATTATACCAAGGCATTTGAATACTACCATCGGGCGGGGAAACTTGGTAGCTCTGAAGCGGTTACGAACATAGCGGTTGCATATTATTATAGTAGAGGTGTAGAGAGGGATGTAAAGAAGGCTAGACAGTATTGGGAGAAAGCGGCTATGATGGGTAATGTAAATGCCAGGTTCAGTATAGGTTATGAAGAGGAAGAGGCACGTAATATAAGCAGAGCTATGAAGCACTATATGATTGCAGTTAGAGATGGGTGTGGAAGGTCTTTAAAGGCAATATTAGAACTCTATTTAAAGGAGTATGCTACAAAAGAGGAATATGAGAAGGCATTGCAAGCTTATCAAGAATATGTTGCCGAGATTAAGACTATCCAGAGGGATGATGCCGCTAAACTTATGGATAAGAAATACTACTAAAAGTAGCTAAGAAGGGTAGTAATTAAAATGCAAATGATTCTAATTTAGTGTTGTATCTTCCTCTTCTTATCACCATCTGTCATTGATCGCTGTTTACCACTGATTTCCTGTTCAATCATTTCCCGTCTTTTACTTAATTGAACGTTCTTTGCAGAAAGAGCAGACATTCGCTGACTTAAAAGAGATATTTGCTCAGCAAGCTCAGTAACCTGTGTCATATTCTTTGCCAATTCATCATCAATCAAAGCCTTCCTATCATTATAAGACAATAAATCAGGTGCCGCGGGGATGAGAGCAGTATAGAGCTCACTATGTCCGTGTCTTTCTCTAATCAAGGCAAGAATCTTGGGCAGGAGAATGGGATCTACATCTGCGAATATACTCCCGGACGTGTACTCAATACCCTGCAAACGACATAACTTCTTTCTGTTTTGACTGTTTAATTGATTCTCGATAACTTTGGCTCTACCGGCTGAATGGGAGCTTTCATATTGTTTGTTCAGATTGATTTTACATGCACTATTAATCAAGGATTGAATTTCATTCGGGTTGCCAGCGTGTCGAATAAAAGAGCAATCTGTCAGAGTATGGTTGGAGTTGTATGTACTCTCAATAGATGATACATCAGCTACAAGTTTCAAGAATGCCACACATCCTTCCTCACTAATGTTATTATCTTTTAAATTAAGTCCTTTCAATACAGTGTTGTGTTTGATCGACGCTGCAATTACTTCTGCACCCTCATCATTAATCCCTGTATCATCAAGATATAACGTAGTCAAACTTGTATCTTCTTTGTGTAGTAGATGTGATAATGTGATGCATCCCTCTTTGCTAATATTGTTCCCACTCAGAACAAGTAATTTGAGGTTTGGTAATGAACATGTTTCTAATGCAGAAATATCTTTTATGTTGCAATGGTATAAGTATAGCTCTGTAAAAGACTTTCCATTTAATGCACTAACAAATACCTCAAAGCACTCTGAATTGAGGTTATTATTGCTGCTCAAAAGGAAAGTATAGAAAGATTTGGACAATTCTGAAGGAAGGGTTCCATACTTCTAACTCCTTCTGTACCAAATCTGTTAAAATCTAAATCCAACCTTTGCAATGAACTACTACTTACTAATTCACTAAATAGTAATGCCATCTTCTCATCAGTAAGACCACATTCGTCTAGGCTTAGCCTCTTCAAATGTGAATTGTTTGCAATGTATCGACCAATTAATTTCCAAGAAAGATTTGTAAATAAGTTGGCATCAAATAATCTCAACACTAGATTATTGTCACGAAGTAAACTAATAGTATCGATATTATCTGATAAAATTTATAATCTCTCGAGATAAACGAGACACGCCAGTGTTTTCTCCAAACGCTTGATTGAATTGTAGTTCTTCTTCCATGTTGTTTATATGTATATCAGACTGTAATATAATACTCCACTGCCTTGATTATTGAAGATAGTAAGCGGAGAACAAGGTATGCACAAGATGTGTACGTTTTTGCAATGAGATCTTGGAAGTTTTATGTCGGGAATTGTACTGTTGATACTCGACTAAAGACTACTTAAAATATCGATATTACAGATCTATAGATTAGTCAGTCCTCTCCCTTGGATACTTCGCCACCGCTGTTCTTTTGCCGACGAGGCTTTAGCTGCTCGCTCTTTGGACTTTTGACGAGCTCTAGCCGTTTGATCGCCGCTTTTCTACACTCTCATAATCTCCAAGCCACCAATCATCTCATGTCATTTATTATTTGATGGTGCATCTATCACAACCTCGCTCTAATATAACACTCAATAAAGCCCGAATCATATAGATAGCTCTCTTAACGCTATATTATAACCGCCGCCGTCGCCATCGATATAGGATACCAAACAATATATCATTGCAATAAAAAAACCAACACAAAAAATGACAGACAAATCAGAATATCTACAACAATCATCCCAACTCGATAATCACACCCGACCCCAAATCGCCATACTCGACTTTGGCTCCCAATACTCCCACCTAATCGCCCGCAGAGTCCGTGAACTACACGTCTATTGTGAACTATACAGTTGTTTAGTAACACCTGAAGAATTAGGTAATCATGAACTAACTGCTATTATACTAAGTGGTGGACCGAACAGTGTTTATGAAAAGGATGCCCCGCATGTGAATGAGGGTGTTTGGAAGATTATTAAGGAGAGGGAGATTCCTGTGCTTGGTATTTGTTATGGTATGCAGGTATGTTTTATTGGTGTGAGGCCGATTAGGCCGAGCTTTGTGTTTCAATTGTTGATGTGTCATTTTAGTGTGTTTTTTATCTATTTATATATCTCACACATCAATCATATCAATACACAATCTATACTCAATAGGAACTAGCACACGTATTCGGAGGAAAGGTAGCACCATCACAAGAACGTGAATACGGCAAGGCATCAGTATCACGTGTCACGGGTTGTAACTCACCATTATTCGAAGGTTTACCTGAAGAATTTATAATGTGGATGAGTCATGGTGATAAGTTACATGCTGTTCCTGATGGGTTTAAGGCTGTTGGTACGTTTTTTGTCTTATTACGGGGTTGTAGGCCGAGTTATTGTTGTTTGTTTGAGTTATTGTGTGATTGTTGGTTTAGTTTTGATGTGTGAATATCATGTGTCATCTTTAGCTCACATCTTATGTTCTCTATATTCTAAACCATATATTAACAATGTCACCAACAAATAACTACAAACATTAATACCGCACACATACACTCGCTAACGCTCGTCTTTAATACAGCCGGTACATCCAACGCAGACTTTGTTGCCATTGAAAATTTACAAACTAAAATGTGGGGATTGCAATTCCATCCAGAAGTTACACACTCACCCCGAGGTGCGGACATACTTAAAAATTTTGTAGTAAACATTGCCAAAGCAAAACAAGATTGGGTAATGACAGATTATGCCAATGAATTTATTGAAGAAGTACGTGCCAAAGTTGGTGAAAATGGACATGTTATTGGTGCAGTTAGTGGAGGCGTGGATTCAACTGTGGCGGCGGTATTAATGACCAAGGCTATTGGTGATCGGTTCCATGCGGTGTTAGTTGATAATGGATGTTTACGTAAAGATGAGGCAGTTAATGTTTTGAAGCGTATGAAGGATGATTGTCATGTTAACTTGCGTTGTGTTGATGCCAAGGATCGTTTTTTGGATTTACTAAAAGGCGTGACCGATCCTGAGAAGAAACGGAAGATTATTGGAGGAACATTTATTGATATCTTCCAAGAAGAGGCTACTAAGATCCAGGCCGAGGCACCATGTGACTTTTTATTACAGGGTACTTTATATCCCGATGTTATTGAAAGTATCTCGTACAAGGGACCTTCGGCTACTATTAAAACACATCATAATGTCGGTGGATTGCCTGCCTCGATGAAATTGAAATTAATTGAACCATTACGTGAATTATTCAAGGATGAGGTACGTGAATTGGGTATTGCCTTGGGTATTGATGAGGCAAGTGTATGGCGTCATCCGTTTCCTGGTCCTGGACTTGCCATTCGTATTCTGGGTGAGGTAACGCCTGAACGTGTGGCTATATTACAGGAGGCTGATGCTATTATGATTGAAGAGCTGCACAAGGCTAAACAATACCGAATGATTGGTCAAGCATTTGTTGTGTTACTTCCTGTCAAGTCTGTGGGTGTCATGGGTGATGGACGAACGTATGAGCAAGTGGCATGTGTCCGATGTGTTGAAACGACAGACTACATGACTGCTGACTTTTATCACTTACCATATGAAGTCATGGGAAATATGTCAAGTCGAATTATCAATGAAGTACGGGGTATTAATAGGGTTTGTTATGATATTAGTTCCAAGCCTCCTGCCACGATTGAGTGGGAGTAAGTGCATGTTGAGTTGTTGGGGGGTTTGATATCGGGAGCTAGAGTTTGAGTAAGGGTGATGATGACGACATGTATTGTCAGGCATACCTCTATTAAACTAAGCGTATTAAAGTCTTAAATAACACAATATTGTCAGGGTGTATGCAACATAATAGATAGAGTAGAGTAGAGAGAATACATATATAGAATACGGGTGGTATCCTCAAGGATACCGGCCTGAATTGAAAAAAATTGAAAGTTTTTAGGATCGTAGGTACGATTACTGATAGATGAGGAATATTATCATTGCAATTTCTAAACCAAATATAACAACAGATAGACACTGGTGGTATACTGTGTTTTTAGTGCTAGTATCAGTAGTTACTAGACATCTCCGATTTCAGAATTAGATTTTGATTACCATTGTACAAATCGAATCATCAATATCAACGCATACCATATATAAGCATATATACCATAGGTATCAATAAAACAAAATAGACACAGACAACAATATGGAAGATGATGACGAATTTCTACAAGCTTGTCAAGCTTTTGGTCCTGGTATATCTAACGAAGGTCAAGAAATGATTCTTCGACTTAGAAACAATCAACCAACTAACAACAACGAATTTCTTTTGGAGGACATCTTACAACCTTATTTAGTTATTCGGTTCAAAGACCAAGCATGGAAATTGCTCGGTCGATACATTGCAAACAATACACATCTAAAAAAGGTTAATTTGGATGGACGGATTCTGAATGATGAGGGGATGTCATTACTATTTGGAGAGTTAGTTAAGAGCTCATCTATAGAAGAATTGGATATTGGTGTGAATGAGCTCTATACAGCCTCATATCATGATTTCGGTATAGAAGGAGTACGTTCCATGATTCCCTTCCTCAAGAACTCTCCACAGCTCAAAACACTTCACCTCGGTAAAAACAATAAGTTTAACTCTGAGTGCTTTGAGGTATTGGTTAGTGTATTACATGGTAGAAACATAACAGATTTGGGCGTCCCTTATTGCAATATAAACGATATATCAACATTAGCCAGATACAACCTGCCAAATCTTCAAAACCTCAATTTGAATTGCAACAATATTGGAAGGGATGGAATCAGAACATTAAGCAACTTACTACAAAATGAAGGATCAAATTTAACTCGTTTAACCCTGCAAAATACAGGTATAGGAGATGAAGAGGCAGAGATGATCGCCTCTTCACTCAAACATAATACCAAGTTAGAAGAACTATATTTGGAACACAATAACCTCAAAGGGAACGGATCGAATGTGTACGTTGCATTTCTAAAGATCCTGGTCGACATATCATCAGTCGGCAACACTTACGGTTCAAACCACACTTTGAAAAAGATAAGGCTCAACATCGGTGATGATACTGTAACTCGAATTGCCAACTTCCCGAATTGGAACAAGCCATTGGCATGGATCAATAAGATTTGTAATGAGAATACGATCAGTAACCTCCATGCAGCAGGTAAAGCCAAGGTTATGCGATATCAGCTAGACAGAGAAGACCGGGAGCTCTTTTGTACTATACAGGGTGTTGAATGCCCCACCAATATCTTTGCGGATGTCGATGATCCTCTTCTCCTACCAAAAGTTCTTGATATAATGACGGCGGAGAGATGTCCTAATCGGATTCGTTCCCACCCAAGATATCAAAGAGAAGGAAGGTCGACAAGTTTAGTTCAAAGCGAGTTATTTGTCACCATCGTACACATGGCACCAGACCTCATGTCTTATATTGATAGGGAGGCGATGATAGATAGCGAAGTTGCAAAGAACATGATAGAGATCAATGCATTGACCCAACGGCTGTCCATCCTTAGTGCAAAGAATCAAGAATTGAGCAGAAGAAGGGAAATGATTAGTTTGGGAAGTAGTCAGCAGTCCACGGAAGTGGGAAGGAAAGGTACGGAAATAGCTGGTGGTAAGAAGAGGAAAGTATAGCATGGAAATGCATTGAGGAGGAGCGAAAGGAGCTAAGAGCTACAATCCTTGGGACGAGTCTTACAAGTTTTGTGCATATGATGTGCACTTTTTCATTGAAACCATGGTATCCTATATCGGCGGCAGTTGCTGAAAGCGGCGGCTGCTGAGAAGATAAGTAGATTGTTTAAATAGCTGTTAATATAATATGATTGTTGGGATGTTGTCAAGGCATGTAACATAGTAACTAGCAGTCGACATCAGAGTAGAGTTCATGAGTGAATTAAGGGACAATAATGGCGAGTGAACGTTTTTGATTAGAGAGTAGTAGGTTTTACCTATTGTCGCGCGCCTCATATCATTTGTTACTTTCAACAGGTGGCAGATAGTAGAGGACTGGCCGATCACTGTATAAAGTATAGATATATTATTAGTCTTTAGCCGAGTATCAATATTTCAATCCCCGACATAAAACCTTCAAAAGATCTCTTGCAAAAAAGTACCTTCGTCACTTCGTCTTGTGTGCCTGCTGACTACTCTTCAACTTCAATAAGATACACTACTTTCAATAAGATACAGTGGAGTGGTATAATATAAGTATAAAAAGAGATTTAAATCATAGGTACTATAATGCAATCGGGATAACCTGGGAAGAGTCGTCCACACATATATACATACATTGATAACAAAATGAATATGACAAGCAATTTTGATCTGCAACATAGTAATGCTTTTGGTGTACATACCGGCATCTCTCGACAGTGCAGAGATAGTATTATTGGCATCAAAGATAACAGTGAACACTTACAATCCTTTGAACTGTATCCTCACAATGCAGCACAATTTTCCCAACTGGCTTGGCAGCTTCTTGGTAGATACATTGCAAATAACACCCACTTGGACGATATCAACCTAAACCATGTGGCATTACTGATGAAATTATGGCATTATTATTTGAGGGATTAACAAGAAGTGCATCATTAACTTCAATGCGTTTGAGTCAAAATGAGTTTGGTATAGAAGGACTGCGGAGCATGATTCAATTCCTTCAAAACTCACCACTACTTAAATCCCTTTGGTTCAATCTGCCGGATACTCAAAGTTTCAATACGAAGTGTTTTGATCTTATAATCAGATCATTGAATGGTATATCTATTGAGAACTTATGCTTTGTACGTTGCAGCATTACAGACATATCAGCATTAGAATCTTGCAATCTTCCTAACCTTGGAATACTCAATCTGATTGGCAACAAAATTGGCAGAGACGGATGCCTTGTATTGTCCAACTTACTACGCCAAGAAGACACAGCTTTGACACATCTATATCTTCAAAATACAGGGATAGATGATGAGGGTGCTAAGACTATTGCAAACTCGCTCCAAGAGAATACACAGTTGGAAGGACTAACTTTGGAAGATAATGACATTACCGAGGAAGGAAGAAGAGCATTCTTGAAACTCTTAGTTGATATATCATCCATGGAGAGTATATACACATCTAACCATACTTTAGATACATGTAGATTGATTTATGAGGATGATGGTGAGGATGAAGATATGAATGAAGATACGAATGAAATACAGTCCTTGATTAATAGTGCATGTACAGCGAATATAAATAGTACCGGCAATCCTGGGAGGGCAAAAGTTATCAAGTATCAACTAAACAGCCAGAAGAGAAAGGAGCTGTGTCAGTTACAGGGTATCGAATACTCGTATAGTAATATCTTTGCAGATATTGAGCCGGTTCTACTGCCACGAATACTAGCATTGATTGGGAGTAGTCATGGTCAGAGTGAACTCTATACTGCTCTCGTCCACACGGCACCCGAGTTACTGTCTTATATAGATAAAAAGGCCATGTTAAATGACACTCTGGCAAAGAATACGGCACATGCTAATGCCCTCAATGAGGAGAAGGCAGCATTCCTTGCAAAGTACGAACGTGAAATGGCATGCCTTACTGCTCATAACACTGATATACACAGAAGACTGGAATTAGTTGAGTTGGGGGATACAAAGCAGCAGCTAGGGAACAAGGAGGATACAAAGCAGGACGAGAGGGACACAGGAGTGAGAAGTAACAAACGACAGAGAAGCTAAGGAAGAAAGCAAGTAGATAAAAGTTATCAGTATATCATTGTATAAGGGGTGTCAACTTGTTCGTGTGCAATATAGAGTTCTTTCTAGTTTACCCATCATTGACCTTAACCTCTTCATTCTCCGCTCGACACTCCACCCTCCTCCTCGTTTTGTTCGGACTTTTCTAGAGCAGCAACCAATACCTCACGTGATCCATCCACTCCCAATCCCTTATCATGTAAAATCCTCCTTAGTGCACTAACCCGCATGGTTCTATACTTTTGATTAGAATCATCAGCACTACTTGTACTACCCGCAGTAGTTGCTGTATTATTATCATTCGTAGTCATTGAGATTGCAGTTAACACATCTCTAAGCAGACTAGACGATTCGGGTGCATTATCCAATGACACCTTATTAATAATCTGTGTTGAATTCTCAACTAAATAATCCATAACCATCTCTTTCAATAATGCCAAGGTTTTAGATTCAGCATAATGCAACTCCTCCATTACATTCTCGGGAGATAATGTCAAGCATTTGGTATACCAAACTTCTGCTTCTAACTTGAGATTAGTTATTCCATACATATCTGATGCATTGATGATATCTTTTGCATGCTGTTTGAATTCATTAATTGGCACCTTACCGCCGTATGTGTAGTGTAATAGATGATGAAAGATATTGGGCTTGACGTTGGTTATGGGTATTGGAGATAATTGATCCGAACTTTCACATAGATCAGCCAAGTTTGGTGCACACAGTTTGAGAATACATCGATGGGCGTAGAATCTAACTGGTGATATCTTTGCCTTCTTACTCTTTCTAGTAGATACATCACTTGGCTCCTCTTCCGGACACACCTCAAATAGCACATCAGCAGTTTCCTCATCATTAAATATACTTGGCATTAGATTGTTAATTGGATTTGTTGGTATGAATGGCTTGCAGGGGAGTGCAGAAGACGGTGGATTATGCAACTTCATAGATACTTCAATAGTCAAGGTACCATCAACTAGGATATTGTTTGCCGGATCAATCAGATACGAAAGTTTGATTGGTGGTTGTTTCCACAAAATGTTTATCCCATATGACTTAGGGATAGGGTCGAATTTCCAATTTCTTTCCAGATTCAATACACTCCTACCGTCTAAGTCTTTGATCATAAATATACAGTCTATGACGGCGGAACTGTCGACTTTCCATAATGTAATATCAAGAGTGCGATTGTCATTATCAACATTGATATTACTATCGGAGATGCTTATTTTCCATTTCATGCCAGAGCAGTCAAACTTTTCAGATTTGATATCATAATTTCGATCATTAATAGACTCAGTTTTAAAGTTGTGAAAATGAACTCTAACAGTTTCCCATTCTCGAGGATATGGCGGTGTACCAACGTCGATATCAGTTACTCTACTGACAGAAGAGCTCATCTATAAACTTTGTTTTATGAGTTTTGCCCTTTTGGTATGTTGTGAGATTATGATTTGCAACCTGACGCCTCCGATATGTACAATACCCTTTAAAGGAGTGATATATATTCTATATATTATATGTAATCATTCAGTATACATTGGCGTCTGTGAAGGTCTGTGAGCTATCATAGGTAAAAGGTTGCTTTGTTTGCTTTGCAATAGTGCACCGTCTTCATAGCGAGATAGATATCTTAAAATGAGTTCAAATTGGTTTGAACACCAAGCAGCAGGCGTCGGCACTTCTATTGGATCTATATAATCTACCAACTACTTAAAGCATAATCAGATCAATGCAGAAACAGTATGGCTTAGTTTAAATGAACACAGGGAGAAAGCAAGAAAGTATCATATTTTGTGCACATCTTGTGCACATAATTTTCCTTCTACTTCTCTAGCACGAGATATCTACTCTTTTCTGCCGGTGCCACTAATCCATAGCAAGGAAAAACTCGGCAGAGTGAGTCTACAAACTTCTCTCCTAACACATCAAGCTCGGCTCGTACAGATGTCCTACCTTCTTGCCCTCTTCTTACCGCTAAGCACCACATCCTTGTCTTTGCCTACTGCCGGTTGCTTCCTATAACCCTCGTCAAGTAATGCCAGTCTTTTCTTCAAATCAATTCGTTTTGCTTTGATCATTTCATACTCAATATCTATCTTTGATAATGCATTGGTAAGCAAGGCTTTGCGGTCAATATAAGACAAGAGGTCAGGTGCCGTCGGTACTAGAGCAGTATAAAGTTCGGTCTGACCATGACTCTCCCCAATCAATGCAAGGATATTGGGCAGAAGATTGGGCTCAATATCTGCAAAGATATTACTTGGACATTGTATACCCTGCAGCTTACAGTATTTCTCCCAATTTTGGCCTTTTAGCTGAGTTTTGATAACTTTTGAACGACCAATAGAGTTGGGACTACTACCAGTTCGATTCTCAATGCACGCTTCACTTATACTGTCAAGTAAGTCACTCGTTACATATTCTGCTATATTAATTGTCTTTAGTGTATGATTGGAGTTATATGTATTGTCAATGGATGATACATCATTCAGTAACTTAAAAAATGCCAAACATCCTCTATTGGTGATACTATTCTCTATCATTTCCAGTTCTTTTAGTTTGGTATTTTGTTTGAGTGAAGAAGCAATAATCTCAGCACCATCATCATCGATTCCAGTGTTGGTTAGGTTAAGGTGTGTCAGAGTTGATCCTTCTTTCTGTAGTAGATTTGATATTGTTATACACCCCTCTATTCCGATATTATTGCATCTCAAGTTGAGCCTCTGGAGGTTTGGAAGGTTGTATGTATTTAATGATGATATGTTGAATATGTCGCATCCATTCAAGTATAGTTCTTTAATAGGCTTTCCATCTAATGCACTAATCAATACCTCGAAACAATCAGTGTCGACATTCCTACAGGAGGTCAGGTTGAGAGTATGGAGTGTTGAAGAGCTCTCCAAGAATGGCAACATACACCGAATACCAACTATACCAAAGTCATTATGATTTAGATGTAACTGATGCAATGATACACTTCTAACTAATTCCTTAAATAATAATGCCATCATTTCATCAGTCACACCACAGGTGCCTATATCAAGCATACGCAAGTTAGTATTGTTTGCAATGTACCGTCCAAGCAACTCCCATGCACGTGGCTGCTGATTTGTTAATCTGTCGGCATTGTATGGTTCCAAATTGAACAGATTAAAATCTTCATCATTATCCTTGATCATCCTTATTCCATCTCGACATCGTCTAGAGATGTTAGGGTTAGGCACCTCTCCAAACGCTTGATTAAATTGTTCTTCTTCTTCGTCCACATCCATTGGTTATTGTTGGGCTATTGCTTGCTTCTGCCTAGAATAAGTATGTATATACTACTCTCCGATCTAAATCAATATCCGTAATCCGAATTAAAAAACTAACGCTATACTAAAACTTACAATATCAATATTTTATACACAGTGGTGTCTTGTATTCTTTGAGTATTGCAAACACAAAAGTGCAATCAATATCTTATACCGAAAAACCTCCCAATAAAGTATGATATTATAAATTGATAAGTCTACGGCAGTATACGTGATGGGCTACACACACAATTGGGCGTCTTGTTAAATACACTGTTATGTGAAGCAATTGTCAAAATTTGTGCATAAGATGTGTGCAAATTTTCTATCTATTCTACGTAGCCTACTTATCGACTAATCCCAGCAGTATGAGGCAAGAAGATATTTGATAAGATGACGTAAGTAGCGTGTGAATTGGAGATGTTGTGGTTGTATGCAGAGCATTACAACAGCGTTAGCGGTGAAAAGAGTTTATTTTGAGGTCGGTTCTGTATACTACATACGTATCGACCTCGATTGTATTTTGAGCAACAACTCT
>Ga0075439_12026_pt1 | contig 12347 bp, 6 predicted proteins | sample MintriSingleCell_FD_74264 | JGI IMG/M metagenome (GOLD analysis project Ga0075439, IMG submission 74264) | Marine eukaryotic communities from Monterey Bay, USA to study complex ecological interactions - Minidiscus trioculatus JGI Plate_4_G5... | ecosystem: Environmental > Aquatic > Marine >... | reverse complement strand
TTGTCCGACAGCCGGTTCGATTTCGAAAATCTGACCCAATCTGAGGCAAGAGAACTGCCAACAAGTGGATAAGAGTTAGTTTCTCATTAGATATGGATTGGTGACATCTAGTAGACTATGTTAGAGTGTTTACTGACTTAGATAACCCAATATTGACTGAGTTACATTTTGTTAGTAAAAAAAGCTTACGGTGTGAAGTTTAGTGGTTGGAAGATAGGCTTTCGATAGGGGTATCGTATCGTACTATCCATCACAACTTCAATTTTCACACCCCCTTAGACCCAACACTCAACACCCCAACACAATATCGCAAGCGAGGACAGCGGACGGCACAGTACAGAGATCCTCCTACGATGTTTAACAATCGATCATCGGGTGGTAGCACCGCCACTGCTGATGTTGATTATCTCGATTATGCATCAATCTCAGCTACCAATAATAAGAAGAATAGCCCAAAGAATTATTCATTCCTTGACGCTTTCCCAACTTCACCCGATTGCTCTCCCATTGGTAAAAGAGGTGGTATACGATCTTCATTGACCAATAAATCATCTGATGGAAATTTTCCATCAATCATCACGACGGCTTCAGTAGTCGAGGGAGCATTTCCTACAACATCATACAATGATATCAACAATGTTAGTGTTAATATTAATAATAATATCAGCCATCATATTCCATACGAAAGTGATGAATTAATAACTAGTATCGACGATAGATCTCCTACATCTACATCACGCAGAGATAATACTTTATACTATTCATGCATTGCTGATAACAGTAGTGAAGAAGAAGTAAATAATAATAATAGATGGGTTGGTAGAGGCGTAGGGGGCAAAGAATTGCAACTGAGTGTCTGTAGTATATCACCTGAAACGATTGTATCAACCGAGAAAAGCACAAAGAAGAAGAGGCAGTCTTTTATTCCTAGAAGTATCAACTTTCAACAACAACAGAGAAGTGCAGCTCGCAATAGTAAACTACCTATGCTTGAGGAGAATAAGATTGTCAATCTAGACATATTGGGTAAAAAGGTACAAACCGTTTCTAGTAGAGTATTACAAGATGTAGAAGAATTATCGGTAGATCTATCTATACTGAGTGATGTTGATTCTGTTGCTTCCGCGATGACTAAAGAATCGGTTGTAAACTTAGCCGATCGGTTAGAAAAAATGGAGAGACAATTGCTTGATCTAGCTGGTGTTAAAACAACAAAGACAGATGCTTTACGAGCACTGGCAAAGTCAACACATAAACAATCCAAGCGAGCCAACTCATTGCAAAAGAAATTAGTTAAACAAGAGAAAAAGATTAGTACATTGAATGATATGTGTGATCGATTAATGGACAGTAATCGCCGTAGTAAGGTTGTGAAATCAAAGTTAAAGAATGATATTGATACCCTCAAAGATAAGTTATACGAGAGTGAGGTATACAACCAAGAGTTACTCTCCAAACTACACAAAGCCGAAGAGGAAAATGTTAAGAAGTCACGCCTTCTCTTACAAAGCTATTCGGAGCACAATCAAGAAATGAAACAAAAGTATAATGAGCTAAAGTCTGAAAGTCAACGTCGAGCTGATAATGATAACATTACAATTCAAACGTTGAAATCACAAATGGTAGATATGACCGAGGTACATTCAAGGAAGGAGAAGAGGAGTGAACAAAAGGTACAAATCTTACTACAAATTAAAACAGCTTTGGAAGAGCAAATTCGTCTGCTTGAAGAAGAAGAAGATGATGTATCAATCTAACTATTTTAAACACGGACGGAGGTCTCTAAGAATGGATCTTGGAGATGCCTCTACTTGCTTTTATAGGCGCTAATGATTGCTAAGTGCTAGCTACATCGAATATAAATCTAGGTATAAGTATAAATGTGCAATATCATACCAATATTCGTACTGAGTAAACAATATTTCTATATACTAAGTCTACCGTAGGCATATTTATAGTAGACTTTTAGTTATTTAATGTAGGGTTGGATAATGTATTTAGGATACTTGATGGCTTGCTTGATATGAAGGTACACCGCTTATCATATCAGATGGAGAGGATAGCTGCTCATCACTGATGGTGTATTCGATTGTGTAAAAGTAGGTTACATGATGAGCTTGACTTAGACGATGAGGGTAGAAGTAATAGTAATTCTAAAGAATGTGATCCACTCTTGCCCCCGACTTTGATTAGATGACTTTCTTTACAAGAATACAGTCATAGGAGTGCTAAATAAACGATATGCTTTACTTTGTTTGTATGACTTGCTAAACAATGGGTATGATTTAGATGCCTTGGTTCTTCTTCTGAGGATACTTCGATACTAACATACTACTACTTGGTACTTGTGTATATATGAAGAAGATGTACTGATTGCCTTTATAGGCTTTGCCTTGGATGATTTACTTGTGAACGTTTGGTCTGTAGATAATGATGTAGAAGATACCTTTGTTGACTTTGAAACACGACTATGAATTGATGAATCATATGTTTGAGTTGACTTGTAGGCGGATGACGCTCATATAGTTGACGTGAGCATTACTGAAAGGTAGAATTGATAGGATGTATAAAATGGATAGAAGCTTTATTATTGTATAGTAGTTGATATGTGTTCTGTTGTAGTATGAAGAAAGCGCTGACATGATGTGCACAAAGCTATATGATATGATATAGACAATAGGGGAGTTGCAGAGAAAACTGCACATTTGAAAGTCATTACAAGAAAGTCATCTTTGCAATAAAAACGGTTCGTGCATCACTACGTACAATCTACTAAGTAAAGTTTACTAAGAGCTTACTAACAAAATGAACCACGACTACTCCGCGCAAAAAACACACTTGAACTCTGCTCATAAAATTCACATAACGATACAACACACACCTCGCTCACATACGCCCACATACTATATCTTCTACATTCCTATACACCACCCACATATATATCATCATGTACTCTCTCATCCAATCACTACCGACACTACTACTACTCGCCTCTAGTCTACCAACTATTGTTAAGTGTCAGCACCACCACCGGCAGCTTAGACATGCACCGTCAAACGACAATAGACAATCTAATGATTACATCGATCCAATCATTATGAATGAACCTTCTACTCAATCATTAGACCCACCCACACTACCTCCTTCATCGTTTCATATACCAGTAGGAGAGGATACTTCTCTACCCCCAACATATGCATTCACTACCACGACAACTTCTTATCACAATGATGATACACCTTATCCACCTCTACCTCTACCAATATCAGCGTTTCAATCCAAGATGACACCATCACTTGTTCATCTTCAAACTGAATCATCATCACTGCAAACAACAACAACTGTGCCTACATCTCATCCTTCAAGTGATACTATCGACGGTGCACCTTCTAAACTATCATTATCCACGATCACACCTCCTACACTCAATACTTCATCAACCAACAAGCTCTTTCAACAGAATGAACACCTATCATTCACTACTTCATTATACTCTACATCAAATATGGATGATGATGATGATGATGATGCTAGTACCGAGTTAGTACACTGCAATAGCTCATCATCAGCAGCAAAAGATACCTCAATTGAACCCTATCACATAATTGAGTTGCCATATTACTATCAAATTGAAACCACACAACTACGATCTACAGTCATTCAAATTGCAATTGTTGAACAATCCATCTTATCTGCAATGGCTGATCATGTTCTTACTTGTGATGAACACAATGATAAAGAAGAAGATATTAGGCGTCGTGCATTATCGAATGAACAATTGAAAAGTCGTGTAGTTGCAGTATCTTCAGACCAATCAAACAAACGTGAATGTAAGTTTATCTTGATGATGCATATGATTTGTTTATTTATAATATCTCATCTCATAACCTATCATATCAATCATTAATCACATCATAGATGCATGTTCGGATACTTCTACATCACAACATTGTCATATAGTAGAAGGCAAGCTTACTCTCTTTGTTCAAGACATGAGCGATGATAATGAGGAAGATAGGATCATATCCAAAGCATATACTACTATTGAACTATTGTTTCATTCTCTTGATAGCAACACTAACATCAATATCAACCGAGATACCTCAGATCGTTTGAGTTATATTGGCAACAATCCAGTTTCATTGTTACCGGCTGATGAGCTTACTGAGGTATCTCAAGATACGTCTCCTTCTTCAGAGGATGCGGCAGGTATATTCATCATAATCTTTCTAGTATTGTCTGTTTGTGGATGTCTCGGTGCAATTGTAGTACTGTGTACTTTCTCTCGACGGCTTGTGAATAGCAAAGAGGAGAGTCTATATGATTCAGATGACGAGGAATCACAAATGAAAAGAGGAGCTTCCACAACACTCTCTCTTCAAGTTCCAGAGGAAGTAGCACTGATCCTATTGATACACAGGAAGTGGAAAAGGAGATAGATTGGAATCGAATGGTATATATTGAAAGTCTTGCACTATCACAACCGACAACATCGTCTTCATTGAGTAGAGTTCCAGAGGATACGTCTGTTGACTATGGCTGTGCTGAAACGAGTATTTGAGAAGTACTGTGTTGTTATGTATAGATTTTGTGAAAGTAGTATGCCTCGATCAATCTTATTTGTAATTGATAAACATTGAGTGAAGTTACAGGTATACTGTATCCATCTTAAATGGTGCATAGAGTTGTCATACAGCTTCTCAGCTTGTTACTCTAACCACAGCTTGCTTTGTACCCAGACTAAACCCTAAATACTCATACTGCCAACCAAATCTTTTACAACACTCCCTCCAGGCTCTAAACTCGTCTTGCCTCCAACTAGGATGACAAAGATATTCATCAAATACTATAACTGTTCCTGGGATAATCCGACCGTGAAAGGCTTCCAACACATCTCTAGTGCTGCCGTACAAGTCACAATCGATATTAGCATATGCTAGAGGCCGACCCTTATCCACTGTTGATAAGAACTTTGGTATAGTATCTTTGAACAGGCCTTTGTGGAAGTGTACATTCCCTTCTATCTTTGGCATTGATCCTCCTGTACTATACGATCCTGCAGGTTCACTTCCCCAAGCAACGGGTAGACCTAGAAGATGCGTGTTTCACGGTTCATGAAGATGAACAGAGATGATAGTAACTTATGTTAGTGTATACGGCTTGCAAAGACAATGAAATAAGGTAGATAAAGGCCATATGAATAGGAAGCTTCATATTCACATAATAAAACAATACAAACGCGGACAGACCAGTAAATGTATCAAATCCATCTATCCTTGTATTCAGTGGTAGAAGCTCTTGTGTCATCCTACAACTTCGTCCACTAGCAACACCGAATTCGCATACCAATCCATCTTCATATTGTAATAAAGGTTGAGCAGCCTCCAACGCAATTTCAAGCATGGCTCGAGTTCCTCGGTGTAGATTTAAGTGATATGGATTGGTTCGTCTTGTATGCCAACGAACATAACCCCACGAATCTACTAGACAAGAGAGATTGGATTCTCCACGTCGAAGTGTTTCCATGATTTGTTCTGATTCTTCTAATTCCTCCAACCTTTCCAAAGCCACGGCTAAATGAAACTGTACCTCTCCCTCTCCATTGTTTGTTTTCGCCGCTTCCCGATATGCATCAACTGCTTTCTCCATTTGTTCTCTCCAGATAATTCCTTCGGCTTCATTAGAAGAAAAACTTTGTGTAATACTAGCTTCAACACTCGTGCCAATACCATGATAAGAATACCAATTAGGATCACAAGATGCAGCTAGTTTGTATAAACGTTTGGACGCACGAGAATCACCAAAAGCATCATGGGATAGATGAGCTAATCTAATGCAAGCATATGCCAATACTGCCAATACATTTGGGGAAGATGAAGAACCATCAACTTCCTCCATGGTAGTTACATACTGAAAAATGTTACCACCTTCTTTTCCTTCCTCACTTATTGTAGTATCATCGTTGTTTGTAGAATGATCTAAGAAACACTGATATAAAGTAGCTGCCTCGTGAAATGCTGAGTAATAGATGTATTAATAATATGATGCAATGATGAAATTAGTGGAGAGAAAAGATATCCAAAGATAACTTTAGAAACTGACATAATAGAATTTGCATACTATAATGCATAACATGTAACGTACCCGCAGACGCAGCACGAGCTAATCCAGCTTTCTCAAGCTGTATACCCAATCTAAATGCCCGATCTGCTTCTCCAGTTGCAGTTGATATTGTTGAAGAGTAAAGTTTGCTTTTAACTGATGTATGAGCAATGTTATTGTGGTATCCAAGGGGAGAAAAGGCAAGCGATCGATCAAAGCCGCTGATGATGACGAATAAGATGGCAATTCTAGTAAGAATGGATATCATCATCGATGTATTGGATTGTACTATTGACAAAGGAGAGTAAGTCTCTCAAATGATGATGATGTACTCTCAATGTTTAGAGGCACGTGGGCAGTGGGCGAAGCCCCCTAATGTCCTAGATCGCTTGAGCTAGACTGATGCAATACTATACAACTATGAGCAGGAAAAGGTAGAGATTAATATAGATAAGGTTGGACAGACAGTGTTATATTGTACTGATAAGCGTATTATCATCATTAGAATTCTACAATGAATGACTCCTGTCCCTGTCTAATATCCAGACTCTCTAGTGTCTTGTTTTCATTCGTTGTAGTCAACTGCAGTTCTCTCCTGGGAAATCTTGTTACTAGTCGAAACATTGTTGGATCGGCTCCGTCGCATACATGCGATGCAAATGAAAAGAGATGAGATAGTGTTGATGTAGTACATGCAAATCTACGCCGCCCTGTTACAGTAGTACCTGATGGAGTACGACCACGTACTTGAATAGTACACACTCCTTTAATATCATCTGGTTCTGGTGGAAGCTCAATCAATTGACTATTGCTACTAGAAGTAGTCTCATTAGATTTGCTTTCCTGCGGTCGAGCTGGTTCAGATAATAACCTCCCACCGCCACCTAATATCCTTGAGCCCGTAGGTTCAGGCTTGACATCTTCAGCCAATGGCTCATCCTTCGTATCACCATTTTCACATGATGCGAAATCGACATTTAGATTGGTATTGATACAACTCACAGCCCCAAACTGAGCAGGTGATAAACTTGATACAATCAAATCAAATGATATACCTCTTCGCCATGTACGGATGACATCACCTCTTGAAAGTGTAGCTCTTGTCCTCATCAAACTTTGTTCAAGTACAACCTTGATGTCTTTCAATGAATAGAAGCCATTCTCGATTGAAGGTTTTGTTGGTGTGAATGTACAGTTTGTACCAGCTGGTAGCCTAGAGATTGGAGTGACTTCTACTGATGAGGCAGGAATGTCAAAGAGCCCATAGGCTGGATGTCCTGGTGTTTTCTCTCCATCATCATCGTCTTCCTCTGTTGTTGTATGTTGTTTGTTGTCCACATCCATATATTCATTATCATCTTCATTCATTTCTGTCAGATTTGTTTTAGTAGAAGCAGCAGGATCTACAGTTCGTAGAACTGGTATATCAATCTTCTTCTCCTTGTCGTCATTGAATGAAGATTCTACCAACGAATGTGAGTTTGGTTGTAATAATGCTCTGGCTATAGATTCCGGCAATCCAACACAATTATCTTCTTGAGTAAATTCCACAACTGTACCATGAGTGTAGGATATATACTTCATTGATAACTCATCTAAATATGCCTCGACTATTAGAGAATAATCACCATCATCATCCATTTCATCATCACTATCATCCATATCCTGCTGATTTGCTGTACCGTTATCAGTTATAGATGATGTAGATTGTTGTGATGATAATACATTATTCTTCCTCTTCTCATTCTGTACAATAGTCTCCTTGATGTTCTCAATAAGAGCCTTCATCTTACTACTCGATGGGAATGTATAATCAGGTTTGAGTATACCAATTCGAAAAGCAATCGGCCGACCACCATTCGAACTACTTCCAAAGGGATCTAAGTCATTCGACGATGATGTCATAGTTTCTAATATGGATGGTGGTAATGCAATCTTATCTCCATCACCATGTATTGATGTTGCTTTGAAGGACCAACCGTTTGATAGTGGATTTATGTTTGTGAATAGTGATGTAGTAGATGATGATGTTGATATTGTAGATGTAGTTTGTTGCTGTTTCTCAGTAACTAATGGTGATCCAACATTTGCAACACCCAGCTGTCTCTCGACTCTGCCAATAGATGTTACAACTTTATCAACAATTTGTGCATTATGTTCACTTTCAATCTTCTTTTGTTGTAATCGTTTCTCAGCTTTTTGACGAGCTGCTTGTGCCTCCTTTTTCGATTTAGCACTTGCTGTACGAGCTGATCTTGATGCTCTAGATCGATTGTAGGCAGACTTTTGATCTTGCTGTAGACGTTTTGCTGCTATATCAAAGTCCATTCTCTATATATCCTCAGTCTTTATTGTATATTCTTCGGCCAATGTATCGAGTATTCTCCGGCCAATGTAATTTTGTTTTGGAAAGTTAGTTGCAATAACTCGAGAGATGTAAGTATGTTTTTTTGAGCTCAGTTTATGTATAGATATATCTTATACTGTGTATATACTAGGTCTATATGTCAGTATTCTCCGGCCCAATACTTTGTTCTATCTTCGGCGGCTTTCAATTGTCATCGATAAACACACATTGTGTGTTTTGATTTTGTGCTCGTCACGATATCCAACCTGTGACGAGTAACACGTGACATAAACGGAGCAGTCACAAAACAGCTTCAGTTTATTTATTGCAACAATGCTATCAAACTAAAAGCTTTCCTTGTTAATACCATAGACCACAAGCATACAATAACAATAAAGAATAGACAGCATGGACTTTAAGGACCTTGACGATATATCCACGGCCTCCGCCGGCGACGGCACCTCCGCCGAAACAAAAATGAAATCAAATAATCAGGACGGTGCACCTCAAAATTATAACAGTAACAGTGACTCTGAAGAGGAACAAGAGTATGTGTCGGCATACAGTAAATTTACCAACAAGAGCCTTTCCAATACCACCGCTACTACCACCAAACAACCCCGCAGGCGTAGGGGCGGATATGGTACTAATAATACCACATCAATGTTAGAAACTCTACCTGAAAATAATGATGGTGCACCTAACACAACTTCCAACTTTGATGACCTTAATACCAATAACGAAACAGCCCAACCATCATCAAATAGCAACAATAATGATGATGGATTACCAAAAGATGATGACTTTGGATTAAACATGAATGATTTTATGAGTCAAGATTTTGGGGGTGTTGTTGGTACACAACACACTGATATTTTTATGAATTCAGATAACGATGATGACGATGTAGATGATGATGCCACACGTCCATTGGATGCGAATGAAATGAGTGATTTAGAAAAGATTGGACCATGGACTGGTGATATTGAGAGCGACGTTGATACGGCTGCGACTACTGGTGGTGGTGATAGTAATAATGAGGGTGAAGAAATGTTGTTAGAAGAGGACATTAAACCCAAGGGACGTACCAAGCAAAGTAAGAAGAAGAAGTCAGTGCTTGAAAGCGATGATTTGGGGATTGAGAGTGAGGTTAAGCATAATTTAGAAGAAGAAGCCCCTCAAGAAGAGGATAATACCGAGGGTATGGAAGTTGATAAGTCTGAGATTGAAGGTGCACCAAGTAATGAGCTTGTAGTTGAGTCCAATACGGATGCACCAAGCCAAGAAGAAGAAACAGAATCACCCAAGAAACCCTCTACATCCGCTGCCGATTCGTCTAATTCAGACTTGCTATCACTAGTAGATACACTGTTCACGGCAGCAGATAAGGATACCATGACAGTTGGGGGCGTCAATCGTTCAGTTGCTACCCACTTTGGTTGGGAAAAAGTTGACAAGACAAGGAAGAAGGTAATTAAAAACCGGTTGATGGATTTGATGAATGGTATTGTTTCAGTTGGAGAGGGATTGGATGGCGAGGAAACCAAGAAGAAGAAGAATAAGAAGTCATCCCAAAAGAAGAAACAAAAGAAGTCAAAGATTAAGAGTGACGACGAGAATATGGAAGAAAATGCCGATGATGTTGATTTTGAGGGAGATTATGAAAGTGAGGAAGAACCAGAGCCAGTAGATGCTGATAAATCCTCTGACTACGAAGAAGAAGCTCCCACCCCCAAGAAGAGGTCCGGTAAGAAAAATAAGAAGAAGGTGTCCTACAGCAGTGACTCTGATGATTCCATTGATGCACCCACAAAGAAGAAGAGGGAACGTCGTTCCTCCTCAAAGAAGAGTGGCAAGGGTAAAATGGCTAAACATTTACGTGATCATCATGCCAAGGCACGTCAACGTCAGATGGAGGAGGCGCGTATCCGTAAGGAAGAGCTGGGTCATCTAGCCGATGATGACGATGAAGCCAATCTTGCCAAGAAAGACAAAGTTAGTGAGGAAGATCGTCAACGCCATGCGGAAATTCAGGCACGGTTTAATACTACAAGTGAGGAATTGATTATTAAACGTAGGGAGGATCGTGTTGGTTTGATCGACCGGTTAAGAATGGCACGGCTGGAGCAGTTGGAGGAGAATCTCACATTGAGTGAAATGGCCAAGGATGTGAAGAAGGAGGAGGTTAATGTCGATGTTAAAGTTGAAGATGGACAGCCAAAGCTCACGGCTACCAATGTGAAGGTTGAGGAGAAAGAAGAAAAGGAAGAAGAGGAGGCTGTAAATGCGGCTGCTACGAAGAAATCCAAGATGCTTACTTTAGGTGACGATACTAGCAGTGAAGAGGAGAGTGAAGATGATGACGACGACGACTTGGAGATTGTTGCTCCATCTGCCAACAAGCCCCCAGTTGATACCTCCAAGAATGATATCAAGTCACAGGTTAAGGCAAAGAACACATCTGCAATGGACTTCCTCTTCAACCCAGGCAAGAAGGTGGCAAGTAAATCTTCAAAACCCGTGGCCAATCCTCGTTTGGCGTTGCGGAATGCATTGCGAGCTCAGAAGATGTACGCAAGCAACCGTTGGCTGGCAACGTGAGTATCGCATAAACTCTGTTCCTCTTTCCATACTTTCTTAGCTCAACTTATACTTACACACTTTTATTATTTCATAGTCAACTTGAGTACAGGGATGAAGACAAGCATATCAAGGATTGCTTGGAGGCTGTCACACAGAAGAACAAACAAATCTTGATGATGGAGAAGAAGGCCGTCGCTCGTGAGAAGGAGGCTGCTCTTCGTAGTGAACAGGCGTTTACTGAAGACACGCCAATGAACGAGTCAAATGATACGGAGAAGGAGTTCGACGAAGAGGAGGATGAAGAAATGGCCGTGGCTCGTGAGCTCGAACAACTTGAGAATGGCGCTGATGTCGAACAAGACGGTAGTGACGAGAATAGTCAAGCTGATCCTAGTAAGGAGCAGACTGGTGAGACGGCTGATGAATCTCAAGCTGACAAACCAGATATAGATTCTGAGGATAATATCCCTGATGTCCCTGATACCGACCCAGCTACTGATGATGTCGAGCCTGCTGAAATGGAGGAATCTTCTGAAGACGCCGAGCCGTCCATGGTTGTGACACCTGCGAAAGTTAATACCGACGTTGTCACAAGCGAGAATGCAGATGACGAAAAGAGTGCAACAGAGATGCCGGCCAGCGAGGACAAGGATGCTTCCGAAGAGACTTCTGTCAGTCTAGAATCAAATAAGGCTGATGAGAATTCCACTGAAATGAAAGGTGAAGAACTGAAGGAGAAGGATACTGCTGCTTATGTTGATACCAAATCATCATCAAATGATAAAGATGCCACTGAAGAAACTAGTCCAGCAGAGGAGGAAAGTGAAGGTGAAGAAGAAGCTACTGTCGAGAAGCCTAAAAAGCCCAAGAATTCTGCTTGGCAGGCAATGCTTCTTAAGGAAAAGGCTTCTATTGCCAAAGAGAAGAAGCGTCAACGCAAGAATGGTGGACTTGTAGAGGGTGAGGCCGAAGAGGAGGAGGAAGAGGAGGGTATCGTGGGTCTGGAAGATTTTGGTTTTGCGGTGTCAACAAAGAAGGATGACGAAGAAGATGTTGATGCAGAGATTGATGAAGATGACTTGGAGCACGTTGTTGATGACTTGTCAGATGGAGAGGGTGACGAGGAAGCTGGCGAGAAGGCACGTAAGCGTATGCAGAAGCAGGAGGAGAAGGAACGTCATCAGGAAATGATTCGTCGTATGCGTGATGGTTTCGATGGACGTCGTGGGGGGATTGCTACCAGTGCAGGTGCGCGTGGTACACTTCGTTTCGATCAATTGGTTGGATTGCCGGAATCTATAGCCAGAGCATTATT
>Ga0075439_13168_pt1 | contig 12349 bp, 6 predicted proteins | sample MintriSingleCell_FD_74264 | JGI IMG/M metagenome (GOLD analysis project Ga0075439, IMG submission 74264) | Marine eukaryotic communities from Monterey Bay, USA to study complex ecological interactions - Minidiscus trioculatus JGI Plate_4_G5... | ecosystem: Environmental > Aquatic > Marine >... | reverse complement strand
ACATGCAAATTAGTAAAGTATTGCAGTAGAGAATGTCAAATTGCTCATCGGCCACAACACAAGAAGGAATGTCGTAAGCGTGCTGCTGAATTACATGATGAGAAGCTATTCGAACAACCTCCACCAACTGAAGATTGTCCAATTTGTTTTCTAAGAATACCATCGCTTGCTACGGGGAGCCAATACAAATCATGTTGTGGGAAAGTTATATGCAGTGGATGTAATTATGCACCTGTTTATGATCACCAAGGGAATGAAGTTGATAATGAAAAGTGTCCCTTTTGTAGATTATTACCAACTAATACAAAAGAGGAGTTGATTGAAAGGCATGAGAAACGAATAGAGGCAGGTGATCCTATTGCAATATACAATCGCGGATGTAGATACAGAGATGGGACAAATGGGTTTCCACAAGATGCGGACAAGGCATTAGAACTTTGGCATCGTGCAGTAGAACTTGGTTGTGCTTCAGCATATACAAACATTGGTTTTGCTTATCAATATGGTAAAGGGGTAGAAGTTGACAAGGAAAAGGCTATACATTACTATGAGCTAGCTGCTATGAAGGGAAATGCAACAGCAAGGAACAATCTAGGCAATGTTGAGTGGAGGGCAGGCAACATGGATAGGGCATTGAAACACTGGATTATTGCAGTTAAGGGAGGAAAGAAGAAATCGTTAGATAGCATCAAATGGTTATATTCGAATGGACATGCAAGAAAAGATGATTATGCCAACGCTTTACAAGCATATCAAGCATATATCGAAGAGATTAAGAGCGTTAAAAGGGACGAAGCTGCTGCCGCTAGTGAAAGGTGGCGATACTTACTTGACTGATTGGATACCCCGGAGTATAAGATAACATCTTTTCCCAAACTTACATTATCATATCATATCTAACTTTACGACGGTATTTTAAGATAGAAAGATACTTATCCACAGTGTGAGTGTATAAGATATAAGTACATCCTATCTTTCATGGCTTAGGTATTCGATTTTAGGATTTAACGGGGACACTTCCTATATTGTTACTTAGGTAGTTACCCTCTTTGGATACCTTTCTTATTGTGTGTCAAATGATTCAAATGTACTAGAGCAAATGTTTCAATCCGAAGCAATATTACAACACAAAAAGTGGCTCATAAAATTTAAACTCGAGAATTGATTAGGTGATAATGGTGAAAGCACAAAAGAAACCCCGAGCTGTTGCTAATCCGTACTTAGCAAGGAAGAAGAACATAGCATCAATGTCAACCACTAAAGTCAAATCCTTCAGCCCACCCACATCAGTGAACCCCAACAAACAAGATTACACCAACTGGGTTACTTCTATTGAAACAGCAGTGCCGGATTTTGACGTACATTGGATTACCAAGTGGCAAAAGAAAGAGGAAAAAGATTTGCCCCCAGTCGCAGCGTATATTGTTCCATATATTAAAGAGTTTGACTTGACAGGTGATATAATTGGAAGCTCAAACATCAAGGCTTTTATGCCACGTCGTGATTTATCTAAGGAAGGTCAGTTTAACTTGCCTACGGGATCGGGGAAGGGTTACTATTGGGAATTGTTGATTACTGAACGACCAAGTACCGATGAAACCGCTGAATCTATGGGCCGTAACATTGCTAAGGTATTCAACAGGTTTTCCAATATTCATGACAAAAACCAAGAAATCTTTCAATTCGGTGGGCCACGGTTCGGCTTCAAAGGGGAAGAGACTGCAAATCCTCCTTTGCCGATGAATCACTACATGTGTGATAACCAATGCTTCGTGTTGTTGAAAGAGTTGTATTCTGAGGACTATTCTTTGGAGAATGTTATGGAGAACGATGCAATTTTGGAACAATTCTTTGGGTCGGCAGAGGAGGGTCGCCGGATGCTGGAGAATCTCCCAGAGGGAAACAACGTCTGGTGAAATGTTGCTGATTGTGATTTTACTTAAGTGCGGTGATGTGAGAAGATGTGTGTGTAATTTGTTTCATAATCTATGTAGAACACAAATAAACTTTCTTACCTACATTGGGGAAGCAACGCCCATCACTATCCAATTATTCTCATAATGACACAAATGCAAAATTTACCAGATTCATCATCGACGGACAAGGAGTTGGTGGAGCGTACTTTCAAACCATTGTTTGATCTCTATGGTGTATCCACCAAAACTGATACATTCTCTTCATTGGTGCAAATTGTCTTATCTGATATCGCCGACCCTGGAGCTACAGCAGTCGTATTAAAATCTATTGCTGTAAAACAAATAAAAAATATTCTCCAAATGAATGATCATGCTTCAAAGAATTATAATCTGTACATGGAACGAGCTTGGGGTCGTGGTTATGTCTTCACTGTATCTCAAAGCATTGATGATTATATCTTTGCTTTTCGTAATTGTGTATTTGACTTTGAACCTTCTGTCTGGGTAGAATTTGTGTTTCGTGAACAAGATATTTGGAGAAATGATGACATGAAGAGTGTTTTGAGTTCAATTGCCGAGGACGAATTGTAGACAGTTACTACAATAAGCTTATTTTACACTTGTTGTCCCTTTTGAGAAATGTTGTAAGTACAGCACAATACCTTCCCAATATGAAACACATGTCTTTATTATGCTTGAATAGAAGTACAGAAGGTGATTGATGTTTTACTAATGAATATTACGTCGATGTGGTCGCGTTAGTTAGCTACTTTTAATGTAATCGATCTAATCAATCTACTGTACTACTCCATTAAAATCTGCTTCTCTTGTCTATTGAATCATATCTTCACAATGTACTTTTTAGGCTTACAGGTTGTACCTCCATTCAATGGTATGATGAGAGCGCAGAATAACCGTTTGTTCGCCATATCTATTCAATTCAAGTGAAAATTGAAATGCCATCATGTTCAATCAAATGCCATCATGTATAATATGCCGACACACTCTAGAGGTGGAGCGCTCTGAGGCACTGAGCTAAGGGGTCAAGCACTAATAATATAATCAGCCACCTAAACTGCATTTATTGCTCCTCCACTCCTCATCACGAATACAAAGCTCATAAATTCAGGTAGTTACAGCAAAGATGGATAGTTTATATAAAATCCAATTGAAAATTGCAACTCTCGAAAGGGATAAGGCGATGGTCAATGCTGAACTGGCATCGGCTCGATTGGAAGAGAAGAATATGGTTTTGGATCACCTGAAACAGGAAACTATACCAATACACTCACAAGATTTAACAAGTGAATTTGATTGGGGGCCTAGAGAAGTTGGCATGGCGAAGCGATGGCAAGAGGGGAAGATGAAAGGAGGTAATGATACAACAAAGGAGGGTATAAGTAACGATCATAATGTGCACCCTATACCAAAAGAAAGTCCTCACAACAAAACTCCTGTCTCAACCGGAAAGAATAGAAAGATTGGTGCAATTAGGAAAAGAAGAAGCAGAAGAAACATGGATATCTGGGATAAGACTTTCACATTTCACGATAGAGACAACAACGATGAAACGAACCAACTCCACGACTTTGTTTGTCGAGAAATAATGGAGGGATTCTTCGTTAGTGCATCAGTATCTATCTCTTCACCTCGATTGAAAAAATTCTCCAATACAATTGGTTTCCGTTGCAAATGGTGTAAGGATGTAGGACCGGAGGACAGAGCAGAAAGAGCTTCGGTACACCCTAGTTCAATCAAAGGCATCTACAGAAGTATCCTTCGTTTCCAAAAAGCACATATATTGTAAGTTTTGGTCCATTTTAATAGTTTGATATGATTGGATTGCTAACTCAACTCCCCTGTATTATCTTAGCCAATGTAAATACATCCCGAAGAAATTAATGACCAAGTTTAAAATAATAAAGCGGTCTAACATAGTACGCGGAAAGAAAGAGAATTGGATTGTCAGTGCCAAACGACTCAATTTATGTGATGGAGAGAAAGGTATCATATTCAAGCCTGTGTGATCTCTTCCCGTCTTGAGCAAATATGTCTAGAGTGTCAAAATGTCGAATTTGCTTGGTCTGGCATTGATGTTACTTACTGTCTTTGTCGTCTCATAAATTAAGGTCTGTAAGATTTTTGATAATAAGATGGATGAAGATGACAAACTTATACGTAATGATAATACTCAAACAATGTATATGGGTAAAGGTATCGATTACCAAGTACAATGTGATTTATGTGGGGCATCGGTTGTGGCAAGAAACACAGATGATATCGACAGAATTAAACATTTGAGGACCTTAGAAGATCCAGATGAGTTGATTGTTTGTACAAGCTGTGCTTATAATGAAAAGACCAACTCTGCGGCCGTATGTCTTGTTCGAGAGTTCAACATGTCTACGATTCCAGAAATAGCGGTCATTTCAGCATTAAGAGAAAGTGGTGTTCCATCTAGTGTTCTCGATGATGAATCAATTGTGTCAAAATTACAAAGCTTAGTGAGGAATAAGATATTTGAGGTCCACGTGAGTAACTATGATACACAGACCGATCAAGCCGCTTCTATCATACATGACAATACCGATTACAGTTCAACTCAAGTTCGAAAGTCGGCGTTCAATCAGGCGTTGCTGGATAGTGGACTGTCTGCGAATATCATTCAATCGAAGAATACTAATGACAAGCTACTAATGGCAGAGTTAGTCAAGATTGTCAAGCAAAAGATTGACGTTTTGGTCGGCGAGGATGCCAGTGATTATCTTACTCAATCCAATAATGCAGCAACTTGTATTCAATACACTGACCCGAATTGCAATCCAGATCATGTTACGGATGAAGAAATAGATAAGGCATTAGTAAAGAGTGGGATTCCGGTCGGTATCATTCAATCGAGTAGGTTGCGTGATAAGTATCTTGTGAATGAATTACGTAGTAATGTGAAACAGAGGATGAGGAATACCGAAAATGGGAGGATATCAGAGTCCATTCGACTTGCAAATAGAATGGAGTGTGAAGATGAAAGGGGGAAGGGTATCTTCCAAGCCCATGTATGCATTGCTTGTGATCGCCACATTATTGGTACCGAGGAGATATGCTATTTGACTAAAGCGCATCTAGAGAAGAGTATACATCGACTCGGGATCGAAAGTTATAATGAGTACTATCATGGCGAATATAAGTTCCCAAAGCTTCATCATGAGTTAGTCAAACAATACAAGGTTGAGGGTATGGAAGGACTGCTTCTATCACAGCGCTCACAATACAGTCATGTTCATGGCGGATATGAAGCTTGCCAATCATGTCATGATAGCTTAAAGAAGAGCAGCTCTACCAAGTCTCCTCCAAGGTTTGCAATAGCGAATGGATTCGTTATAGGTCAAATACCAAGAGTATTCAAGATTCGTGACAAGAATGGGATTGAAGAGGAAGTAGTAGTAAATGAAGGGGAGATCAATGACATTGTACGTGCAATGCTAGCCCCCACTCGTGCATATGGATATACATTCTCTTACTTTGCTGGGGCTCAGCAATCAATACAAGGTCACTATGCATTTTACGAGGTAGATCAGACTCTAATGGCGTCGGTATATAATCGTATTCAAGAGTCAGGTGCTAATCCACATGTACATATTGTGCTAGGAGGAAGGTTCACTCCAAGTCAGAAAACGATAGTGCGCAAGAAGACTACAGTTAATACAAAGTTGGTCACTAAATTGCTTACTTGGTTTAAAGAAGAGTCTGGACACAAGGGGTTCGAGAATTTGAAAATTGGTAAAGAATGCCCAGAACCAGAGATTGAGGATGATGATGTCGAAGAGGATTTTGAGGTGGACAACGCAATCGAAAAGCGGTTTGATGGCGGGACATATTACTTTTCAAGTGCCAATACCCCTTCCATTGATACCGGAGTATGTGGTACACAACTCAAGTTCACAAAGTCGTTATTGGAGAGAACACCTCCCACGCTTCTGGCATATGGTGGAGATTATGCAAGTCGAAATGGTCTCGAGCTTGAAAATATCATACCAGCATCCTTCCCCTGGGGTCTTGGAGCCCCAAATATGAAGCGTCGAACTCAAGTATCCCCAGAGGCTTGTCTTGAGCATTATGGTCGTCTTTCTCTTGAACAATTCATGAAAGGTGACTTCTGTTTATTTGCCACTCATATGCTGGATCGTCGATTGTCTTATACATCTGGTAAAGTGAAGTGCAGATCGAATGTTGACGGGGTTCCTCTTGCTGAAAAGGTTTCTCTGTTAACAGTAAAAGATCTCGAAGACGTTGTATCTGGAGACGATACCAACGTCATTGCAAATCAACTCTTGTCATCTGTATCGGTATCATGTAAGGCGATGGGTCATACTTCGGAGGCCGCAGCACACTGGAGGCGTATATACTTCGCACTTAGTGATCGTCATGGACTGAATGCTTTCATGTTGACTATCACCCCAAACGATCTAGCCAGCTTTTCAGTTAGAGTTATAGCACTAGCTGGTGATCCGGTAAGATCGACGTGATATGTCTTTAAAAATGTCCAGTGTCGTCGTATCTTGTAGCTCACATCAAACATCTACCCAACCTCACTACTCAGCATACGATGCCGTCGCTTGATGCTGGTGAAGGTGTTTGTATAAAAGATTTCACAGAACGCAAAGAGATCCGATTAGAATATCCAGGAGCATGTTCATTGAACTTTCAAAGCGTCGAGCAGATTGTATTAGAAGTCCTTTTAGGTTGGGATTCCAAAGAGCAGAGGGGGACAGAAGATGGTATCATGGGGGAACTCGAAGCATGGGGAATGGCAGTAGAAGAACAAGCACGCAAAACATTACACTCACATTGGCTGCTCTGGTCGAAGAGACTTGCCGAAATGAGACACGAATTATTTGATGACAACGGAAACATGAATGATAAAGCCAAAAAAGCTTTTTGTGCACGTGTTGATAAAGTGATGAGTGCATCGTATACTGATAATGAGTGGGAAGTTGAACATAAATGCGGAGCTAAGAGTAAAGTCAGTGAAGTATTTAAGCAGCGTGAGCTGCAAGTTCTCCGGGATGCGAGACACAAAGATCTCTGTCACGACATTAATGGTAAGGTGATGGAGTGTAAAACATGTCAGGAGACGGTATCAACGCAAGATATTATTAACCTAGCACTGAATGAATGGCATATAAATGCTTTGAAAGATGAGAATTCAAATGTCAAGAATCTGACAATCCCTCTATCAAAAGAGCGGCATGATATTGCCATGTACCGTACGTCATATGATATGATGAGTGGTTGTTATAAAGATGATTTATTCTGGGGTAATGAAGACGTCAGAAGAATTCTTCAGATATCAGGCGACAATGAACATTATGCATTGCATGGCCCACGTTGCTTCAAGAAGGGGAAAGAGTGTACATCTGGTTCGTTTCCACAGGCTTCTTGCACAGGAACTTGTATCAACGAAGATAATGGAGAAGATATGAAGATGCTTGAACGGTACCTGCTTAATGGTGGCAAGATCAAGAGAACGGCTCCTTGGTTGGTATTGCCGAAGCGTCCACTTGGATGTCAATACCTCAACACACACAACAAACCAATCAGCACTATATTCAACTGTAATTCAAATGTAATCATTGGTGATCCCAGCAATACATTCTACCTTACATTGTATGGCTCTAAATCTACTCAGAAAGAAGACAAAGAGAAGAATGAGAGAATCATGAAAGCTCTCATACGAAGATTAAAGCGTCTGCAGATGAAGCGGGACGAGTGCCGGTCTCTTGGAAATGATGTCGAGAACAACCAAGGTGATTTTGCTCAAGGTTTAAGCATGGTTTTATCGGCACTGAATGCCAGCACCTCTCGTGATATTGTTAGTTCAACTATGGCTCATTATCTTGTACAAAATAAAGGATCAAGATTCAAAGCTTCTCACGAGCCTAAGCATCTACTGATCCATCAATTGGAAGAGATTCTGGACGACAAAGCAGTTAACTTTACACTCAGACGCACAAATAAGACAAAGGTGGATGGTACTGCTGTGCAGTGGCCTGATTCGAGTTCGCATGACTACCTCTATCGTCCGGGAAACCCATCTAACATTGGGGATGGTGTTAACTTTGAATGTATGTGTGCGTATGAATTTACAGAACTGTATGAGAAGAAATTCTTTAGCTTCAAAGATATGGATGATGATAAGCAGGATATTATTGCCCCAGGCACAGAGAAGAGCAAAAGGTATAGATTTATCGATGGTCATCCAGGTCAGGACTTTGCATACGTTGAAAAGTTAAAGCTTCCTGCTGTGGCTGTTGTGTCGCTGCCCAAGGGAAAGCTCTGTCTACTCAAAGATTTGGAACTTGATCCCGATACACCACCGAGTGATCTTGCCAAAGATAAGAGAGAAGATTACGCTAAGATGGCCTTGATGATGTTCTACCCCTTCCGTGAACTTGATGATCTTACAACTGGTGGCAAATACTGGCCTACATTTGATAGAGAACGCAAGAAGTACGAGAAAGATGAAGAAACGGCATTTTGGAAGACTGGGTTTGAGATTCTACAGAATATCGACGATAGAGAGATGATGATGCAGAGTGATCATAGAACTCGTGCACGAGATTCAGTTCAGCAAGGGACTACTAACCCAAACGTGGATGAAAAACAACAAAGCGAGAATGATGATAAGAAAATGATCCCAGACATATCGTTATTTTGGGACGATGATGAAGATACTGAAGTTGAAGGGGAATTAGGATTGAAATGGACACATGATATCTTGATTGGTAAATCGAAGAATATCACCGACGAAACAATCATATCTGCTCGAGTGTCTTCTGACGAATCGATATACAAGAGCTCTCAAGAAGCCATTGATGAACATGTTTCAGGGGAGACTAATAGAGGGGAGGACCTTTCATCTTGGTTTCAAAATCGAAGTTACCCAACTCTTCTCACGCTTATTAGTGGAACTTTAGTTGGTGTAACAAATTTTGATGATATTTATGACGATGAACAAATGGATGATGCTTCTTCGATTAGTGATGATGTTCATAATATCACACAAGACGACTCTCCACGAGAGGTAGAAGATGATGATATAAATGAGTATAATGTTCCAACTTTAGTGGGAATAGCGAGGAAGATTGCAAGAGAAGAGAAGATGAAGCTAGATGAGAAGCAATACATTGCATACGAAATAATTGCTTGTACCTTCCTACTACAGCTTGTGGAAGAAGGAAGAAATAGTCACTCGATACTGGGACAGTTTCTTGGATCTGCTCTAGGGTCATCAAGTGAAAGTATAGAGCAATTAGTAGAACACCTTAAAGCACGAGGGGGTATGGAACAGTTGTTGATGTTTCTAACTGGGCCTGCCGGGGCTGGAAAAAGCTCTGCAGTGAAGGTCGCCGAGAGATTTTGTCTTGAGTTTTGTGCGGCTGTTTCTATCATATGGCACGATGAGACTTTCTTTTTCACTGCATGTTCAGGATCAGCGGCAGCGTTGTTTGGTGGTGTTACAATCCACAGTGCAGCATGTATGAATGGTAAAGTTACAGACAAAGCAAGGGAAGCTTGGAGGGGCAAAGTGAAGATACTCGTGATTGATGAAATCTCGTATTTTAGCGATAATGATCTCAAGAAGCTGGATAGGAAGCTTAAGGATCTAAATGGTATTCCAAACAAGCCATTTGGAGGTCAGAGTATCATATTCTCCGGAGACTTTCGCCAATTCGAGGCCATCAAAGCGAAGAATCTATTGTATGATAGGTTTGGGAGTCAGTTGTGGGAGAATAGCATCAACTGTGTTATTATACTCGAGAACATTCATCGGTTCAAAGATGATCCAGAATATGGGGAGATGCTAACAAGATTGTGGCGAGATGACTTGACCCAAGCCGATCGTGAGAAGATTAATACACGAGTAGTTGGTGGTACAAATGGAGTTACATTACCCTCTACATTCGTTGGAGATGTAGTGTACGCATGTTCAACGAACAAAGAGCGTAATGCCGTTCAAGCTGGAATCTTTCGTGATCATATACTGAGCACACATCCCAAGATCAGTAGCCCAGACCTGCCACCTGATCACACTATTATCATTGAAGCTGATATACAAAGCTCCAAATCTAAGACGTTGCCGTCTCAAATAGGTGGCTTTACTCGTAATAGAATCATACATACTTGTGGGGATGCAGATTGTATTGTCAACGATACAAAGTTTGTCGATCCATCATTGAGGTTTTATGTCGGAGCTCACTGCATGTGTATGGTAGACAACAAGCGTCTGAAGGATAGAGTGCCTATTGGTAACGGTACTCTCTGTCGGGTTGTTGGAATCAAGCTTAGCGAGCATGCTACTAGTCATAAGTGGCAGAATTGGGATGGCAGAAAAGTTAACACCGTCTCTGCCAAGCATGTAGACTGGGTAGAGTTTGAGTATCACCCCAAGAGTAAGTCTATCCTAAGGTTGGAGGATGAGATTAAAGAGTTGGAGTGGGAACTTAAAGTTAACCAAGAATCATATGAGGCCATTCGAGTAAAGAAGAGAGCTAGGACAACGACTACGAGTCGAAGAATGATAAGTGATCCAATCATACAGGATATCATATCAGACTTAAAAAAAAAGAAATCACACCTGAAGAAAGAACAGCAGTCTCGGAGATTCAAGCTTGATCCTCAGCGATCTTCGCCAACTGTTTCATTTAAAATTCACGACTTGGAAACGAAATACTCAAAGGTTAAGTGCACCATGACTCAAATACCAGTGATACTCGCCGATGGTATCACTGGCCATAAGTTACAGGGAATGACGGTTCAAAATGTTATCATTGCATCGTGGGGATATTTTGCAAAGAATTGGCCATATGTCGTCCTTTCTAGATCTACTACTTTCAAGGGTTTGTATCTATTTGAGCCAATTGATATGGATAAGTCTTTTGCTCCGTCAAGAGACTTGGTTGAATATTTCAGACGTGCTGAGCATTTGCAGAATCATATTTTACACATGAGACAAACTCGTATGGCAGCATTAAGAAATGATAACAATATAATTGCACTATAAGGGAAACTATGTCGAGAGAGGGCTATCATGTTCATGTTGTAAACACCAATATTCAATTCAAGTGAGGAGACACCTCCACGATCATGCCATACTCATCTCATAATATAAATCGCAAGAGGAAAGACACCAACAACATATCCCTATACGGCAAGCCACAACATTATGAAAGGGCTCAAGCGGATCAAAAGGCCGTTACTAGTTAACAAGAAAGAGGATTCAATCGTCTATTTTTTTAGTGGTCTTTTTGAGAGTGACAATTTCGTCTATCGTATGGTGTTCATGCAATTGCCGAACACTATTTGGTATTTAAAAGCTCCTTTCATCAAGATGATACTGGAGAACGTATTCAAAGGCAGCAACAAAGTACCACATTGGGTAACTTCTCTTCGGGAGATATTCATTCGCAAACAACCACACGGTACCAATCAACTGGACACGACAAAGAAGGGTTACCCCAAATCGGTAATTACTTTCACCCACAAGGTAAGCCGTATTGCTTCGTCACTTGAACGCCATTCCCTGAGTTATGCTATTGCAAGATTGCATAACACATTTACCAATAATTTGAATAGAATGAATGAAAAGCTACATTCCTGGTGCAGTGAATATCAACCTGGTGTTATTAGGTACTTCACAGAGAAACAACAGTTCGACCAAGAGGCGCTACTTATCAAATTCAAGAAAGATATCAATAAGACATTCAAGACTAAGCGTGTTGTTAACAAAGATGTTGCATTAGATCGGTTCATGCTTGATTGGGATATAAAGAAATTTGTGAAAAATGAGATTGGTTTGAATCATTGGCCTAAAAGTAAGGTCCATTACATCTATGGACGTTCCAATGGGCGTTCCAATGAGGACAGTGGAATTCCAGAGTTTCATAGAATCCAGCGAGATAATTATAAGAGTCACCCGCCAGTGTGAAGATGTTGGACATATGTTCTCTCGCCTTAGTTTTTCTGCCATCCACGGAGGTGTCAGTGTCAGTGTAAGTAAGATGTCAAATAAATTAACATTAAAGATATCATATGGTGAACCTAAATCTAACATGTCTGCTATAATTCTAACATTTTATCATAATGACGGATACCCTCCAGTACTCATCTCATAATATATAAATCGCGAGAAGAATCAATGGTGGAACCAGAACAACAGGAAAGGATGGAGAGAGAACAAGAGGAGGGAGATATACGTCACAAAGATCTGTGCCAGGGGTGTGGATGTTATCGAAGATCTGAGATCTGGCACACCTGCAGTGACTGTGAAAGATCATCCTGCCAAGAGTGTGCAGATGCTGGATTCAATTCCATGTGCCGTAATTGTAGTGCCTACAAGGAAGATTTAATGATAGATCATTACAATTGGGATTGTC
>Ga0075439_12295_pt1 | contig 12380 bp, 7 predicted proteins | sample MintriSingleCell_FD_74264 | JGI IMG/M metagenome (GOLD analysis project Ga0075439, IMG submission 74264) | Marine eukaryotic communities from Monterey Bay, USA to study complex ecological interactions - Minidiscus trioculatus JGI Plate_4_G5... | ecosystem: Environmental > Aquatic > Marine >... | reverse complement strand
TGGTAGGACGATAGATTGGATTACTTGAATTACCATCATTAATTAATTCATATGTATCTGGATCTTTAGCAAACAAAGTACCCATTTCATACCCATTGGTAAATTGTACTGCACAATTTTGTAGGTGGGATAATTCCACTTGAAGGGTTGATTCGCCACCCTTGGGACGGAATTCAACATCACCGGCGGTGGAGAGGAGATTATTGATTAGATCATCAAAGTGTTGTGTATCGGTTGTGGTATTGACTGGTGTAAAGTCAAGGGCGGTGACTGATGTGATACTTAGGAAGGCTGTGAGGACTGTTGATCGTTGTAGGTTGATCATCGTTGTAAGTTATGTTATATGTTGCTTAGATAGATTATATCGAAGTATGTGTTAGATAAAATGAAGCGTCGACGACGGCTATTGCAATAGGATTTGCAATGGATATGATATCGATCGATCGATGATAGAGATTGCAATGAATCGGTCGAGTGTTGTAAACTTATGCACAACAATGTAACGTCTCGACGATAATTGAATGTGTTGCAATTAGGAATTGAACGGCCACTGTTCTAGAAATGATTAAGGTGATGATTATGATTATGATGTTGCAATCGTATTGGCTAGTGGCTGCTAAGCGGGCTTACATCGTCATCTCCTACATTGCATGGAGGAGGCTGTAGTAACGTGCTTTCTCGAGTCTTTGTCGCTAGTCATTGAGTTTGATACGGCCCCATTACACTTAATTTGTACTTTTAACATATCTGCACACTTTTATAGTACGAACAGATGCAAATCACAGTCGTTATTTAATTTCAAGTGCAAGTACAATATTATCATAACCACACTTAAGTGCAATTTCTGTTTCACGGTGTGACACTTTGTTTTACAATCCAGTCAATCGTAACTCTATTAATAGGGAAACAACTTTGTCTTAATGTGCTTTACGAGCTATATTGGCCGATCTATATCTTTGGGGAACACAATGCTATGACTACATCATCATTCTATCAAATCGACAACTTTTAGTGTCCATGACTGTTGTGAGAATCTTGTGAGCACGATGATGACGATGTGGAGAAACTATTAACTCCGGAAGAGGAAGAGATTGAATGAAACTCTCATACATTGAACTCTCTCATAGTTTTATAAGCCTATCGTTATAAACACTCCATTGCAATAGTATCATGAGCGATGTACCAACAAAGAAGATATCCAGTCATCATCATAACAACGATGTGATACAAGTCAAGACTAAGACGGCATCGTCTCAAACATCAGCCGCCGACAAACAGCACATTGATATATCATCAATAACAACATCATCCGATCTCGATACATTATCAAAAGTTGATCCCTTCCTATATCACTCGATACCGACTATATATAAATCAAAGCTATCATGTGAAAAAGTTGATCATTCACAAGTTATGCAACAAACGCATAGTCATGTATCGACGATACAAAGAAAAACTAGAATGAGTACAGAATGCCATAGTATCTTGCTACTAGAAGATATGCTCATTGATGATAGTAGTGACGGTGGTATTGCTAGCAGTGATGGTGATAGCATGGATGATGTCATGATGTTCGATGGAGATATGTTCTTCTTTGACAACGACAAAGATAAGCAGTGGCTGAAGCAGTTGCAGCAGTGAGTTGTACTCAACTCACTAAGAGAGGGAAGGATCTATGAATAGTAATGTAGAGAAGATTGATACAGAATGAAAAGAACCCAGATCTATACTAGGAGAAGATATTGTATTATAGGTAAAAATGTAAAGTATTAGGTCGGATATTGTACACGCTATATACTGTAATGCTGTTCTCTTATGGTTGCTATAATCCATATCTTAGCTACATCCGAACAAAATCACAACAGAGCCAACAACTTACATTTCAGGAGTAACAAAGTCTGGCATTACTTTCTGCCAGAACAGTGGATCGTCGACATCAATTCCAGCCGAATCGGTGCTGAATTTAGACTTTGTTGCATTCATTCCCTTCTTGTTGAGCCACGACGCTGTCTTGGCACCCTCAACAACTCGTGTACGTGTTCTCTTCTCAAGTTAGGCATGTTTTGAGACAGGGACGAATTTGGGAATTTCTTTCCAAAGTAACCGCGGTAGATTTATGTTGATATCCAAATCTTAAGCCTAGTTTAGATATCTACCATCCCACAGAAACACTCACGCACTCCACAAATATAAGCCACTTATATACATTTTAATTAGTTAAAGACTGTCTTGCTCTTGTATACTTTACTCGACTTGGCTGTTTTCTCAGAAGACGATGCTGCCTTTTCTGCCTTTGCATCAACTGCATGCTCTACCTTTGACGACTTTGCCTTGGCACTCTTTGTTTTTGATGATTTGGATCCCCCAGCTGAGCGGCCAGTACATGTTTCATAGTCCACAAAGTTCCTACAGATGAGAACAGAAATTCAATTAGACATAGAAGTATCATTTTGAATGAAGTTATATACTAGCACATCTACTACTTACCAGTATACTGGAAGATGCGCGTTTAGCGGTTTGTGGAAATAAAGAGAGACGATAGAACTCAAGTTAGTGCATATGTGGGTTACAAAGGAATCAAATAAAGGCAGACTAAGATCAAACGAAGTAGTCAAATCACCGAGATAACGCGGACTTTCCAGAAGTTTGATCCAAGAACTCTTCAAGTACTTTTGCATTGGTTGGCATCTGAACAATCCCTCCAGCTTCTGGTAGTGTGTATCGCAGCGCTGCGATAGTCTCCTCAAGAGGTTTGTCATTATCTGAGAGGTAATTAGAAGAGGGGATAGGTTATAATATATGTATGACAAAAGTTCCCACACTCAAGGGTCTATGACTTCTTACCTAGAAACCACCATCCATTAGCTCCCGCACTCCACATTACAGTTGTCTTTCCATTATCTTGAAGAATCTGTTGTCCACGCCGATTTAAAGCTCCATTGGTTGGAAAAAAGAGATCGGGGGCGTATCCAATCATTTCTTTAAAGATATCATCTGCATCAACAATTTGTTGTTCAATATATGTATTGTTGGCATATAGAAAGTCAATCCTCTCTACTCCACTACTACCAATGATATGTCCATCGGCTAAAATTCTTTGAAGTGCAGGACGATTCTCATCATTGATGTGATCCGTATGAAGGAAGAAGGAAGCCTTGGTATTCTTCTCCTTAAGTACGTCTAGGACAGCCATTGCTGTATCGTTATCATCGATATCACCAAATATTAGATGTGCGTATGACCAATCAGTTTTTCCGGAGTATATCTCATACGGACCTGTTGGTTCTGGTTTATCTACTAGCACACATGTATTAACGATATCCGAGCTTTCAACTAGCACCCCAGCAGAAGAAGCAAGGACGATGGATAAGACGCTGATCCTCATTATATATTATAAGATGATTATAGAGGTAGTAACGTGAAAGAGATCCGACGCCGATGATGGGGAGAGGGAGATAATATTATCTTTAGAGTAGCAGATGAAGATGGTATTATGGAGATGGAGGACACTCCTACCTTTCTCCCCTCCTTCTCCCCCTCTCTAATAGCAAAACAGAACGCTTTCGGAACTAATACTACTACACAATAGCCCCATCATTGAGAAGATGAGAAAACAATGCTAGGCATGAACAAATAGGCAAAAAAGATACGGTATCCTTTTGCCTTTTGCAAAGGCATGGAATGGCAGTGGAGGGTATAGTAATAACAACTCAACCAATATACCACCTAAAATGGCTTCATATCCAAGTGCTATCGGCGTAATACTACTGTTAATTACCCTTACAATTGCATATGTTTCATCATTCCAAGTCGGCAATCCGAAATCTGACGTAAGGTCCCCGATATCATCATGTAGTAATAGAAGACCTCGACAATTGAGGAACAATATAATTTCATTGGCTGCAAAAGATGATGATATGAGTACTGTAGATGAATATCGTAATGCACCTACAGCTATATTGTCAAACTTTATGCAGAAAGAAAAAGATACGGAAGATCCATTTGTTGATATCGATTTTGATGCTTCTAAATCACCTAAACTGAGTCTACAAGATTTAGCAGCAATATTGGACTATGAGTTATACAATAAAGAATGGTTCGTTACAGGGAGTGTTAATCCAATTTACTTTGATGATAAGTTTCAATTTCAAGATCCTGATGTAAAGTTAACAGGTATTGAGGAGTATGCAAGAGGAGTATATAAACTATTCGATCAATCGTCGTCTCGTGCTGAAATTATATCAACAGTGGTGAATAGTACTATACCAAATACAATTACAGTTACTTGGCGTTTATCTGGAGGTGTTAGTATCGGGCCAGGTCTTACTATAAAGCCCTACATAGTTTACACGGACTTTACAATTGATGAAGATAGTGGATTGATCGTCTTTCAGGAAGATAGATTTTCAGTACAAGGCTGGGATATACTGTTATCGGCTTTATTTCCATTCCTTATTGGTAAAGTTACCAGTGAACCTGCACCTCCAGTTGAGCCTCGAGTTGTTGAAATGCCTAAAATTGCTAGGGAGAAGAAGGGTGGTTTGTTTGATGGCTTGTTTCAACAGATAGGACTTTAGTTTGGTATTTTTTTTTTTACTATAAAAGAAAGATTGATATGAAGGGGGCGATACATTATGCAAGGCATAATGATAGAGAGAGGGAAAAAGACTTTTATTGGGTTTATGTTATCGCCGAGGCATAACTACTAATGTCTCAGCCATACTCCCTGTCAAGTCTCTCCTTTGTCAACAACCCAACTACAAGCCTCTTCCACTTCTTGATGATCTCTTTTCGCTTGTTTTCTCTTTGCTTTTCAACTGCATAACTCCTACATTCGACAGAAGCCATTTGCATAAGCTCAACGTTGTGATCATGGACAACAATACCCCGCACTACAGCATGACTACCTTCATATCCCAACATACATGGAGCGTATTGAATACCAAGCTTCTTTGCAATAGGAGCCAGGCCTTTTCGATCCATGTGTGTTAGGCCTGGATTGATTAGAGCCAGTTCAACATTCTTAAACTCGTTTGTAGGGATAGAATCATTAGGACCCACATGTGGCGGTTTCCATTTCTCTGTTTGAAAGATACCGTAGAGGTTATGCATCTTTTGATCATCATCGCCAGTACTCTTCTTCTTGTTGTTCTTATCTATTGATGCAATCATCTCTTCTTGGGCCTCCTCTGATACACCGTAGCTTGTTAATGCATTAAATCCCTTAGCAACGGACTTCTTCCTAGCCTTGATCTTTTTAGCTGGTTTATCAATCTCACTCTCCTTTACCTTCCGTCCTTGATACAACCATTTATCAGCTCTTAATGCCTTGCTTACATCACTCCTTTTGTAGACCATTTCACCCTTGAACACTCCACATATTCTTTTACGGGCATCAGGATGAAGCACATCTTGAGAGTTGAGAACAGACGGGATGACATAAAATGGTGATTGTTTGAAGCCCTTTTTACTAGTAGGGATCTTTTCCTTCTTTTCAATACCACCAGTCAACTCCTTTGCTTCAATCTGCTCATGCTCATCCGAATCGTAACCTGGTTTGGCTTGAGTGGCTTTCTCATCATCTGAGCTATCAAGTTCAACCAAATCAATATCTTTGCCACTACTTGTTTTTGTTTTGGTCACTGACTTTACAGCAGGTGATTTAGAAGGACTCTTCTTTCCTTGTTGTTTCGATCTACAGTGCCTATTCATTTGCTTTAGTGAAGATTCCCACCACTCGTCAACACACTTTCCACCACGTTTGGACAGATCTTTCCCCATTGCTCCTCGTAACCGGAGTGTCCGAGACCAAGTGTTTGCATATCTTGGTGTCACATCAGTCAATCGAACTCCACGCAACTGGCTGTTCGGGGAGCTGCTCTTTGAAGGAGAGTCTTCTACAGCGAGCACATACGAGACTGGCACTTTCTTGGGGAATGTATTTGCAGATCTCTTCGTGTGTGAAGGCGCCTTACCCCACTTTCCCTTTCGCTTCTTCTTCTCGCCTCCCACCTCTTGTTGTTGACTACTATTTGACTTCATATCCATCCATGCAAGGATAGATTCAACCTCCTCTGGCTTGTCAACACTTTCTTGCTCTGGATGAATCGGTATCCACATTGCTACAGGTTGATTTGATTTCTTCATCGCCTTACTTTGTTTCTTCTCAGAACTATCATCACGGCAAAGAACTTCTACCCATGATAGAGAGTTGACATTCACAAATGGAGTTGTCGGGAGAATATTAGGTGAAGATTTCTTGGTAGCACTCATTTCTTTTGCCCTTGGTTTAGCATCTTCTTCTTCATCACTGCTCATTAGGTCAATAGTTTCTGTCGGGGCGGCAGCTTGTTTCTTATCGTGTAATAAGCCTAGTAACTTGTGCAGTTGACGTGTCTTGTTCTTTCCTAACGACGACTTCTTACCACTAACAGGGAAGGATGACAATAATGGATGATCTACAGTCAATTCCAACGATAGGGGATTGAGTGCATTAACATACCGTGCTCTCCAACCAAGAGATCGAACCATTGTTAGGAATAGAAGTACCTTTTCATGTGATGTAATGTTCTCTACTGCAGTAATGGCATCGATCCCATCTTCTTCTTCCACGAATAATTGAGGATCTTCGTCATATTGGGGAGATAAGTACGTGAGTGTTTGAAGTAGGTTGATTGGTTTTGGCTTGTCATTTTGTATTTGAGAAGATATATCCATATCATATGTACCCTCCTTCTTCTTTGCAGCTTGTTTCTTATTACCTCTAGACTGTCTCCGTCCTCCCCGTCGGGATGTAGAAGCTACCGCACCCTGTGCTACATTACGTTCCAAAGCAGCTCTACGACGTTCACCGGCTTGGTTAACAAATTGGAAGAACCAGTTTGAAAAATCACATAATTGTTGCTTTGTTGGAATTGTGGCTTGATAATTATCTCCTGTTGTTGTATCCAACTGGTTATGAAATTCTTGTGGTATCATACTATATGCCAATGTAGATAATAACATCCCGTCTTCTTCTAATTCACTACCACTTCCACTTCCACATAAATATGAATATTGCATAGACTGAACAACGTCACACAAAATTTTCGACCGACGGACATTGAGTATCATTTGTTGTGTTTCATATGGAACATTACGTAATACTCTTGTTGTTTTCCTCTTTCTCTTTTTGGATTTGTTGCTATTTGTTTCATCTTTCTCTTCGGCACTCATCTTCTTATCCTCATGATTATCATCTGGCGTGTTACTCTTACCAGCTGTATTACTTTTGCCAAAGTTAATCATTACACCCTGAGTAGGAAAGTTTTGCGGCGTATCATCATCTTCTTCATCAGAATCTTCTTCTTCTCCTGCATCTTCCCAATTAACGTTATCCCAATCACCCCCGTCTTTTTCCTCTTCACCGAAACTTTCCTCGTCCATATCTTGTGCACTTGCACCTCTAATTTTTGCACAAGTGGTAGTTGCCATAGGTGATGGTGTAGCCACTGCCGCTGCCGCAGCTGGCTCTATATCATTATCATTCGACACGGTCGTATCCCGAGATGCGAGAGCTAGCAATCCAGTATCATCATACGCATCCAAGTCAAAATCTTCTTCCTCATTGTCACTAAAATTAAAGCTCATTTTTATCAGCTGTCTTGAAAGTTACTTTTGTATAAAATTATTGGTATTCACGTCAGAGGAACACAATCGTTTGAATAAGCATTTAAAATGGATCAAATGAGTGTATTATCAACAATATATCGTAAGAATTATGTATACCACAAAGTTGCTGAGTTACGAGTTGCAAAGAAAAAATCCACTCACAAATCAAATTAAAGTTGGGTATCCTTGGCTTAGCTACTTGGTATCCAAAGAGCCACCACCAATTAAGAGCTTGGAGTACGTTTCTACTCCTATTGACATTCTATTCAATGATTTATTGTCTTGTCATCAGTCAATAGTTTGTTTTATTGGGGTATGATTATAGGTGAGCAATATAAAAAAGATAAGCTCCTCATTTTATGTCGTAGGATATCCGAAAAATCTTTATTGCGCAATTATGTCGGCTAGCATGTCGAGTTGGTGTAGGCAAGCTGTTTGTTGTAGACTTAGTAGACAATAATAGTAATCCTACGCCGGAATATTAAGTTGGTGATATTATTATTGGTGATAGCGATTAAGTAAATCGGGGGTTCACTCGCAAAAGATATCTTAATATTCATCTATCATAAAACCCGACACAACCTTCTCATTTTCATAACCTCCACCATCATGCCGGGTACTCCTAGTTCTCAAGAGACAATCAATGCAACTGCAATTGCAACTGTTATATCTGTAGTATTAGTTCCAATCTATCATAAATTGATTAAACCAAAGTTCAACAAGAAGGTCGATGATACCAAAAAGGATGATGATGCAACAGCTCCTTCTCGTCGTGGTCTTCTTTCTCGACGACCATCTGTTCTTGAGGAATTAACATCAGTACCATTGGTATTGCGTGTACTTCTTTGGTTACAATCATTTCAAGGATTGGTAATGTGGCTTGCACCAAGGTAAGAGTTAAATGGCTTCTACTATGAGCTATCATACCTTATAATATATATCTTGTGTCATTGAGAGAGTTGACATATTGAGCATTCATATCTTTTGTGCACATCTAATGTCTCTTTATGTTCTTCAACTTGCAAATGCTTCAATCATATTCAACTACAAGTATGATCGCCGAAATATACGGTGTGATGGATATCCCACCTCTTTCTGCTATGTTATGTGAAGATTTAGGACGTACATGGTTAGCCGTTCATTTTAGTGCACTCATCGGCGGACGGAACGGAACATCCACAGCAAGTATCATTTCGTCAGGTTTGGCTTTACTTCTTCTTAGTGAATTGAAAGCCTTTCTCAACGATGATTATCTTGGGGGGTACACACCTAATCGTGTAATCATTCTAATTGTTGTCAAGTTAGTATCAATGTGGGGTTTAGAATATGGACCAGATATCAAGCGTCAAGAGGGAACTCTTGCCGAAACGGCTAGCAAACTCATCCCAAGTCAAGAAACAATTGGGTACTTAATAGCATTTTATGTGTTATTGGACGGCGCTAGCATGTACTTTGCACCGTATAAGTACTCAGAAGTAAGTTATATGTTGTTATTCACTGCTGTTTGAAATGTTACGTCTTCTCGATCGCGTATCTCATTCTTTCTTTTCAGTTTTGGGGCTATACTCTAGACTCAGAACTCTCTAGGTTCTTAGCTGTTTCGAATGGAGAAATTTTAATGATGTTAGGTACTTTTTGGCTAGCTCTTCTAAAAGATGTTGATAGCTTTAAAGCGTACGGATTGGCTGCATGTGTTTATTGGGGTTGTACAATTGATTTTGGTTTCATCTCACAGACCATGTGGTTTGTGGGGGAGACTGGAATGTGGACTGATTTGACGTTGAGTTACTTGGCGATAATTACTGCAAAGCCGTGGGAAGTCTTCATGTAAGGAAGAGGAAGGGGTGTAGTATGTATTGGTATAGGAATGAAGGAGAGTGCGGCGGAAAGTGAAAGAATGGTCGTAAGTCACATACAAGCACTAGATTAATCAAACTGTTCCAGTTGCAAGGTTGCAAACTCTCTCCCATGCATGTGATTTAGCATACCGTTAAAGGCTAACACCAATTAAAGAGCATTGACCCAGTCCATTGGAGTACGCATTCTATCGACACTAGTCAACGATTAGGTGTATTCTTCGACCATAGATTTAAAGTGCAGATATACATAGTGGCTGTGTATCTTTTTGCATGATCAAGAGTGTTCGATTGAGTTTTTAATTTTAGTATCGTACCGGTTTTTTGCTTTCGTATGGTACATACTCGCACGTTAATAATACATCATGCGACCGTCAATAAGTATGCTCCAGAGGAGCTTTGGATTGATATCGCCTTGTCAGCAGAAAAGGGTCGGTTCCGTCGGTGTAAGAGGAGAAAGTCGCTTACCATTCCAACAATGTGCATATCTTGTGCAAAGCCACTCGTTTTCAACTCAACAACAAAAACAGCAACAACAACCTACACTGTTTAGTCTACCCAATCTCCTGCATCCATCTGACTTTACCCAGCTAGCAAATACAGCAATAAGAGAATGTGATACTGTCAGACGTACACTTGCATCTTCACTAACTGCAATTGATACTGATAATGATGATGGCATTAACCACAAGGTACAAAAAGCAAAGCAAACATTACACAATCTAGATGATATATCAAACATTGTGTGTACAGTTATTGATGCAGCAGAATTATGTCGATCGGTACATGCTAGTTCACAATGGAGAAGAGGTGCTTCTGATGCCTTTGGCATACTCTCTGAATACATCGGTAGTTTAAATGCCGATGAAAGATTGTATCAAAGTTTAAGAAAGTTTGTATTTGCAGATAATAATGATAATAATATTACTACAAATGATGACAGTGATCTATCTATAATCTCGCAACTACCACCTGAGTATCAACGAATGGCACATGCAATGCGGAAAGAGTTCGAACGAGACGGTATACATTTAACATATACAAAACGAGAGGAAGCTCGTGAATTAAATAATGTGATTGTTGGTCTCGAAAGTCTATTCACTAATAACATTACTGAGAAAACAAAGTTTTATAATATCGAGGGCAAAGAAATGATACAAGAGGTTGATAAGATTGTTCCGCGACATGTCTTGGGTCAGTTAGTTCGTACTTCTGATACTACAAGTAATAGTGATAGTAGTCTTACATTATCATCAGATAATTTACTTACCAACACGCTACTGGCACACTCACCGTCATCGGCACTGAGGAAAGAAGTATACATGCAATCAAACACCAGTATCCCTGAGAATATAAATGTACTAGATTCACTGATACGTCATCGACACTTACATTCATCACTTCTTGGCTATCCAAGTTATGCACATAGAGTGTTGTCAGATCGAATGGTAGGGAGTCCAGATAAAGTACTTCAGTTTTTAACTAGAATGGAACAAAGATGTTCACACGTTTTCAAGCGTGATATGAAAGTATTGTCACTTGCTAAGAAACATATAGAAGGTGAAGGAGACATCGAGCCGTGGGATATACCATTTTATACTTCACTTGTCAAGGCTCAGAGACAGCATCAACGATTGAAGGAAGATAGCGCTGATGGCGATGATGGTGAAGAATCTCAATTCCATGGTTACTTCACAGTCGAGAACAGTATTGAGGGTATGAAGACATTGGTACAGGATCTATTTGGTATTAGAATGAAGGAAGTGGAGATTCCAATGGAAGAACGTTGGGATATAGACACTACAAGTGAGCAGGCTGCAACTCCTGAAAGTAGTGGCGGTGACTTGCAAAAGTTTGAGTTTCATCATGAAGAGGATGGACCGCTGGGTACCATGTTCTTTGACTTGTTTCCCAGAGATAATAAGTTTGTTCATGCAGCTCACTTTACAATCAGATGCGGTCAGTACCGAAATGATGACGATGGTAACAACAAGCAAGATGATATCAATCATCAGCTCCCAATCGTCGCTCTGGTGTGCAATTTATCCCCATCCTCTTCTTCCGGATCTCAGACACTGCTTTCTCACTCAGAGGTGGAGACACTGTACCACGAGTTTGGGCATGGATTGCACTCATTACTCTCAAGAACATCATTTCAACACTTGTCAGGAACACGAGCAGCAATGGACTTTGTCGAGACACCTAGTCACTTATTTGAATCTTGTACTCGCGATCCAGGCTTTCTTTCACGTGTGTTGGCAAAGCATTATATGACAGGTCTACCCATGTCAGAGAAAAGAGCGGAGCATTTGGCCATGTCTCAAACAGACTTTCGAGGTATTGAAATACAAACACAGATTGTCCATAGTAAGTTTGATCAAGCATTATTTGGAGAGAATCCATGTAGTCCTTCATTAGGAGGATGTAGCTCAACTGAAATGTTTGAAAGACTGCATAAGCAAGCAGGCGTGCCATTTGCACACGGGACACATTGGCACAGCCGATTTGGGCACCTGGTAGCATATGGAGCTGGATATTATGGATATTTGTATGCTCAAACATTTGCTGCTGATATTTGGCTGAATACCTTGGCATTGAGCATGTCTTCTTCATCATCGCCAGAGACGATTAGGAGAGGTGGTACAAAGGTATGGAAAGAGATGCTGATCCATGGAGGTGCCAAGGATCCCAAAGAGATGATACATGCAGTTCTCGGGCGAGAACCTAGCGTTGACCCATTCTTTCAAGGAGTATCATGACTTTACAAGGCATGCTAAAGCAAATCATATAAAGTAAAGGACATATTGCTCCCACCCCTGCCTACCCTTACTTCCATAGTCACATAAACACCGCCTACCTAATCACAACCTCCAC
>Ga0075439_12489_pt1 | contig 12381 bp, 13 predicted proteins | sample MintriSingleCell_FD_74264 | JGI IMG/M metagenome (GOLD analysis project Ga0075439, IMG submission 74264) | Marine eukaryotic communities from Monterey Bay, USA to study complex ecological interactions - Minidiscus trioculatus JGI Plate_4_G5... | ecosystem: Environmental > Aquatic > Marine >... | reverse complement strand
GTACTCTTAATGGAACTATATGGCTCGTCCAAGGAGTTTCAGAAAGACTTGGCTAAAAAAGCAGCGGGTGAAGTTGCAAAAAAGACGGCGTTAGCATCACTCATGGCGGCAGTGTTCGTGCCCTCGCTAATCCTCTCTTTGTCAAATATCATTGATGAAAAGTGGACATTAGCAACCGAACGGGCTGACGAGGCGGGTGTCTTATTGGCCCAAAGCCTACTCAATAGTACTGCTGGGCATAGACCAGTGAGTCTTATCGGCTTCTCCTTCGGGGCTAGAATGATCATTTCATGTTTAAAAGAACTGGCACGGAATCAACTCATATGGGAGAGTCAAAGAGAGATGAAAGAGACTAATGTCATGAGTGGAAGTACCCAATCCAAGGCGGCATCGTTTAGAAAGAGTCTAAGCAGTATGTCAATCAAACCAAATGAAGCAAAAGAGGTTGAGTTTAGCCGAGAACCGGCAAGTATCGTAGAAGATGTTGTTCTAATGGGTACAACGGCCTCGGTAAATGCATCAACTTGGGCTTTGTGTCGTCGAGTTGTATCTGGTCGTATCGTGAATTGCTATTCAACAAAGGATATGATATTGGCATTGATGTATAGATCCAAGAACCTTACCACGACAGTTTTTAATCCGCCTGTCGGTATTAGCAGTGTCAAGTCTCCTGGCGTAGAGAATTATGATGTATCCCATCTAGTAGCCGGCCATGGAGAGTATGCCGTGGCTGTTCAAGAGATTCTCCAACTCGTTGGATACAATCAACCCATGAAATCAAATGTTTAGAGGGGAGTAAAGATAAGCCATGTATAATAAATGATTAGCAAATTAGTCTACATAGAATACCTCTCATATGATATACAGTCCACATTCCAGATTGATATTATGCTTCAATAATAGTCTCTTCGAATGCAAAGTCCAAAATATAACGTCTCACTAAACTAGCAACACCATCCTTATCAAAGGATACCTCCCAAACATTGGAATACTCCTGAGAATGGTAGCAAACGTATATCACCCATTAGAGAAGTACTTCGTCTTGAAGATCTACCACTGCAATATTAGATAGAGGTATGTTGTAGCAAATGACTAAGTCAATTAGAATCTACTCTCTACGTACAAACCGAACCTCTGGAATCAAACATGACACCATCTCACTAGTCTGGATAATGTAACTCAAGGTAGTTTTATCCAAGTAGGGAATCCAATTAGCTGTGTATACCGACCACTCATGTGTATCTTTATCATAATACTGAACAGCTAGTCCCTTTGACAAGACGAGAACCTGTGTATTGTCATCAAACATAACTTGTACGGTGCCGTTGCTAAGGAAGAAGATTGACGCATTCTCCTTTTCCATCCAGTTCTTGACGAAAATAGGCGGAAGGTTAGCGGTACTTGACTGAGGAACCGGCTCGACGATAGAAACTTTACGGTGTTCAACACGAAGTCTATTCAATAAATCAAGTAGCCGACAATTCACTTCGCCCTCTGGGAACACGGAAAGTGGAGTTGTGATGTCTCCTGTTGGGGTCACGGTCTCCTTTACAACACGAAGAACGCTCTGGGCATTGGCATCAGACGAAAGAAGATATCCCTGGGGTAGGAATCTAGATTTTTCTCTAAAATCCTGGTGACAGCTCACGTATGTACTTCCATCGTTGAACAGTGTAGAGAGTGTAGAGAGTCTTTCTCCTCCATTGAGTACCCTGAAGCTGATTATGTGTTGAGAAGCGCCATGAACTATTGAGTCGTCAATGATGCGAATCTCTTCACAAATGGATCGAGTGAGAAAGTATTCCATATTAATGAGTTCAATCACGGCTGTTAAGTCAAAGAACAGACAATAAAATAAGTTAGAGATCGGTATATTGTTCAACATAAACAGAAACATATACTAAAGCACAAGATGCTACTAACCTGTATTGATCACACGAGGTACGAGAGGACCACTCTTGTCCCCGCCATTGTAATCCAAACGATATAGAATGTGTAACCAATCACCACAGTCATCACGAGTAATACCAAGTTTGTTGTTGATATGGTGAGGACACTTCTGTGTAAAGGCCGGTGAGTTTACAATCTTGTTGTCACGTCCGAAACAATGATCGACATCACTCTGATCAGGCATGGCTTCATCACCATGTGTGGCCGCAAGAGACTGCACTCTCCTACGTCTATAAGTAGGCTTGAACTTCTCCTCAAAAGATTCCGCGGACTTGAATGGACCGACCTCAGTATCCAAAAGATCATTAAACACGCCACCTACTTCATAATGGATTGGGTTATTTACACATGCACCATATGATTCCAAACCACTCCTGAGAAGTCGATGTAGGGTTAGTCTGCCATGGCCGCCTTTCCTCTCAAACAGATAGGTTGTATAACCATTACTAAAATGGTCACTGGCTTTGAATGGCACTTCTCTAATCGTAGATGAGGTTCCATCACCGTGTAAGTATGTCATACCATCCTTACAGTGCCCAGCACTCATATCAATAACCCTACTACTTGTAAGTAAAAGAAGCAATCTAGATCCCATGACCCTTGTAACATCGTTGTCTAATGGATCCCCACGTTCTTGTTTTGATTTACCTTGGCATTCTTGATCATCATATTCTGGTGGCATCTGTAGAAGGGTTGGTTGGTATTGGCAAAGAGTGATTGATATTTGAAAAGAGTGGTTAGTGCATATATATCAAGCAATCATGATACAATAGAATGATACGATATGGATAAGTCTTGACTTACCGGAAGGGCCAATTCTCTCATTGGCTCCTTCGTACCCTCACGGATTAGACCGTTAATCACACAGACAATTCCCTTTTGGACAAGTAAAGCAAGGACATATCGATCGAGTAGCAGACCACAAGCTTTTCTACCCATTGCCAAGTATCCATTCGTAACATCATATCTATCTGAACTCTTCTTGACCTTGCTGAAGTCTAATTCAATAGATGAAACCAAACGTAGTATACGTCCACCCGAACCATCAATGATGTTGGAATAGTTCCCACCATAATTAGCATCGTATATTTCTCCCACGAGAGAAAATGCAGCGCCAAACGACATGACATCTCCTTTACCATCCTCGAATACAGGGTTGGAAAGAAGAACTTCGAACACAGCAGAACCATCCCCCTGGGAACAGGCTGCGATAACTTCTAACAACCTAGGAAGTTGCTGTTCGAAATAATTCTTACACATAGCCTTTGCTCCCTCTACTCCAAGCTCAAAGATGTTTACTAGACCAACCCCTGCCTCAATATTCTTCAAACCATTCGTTACTTTTGAAATAGCACCCCCCTCTTTAATGGAATATGTTCCATCAAACTTCTTTGCCCCTCTTGCCAAAAGACTACAGGATTTCCAATTATCATCATTTACCTTCACTCCATGAAACTTTAATTCGAATGTACGTATGATCTCTTGTTTGTGATTCAAAGTACCAGGTCCACCAATCCTTCTCCCCATTGCCCCTGAATTTGACCAATCCATATTTTGATTATCTTCCTTATATCGTGTAATGTGTTCTACTAACTTATTGCGATATTGCCAACAGCGTGGATCTAATGTATCATCAACGACTGGTAAAACAGAAATAAATAGAAAGTGATGAGGGCTGCCTTATACCATACACTATATACCAATAATTATATACTTTACTTACAAGCACCAGATTCAATTAGATCTTTACGTTTTTGTCGTGCCTTTTCTCTTCTAGATAACCCAGAATATGCGTCTGTTTAGATGTTTAATAAATTGGTGAGGATATAAATGCATTCATGAGAAACATGTAGGAATTATTTATAACAAATACCATATCCAACATAATAATACATACCTTCACCAACACTATCATCAACTTTACTGTTCTTCTTTCTACCCTTCTTTTTACTACTCTTATCAGAAACAATATCCCCAACATTATCACCACCCTTGTTCCCTGACGTAGAACTTTTACGTGTAGCACGACGTTGTGATGGTGTACGGGTGGAGGATGCCCGTGCTGCAGCACGTGTTCCAGTGGAGGCACGTCCTCCAGTGGAGGCACGTCGAACGGAGGCATGTCCTCCTGCACTAGAAGTCTTCTTACTGTTCCTTGGACGACGGTTACGCTCTTTCCTTTGTTGCTTTGCAATAGATGCACTAGCCTCTTTTTCCTCAGGAGATTTAATGGCACTTAACCATCCTGGTACTAATGCACAATATAAAGATATTATTGAATGAGTAAAATAAACCGAAGACGAAATAACACATAATATACCATAATATATCATATCATATATTGAATAACACAATAGTATTTTAGCAACTTACCTTCCTCGGGTTTCCTCTTCCTACTACCTTCTAATCCTTGGGGTTTATTGCAACTACCAACGGATGATGATTTATTATTTGTTGTGGTGGTGGATTTATTAGATTTGTTTGGGGTGAACCGTTTGGTACTTTTTGTAGGGTCATGTTGCGATGATGCAATGTCAACATATCCTGTTGCAGTACGACGACGTTTGGAAGGGACAGGGCGATATGTGGAATCTCCATTGCAATCATCACCACAATACCGAGGCACATTGCTGTAGTGTTTATCATGATAATACTTAGCAGCATTTTGTATATTACCTTGACACTCTTGTAGAGCTTGAACTATACCAAGAATATTGTGGTCGGCCGCCTCAATGCCGTGGACAAGTGCGAGGCATTCTTTCACTGCATGCACCTCAACCTCAGGTGGTCCTTTTGCGCTCATGATGCCGATAACTTTCTTGCCTATTGGTTAGATGTTGGTAGTCAATAGTTGGATTGGCACATGGCGCACAAAGAGAAAAATGAACTTTAATACTGAAGTTTGTACGTTACGTAACAATTTCTACTTTCTAGGTCAGACATTCGATTTACAAAAATATCGCTCTTTATTCTTGCACTACTACTCGCCTTCTGACTTCTGAGTCAAATACTAATCCCAAGTTCCAACTAAAAAACAATGTAGTAGTCAACAACAACAAGAGACATCACCAATGGATAAAGCAGAAGAATTAAAAGAACAAGGCAACCAACAAATCAAATTACAGAATTATTTAGATGCATATGATTATTACACTGATGCTATATTGGCAACGCCATACGGAGAATCGATTGGTTTAGCCGTGGCAAATCTCCCTTCCTCGTTTTTGGGAAGTATTCTGGGTTACTTGTATCTATTCCTAACCCCTTACATTCTCTTTTCATCCCAGTATCCATAATTCTGTATATCGTGCTTGTATGAGCTGCAACAAGTGCCGTTGACTCGAGGGGTAGATCTCGAATAGCGTTGATTTGAGGACAAACTGAAGGGGCATTACTCTCTGGATCCAACTCCTCTGCACCCTTTGGTAATTGCTGCACTTTCAACCCTGCCAATTTTGCCGTGGGTGCTACAGTTTGATATGTCCGACGCTTATGAGAGGAATACACGTTTGTTAACTTCTTCACAATACCATTCGCCTTCATCCAGTCTGCTAGTAGACGTGCTCTTGTCAAACCCTGACGAGAAAGTTCCAATGCGCATTTCTTTTGGCCGCAAACTTCATTGAGATTCTCACCAGTATGTGCCTCGTTTTTACCACCAATATTGGATGGCTTCACTGCAGCCGTCCTACTATAATCATCGTCTACTACTTCATCGGCATCGTCTTCTTCATCATTATCGGGAGTAATCAGAGCAACATCACCGTCCCATTTTAGATTATATTCTGTCGTTGCTGGTCCTAATGATACTCTTGTCTTATCTCTTTCACCATGACGAACAAAGTATACTGTTGTTTTTAAGCAAGATGATCGAGATGAACTACCTTCACAGCAATCACAACCTGTGACTACCCCGCTATCAACATCGATCTCCTCTTTATTGCTCTTGAGGAATTTGCTACTTTTGCTATCAACCTTCTTTGCCTTTGCATCTTTCAAAGATTTGCCACTTTTACTCTTTGCACTTTTACCAAGTATTGCAATTGTCTTCTTCTCGGACTTGGCCAGTCGTTGGATATTGATATTATTATTATCCCGACGAACTCCGACATCATCCTCAGCGGTGACAAAGTGGAGAATACCCAAGGCAATCGATACAACAGCGTACTTTTGCAACATCATCTTGCACATATTATATGTGTGTAAAGCCGAGTGCCACATACATATGTAGAGGAGGCTCAATGTCGTATCTACGTGTGGGGCTCAACATGTAAAGATACTTTCTTCGACTCAAACGGTATCCTTTTTTTCCCACTTTGCGACATAAAGAAGCATAGCAGCATACTTATATCGTCGTGATACTAGCAATCATACATAGTTTAATATTTATTAGCGGCGGCCCTCGCAATATTAATTGGAAGCGGGGATTTACTATTCTCTATGTATCTATTGAACAACATACTTGACAAGTTATTTACAACAAATACAAACAAAATGATCACAAAGATTATCCTCCTCGCTGTGATACTATATTGCAACTCTGCTGTCGTTGTTGCCACAGGTGTACATCTCCGAGGAATAGACAATGAACATATCACTTCTATCACCACTGATAGTACAACAAACAAAAGGAAGAAAACTAACCGACAAGGTGGAGAATTTAGCAACGAATGTCTAAGAGGTAGATTTAGTTATTACAATACCGCCGCTGATGTGGCCAGTCTCACAGTAGGTGTCTTTGATGGTAATGGTAATATTAGTGAATTCGATGATTTATATATCAATCATCCCGATGGTGAAGGTGGACGTATCGATGCAACATTACCCTTCAATTCTGGTACATATGAAGTGTCTTCCAATGGTAGAGGACAGATGTATATTAGTATGGGCGAGGAAGGTGGTGCGTACTATGATCCACCAGCCAAGTTTGAGTTTGTAATTACTGGTACAGATGATGATTGTGAAGTTATTAATATGGATAGTTTCTTAGTTGCTGATGTTGGGTTGGCTAGTCAGATGGTTGCACCTCATTGGACTAAGATTGCTGAATCGTAGGTCTGGGAAAGATCTGGTGACTGAACGTCATGAATGAAGATAGGTAGTACAAAGAATATGCTGAATCATATGGACTCTAGAGGGGAAGATCTGGTGACAAGACAATACAATTATGAATTGACAGTGGTACCAGATCTGTTTAGTAGTATGAAAGAATGTAAACTTATAATTAAGATCTGGTAGTGATGCAGAGTTATCTACTCAACTTGTGCTAAGAAAAACATGCTTCTTCGGCACTCCTCTTGTTCTCTAGTTGTCTAACACGAGCTTTGAGTGACTACTTCACACTCAAGAGCCTTGTGATCTTCTAGATTCGTAATCTGAGCCTGTTGCTTCTCATTCTGACTTGTGAGTTCCACGACCTGCTGCATGAGCTCATTAATTTCATTTCCCCTTTCCTCATAAACATCACCATACACCCGAAGCCCATTCATACCTATTCCATTTCGATGTTTTGCTATGAGGTCGTTACATAGAATATCTCATATTATTAGACAGAACTGCCCTTTACCAAGGAAGCAAATTGCTATTAGCTATTGCCATTGCAATTTGCAACTATCTACGTCAACCCCTGCACCTACCCGTAGTATTATAAACTGGGGAGCTTCTGCTGTGTAATACAGAGATTTATCATTATTGGAGGCGACTTGCACGGTGGTGTGAACTGAGAACTGAGAGCACACGTACGATAAAAAGTTACTCATCATTTTTTGTAGGTGTACCTTTCGATCTTTTGTCTCTGTTGTGTAATATCTGCACGCCATCAAGCACATTATAATAAAATACATAAAATGGATAGTGACGCTGATACCGATACAGTTATTGGGCTAGATGTGAGAGGACAAGTATTCTATTGCAACAAATCAAAGTTACTCAATGTTAACAATGGAAACAGTTATTTCTCAGCACGGTTTCGTGAAGATAGTATGTTAGATGCAGGTTTAGATCGTGTAGATGATGAAGGACGGGATATATACAAGTTAGATCGTGACCCCACTGTGTTTAAGTATATTATGGAGTACATTGATACCGACACAAAGCCAAAAGGAATCGGTATATATGAAACGAACAAGAAGCTATGGGAATTGGTACGGGACGAGGCATTATATTTCGGATTAGATCATTTGATTCAGTTATTGAGAATTACATTTAGCTGTTCACCTGAAGATGATGGTGATAAAGGTATCATGTATTGGTTAGGAACAAAGAAGGGAACATCAGACTATGACAATCCTTACATTAGAGGAGCTGTTTATATTACAACGCATTTACCCAATAGATCTAAAGGCACAGATAATGACATGAAAATAATGGTTCAATATAGACCTACTCCAGAGGGAAATGAGATCAATTCCATTCTGGAGCAAGTGGCAGATGCTAACGAAGTAGACAGTGGACTAATATATGAAATATTCTCTGAAGCGAATGGAGTTATGATGGGCTGCTATGCTTGTAATTCAGATAATGCTGGTGGATCCATCAACTTTCATTTACGTGACGGGGTAGCTATTTCTCCAACTCACTATTCGATCCGTTCCGGGGGCTGTCACGGCATGGCTGGTGATTGGAATTTAGAAGCTAGTACAGATGGGAGAACTTGGGATGTTTTACACGAAGCAAGGGGAAGACAACCCAAACTATATGGAGGCGCGAATGAGAATGATGACGATGAATATATATGGGATATGGCCCTAAAATGTGAAGGAACAGAGAGTAGAAAGGAGGCCGTTTGTGATTTCATGGAAGAGCATCATCGCCAAACATGGCAAGTCAACAACACTGCCGGCAATATCTATACATATTTTCGCTTCGTGAGTATTGAGGTACCTGAAGAAGTGGATGATGATGATCCGCTTGATGAAAACTACCGAGAAACTTGCCTTCATGGAATTGGTTTCGAGGTGTATGGTGATGTATACGAAGATTGTGGAGAAGAAACTAAGACTCGTCTTGAGCAGCTCGAAGAACAAAATGAGAAACTGCAATCTCAGAACAAGGCACTCTTGAGTGAAGTAGAGTTACTCAAAGCTCGTGTTCAACAACTAGAGAACAAGAGAAATGCCGAAGAAGCATGATTGCCTGAGAATTATTATGATACTTTGCTCATATCCCGATATTTGTGTCACTAAGACTTCGCTGGTTAAACTAAGTTTATACTCTTTCATACTAACATAGTACACAATAATATCTACGAGTTCCACCCGTGTGTAGTAGTTAGTCATTAGGAAGGAAAAGATTCACCTATAGTTACTGCTCGGTCTATCACAGAGCACCAATATCATCACTTACATCCCCACCTTTATCATAATCATCCCGTTTTCTCTTTAAACTCCTTCCCTCTACTTCCACTTTCATATCATCTTCTTTTTCACACCCATCACTTTTACTACTACCGCTACCCTCCTTCACACTCTTCTTCTTCTTCCTAATCTCCTCTTCCTTCAACATACTAGTTAAATCACCTAAACTACTCATAAAACATCTCATTAACTTTTCTTTCACACATAATTCATATTGAACATCTGTAACTTCCTTTTGTACAATATTAATTTCTTCTTGTATTTGATTTAATTCATTTTGTGTAATTCGTACTGGATTTAACTTTTGATCATTGGCTAACTTAGCTAATGCATTATATTCTGCTCTGTTTGATTTAATTTGACGTACAGTAATTAATGTTGATGTTAGGGATTGTATATCTGATTGTGTGGTTTTGAGTGTATTTTGCATATTATGTAATGTTTGTGTATATTGTAATGAGTTGTAATCGGATGCTTGTGATGATAATAGTAACTTGCGTATCTCGAGATCATGTAGTGATAGTTCTGTTTCCAATGCGGCTGCGGCTGATTGTATTGCTGCGGTATTATCATTGTTATTGTTAGAGTCATTAGAGTTGGAGGCTGATGATAGACTTTGCAAAAACTCAGAATATCGAGTTGCAACTTTTGATAGTGATCCTCGAGTGGCGCCGGTACCACCGCCGGTGAGAATACGCTTTCTTAGCGTCTTATTAGATAAAGAAGGAGGGGCAGGGAGCGCTGTATTGTAGGACATGATGAGGGGTGATAGTTGGCAGGAGTGTTGGGCAGACGGGCGAGTTGAGAAGTGAAGTTGATTGAGAGTTTTTTTATGATTTTGTGACTCTCAATATCACTAAGAGTGATCTAAATATATTCATCTATTGCTGCCAATAAACCCATATCATTCACCACTGTATATATGCACATTGAATCTGAATATGTGCTATGCTAGTTGTTGATACGAGTTGTCTTTCAATTGGTGTTGTCCTGTGGTTTGAGGTCGATACATGAACATGAACAGACAACTAAATTAACAGAATTGACCCCATCCAGCAAGCTTTGAAAAGGAAAGTCGATACCAAGTGCTCTCTCTCTCTATCTTGCCCATGCTCTATCTCTACTTTGAATGCAAGTATATCATATCTAGAGTATTTATCGGATATATCTCTGCTGTTTAGGATCGGTAGTATTGGCTGCGTAGGAGTTATCAAAGATCAACACACATAAAGAACACATCAAGTGTCATTTTTTTAGAAGTGCATTGACCTTACCTTACATGCGTGGTCACATAGATATCTACAACCTCCCTACATAAAACTCTATGTTACATAGTACCAACAGATCAAAAAGTATTATTATACCATGCAAAATTCTAATACCAATACCGACATCGGCTTAAATGTTAGAGGAAAGATATTCTATTGCAATAGATATAAATTAGTCAATGCTAACAATGGAAACAGTTACTTCTCGGCAAGTGGATTTCGTGATGATAGTACCATTTCGCTCTCGATGAAAATCAATGCAGGATTAGAACTTATAGATAATCAAGGGAGGGATATTTACAAATTAGATCGTGATCCGAATATCTTTTGGCATGTTTTGGAGTATATTCGTACGGATAAAAAGTCAATAGGAAACGGTCTATGGAATAAGAATCTTTGGGGTTAGGCTATATACTTTGGTTTAGACAGTTTAGTTCATTCATCGAGGATTACTTTTAGTTGCTCTCCTCGGGTTGATAAGGGTTTAGGTGCATCCGGTATAGGCATTATGTATTGGCTAGGAACAAACAAGGGCACATCGGACTATGTCAATCCTTATTCCAGTGGAGCCGTTGCAATATCAGGGTGGTTTGAAGGTGATAAAGATAGCCGTATAACTGAAGAAGATAAGATGTTGATGGTACAATATAGACCCAACCCAGAAGGAGAAAGAAGCAATTGTTATTGTGATAATTTCCTTTGTGGAAATGGAACATTAGACTTCATTTTTCAGAGCTCAGGTGCCATGATGGGCTGTGGTCATCTCCGTTGGAAACGTGGAAGTCCTCTTATTTTCCATCTAAACAGTGTAGCTGTTTCTCCGACTCACTATTCGATTAGAAACGGTGGGTGCTTTGGGATGGCTGGTGATTGAAATTTAGAGGCATCTGTTGACGGCAAGGCGTGGGATGTTCTACATGAATCAAGAGGAAGGAGTCCTTTATACGAAGGTATCTTCAGGAATAATGAACATAGTATGCTATGGGATACAGTCAAAAGTTGCAATAGAAACGTGAGGAGAGTTGTCATATGTGAATATATGGAACCGAATCATCGTCATACATGGAAAGTAAACAATACCGCCGGCAAAATCTATACACAATTTCGTTTCTTGAGTATCGAGGTACCTTACAATTATCATAATGACATAGTGAGAAAGATTTTTCTTCATGGAATCGGGTTCGAAGTGTATGGTGATGTTTACGAAGAATGGGGAGGTGAATATACTCACATTCAGCAGCTTGAGAACCAACAGAAGGAGGAGCTCCAGACGCTGCAGACACTGAATGATTCCCTCAACGCTCTCAGACAACTAGAGAAAAAGCGGAATGCAACAGTCTCAATCTGAGGATAGAAGAAGTCATCAGAGGCAAGTTTGGGCTGTCGAATCTAGTACAGATATATAGTCTACATGATACATTGATAATCATAAATAAATGATAAGTCTTTCCTAATCATCTTCTAATAATCTAATGCTTTAGTTGAGAAAGTGCCAAGTATCAAGTATTCACTACCCGGTAACCAATCCGGTATGCTATTTCCTTTGATAACTAAACTTCCCATCGGGGCGATCTTAACTCCATTCGAAGACTCGGCACAACCACGAGGTGGCGATGCACGTTCTAACTCTTCCTTCTTTGAATTCAAGACATCATATTCTTTTGAATTGTCAACTAAGGAACGAAAGTCACTTCCAATATATTGGTATCATTTTGTTCATTCTCCTGACGTATATCACGTGTTGTATCTACTACATTTTGTAATTTATCAACGACAGATTCATATTCTAATTCCATATATTTTAATGA
>Ga0075439_12423_pt1 | contig 12400 bp, 12 predicted proteins | sample MintriSingleCell_FD_74264 | JGI IMG/M metagenome (GOLD analysis project Ga0075439, IMG submission 74264) | Marine eukaryotic communities from Monterey Bay, USA to study complex ecological interactions - Minidiscus trioculatus JGI Plate_4_G5... | ecosystem: Environmental > Aquatic > Marine >... | reverse complement strand
CCCCCCTCCTCGAGGTCAGCCTAGTGTAGAATCTATACCCCCTTCCGCAGTTTACTTAGTGTACCTACTAAGGAATTGAGTTATACCCCCCTCCCAAATCTCAGCCTAGTCTAAAACACTATACCCCCCGGGGGGTATAGTTCAACATACATCACTGTACCTTAAGCCTTAAGCTTATCACTACGCTAAAATCTTCCCTCTCATACGCAAACTACGATGTCTAATAATACTGATAATATCGAATCTGCGGTAGTAGTACCAGCGGCGGCTCCAGTGACGGCGGAGGCGTCGATACCATTGAGCATAGAACCATGCACAATATCAAAAATGGAAGAACACATCACCCAACTTGAAACTCAACTACAACAATTGCAACAAAGTATACAAAGTAAATCAGCAGAGATTAATCATGCCAAACGACGTATTAACTACATACGAAAATCACAAATAAAGAATGCTACAATTGCAAATAATAAAGATGGTACCACAAAGCGTAAGAGATTTCGCAAAGTTTGCACAATCGATGGATGTACCAGCTTTGCTATTAATGGAGGAGTTTGTAGAAAGCACGGGGCACATGTTACATTATGCAGTACAGAGGGATGTGCAAATGTTGCCAAGAAACATGGATTATGTAAAAGACATGGTGCATATGATCCTGCTTTAGAAGTATCATCTCCGCCGAAGGAGAAGAAGAGAAAGATAACTGGTTGTAGTCATCCTGGATGTACCTTACCTATTCATAAGGGAGGTGAATGTGTTAGTCATGCAGTACAGAGAGAAATGAATGAAAAACTTGCATTACTAAAGGATAGTGGGGCTATGTAGTGGATTAGACGTTTAATTAATGTGGGTATGACATAAAGTTGTGCAACTTTTGGGGTAAAAATGAGGTCACTTCACGGCAACATCAGTGCGGTGGACGTATTTACAAACAGATCAATTATCAATAGATTAGTTGGTTAATTATAGGGATTGGGTGTGGAATTAGTTATGTACAAAGAGGGGGGAGCCGAGGAAGATCATACACTGGATACCGATATCTAATGTTTTGGTATCCTTCTCCTTCATGGACTATCTCGGCACTACTAGCATACCTCCTCATCTATGCGGAGGTGCCAATTGCTTTACTACACCTTGAAGATGTGAAAGGACTTTGGCCGTGTATCAGATCACTCATTAGCAAAGTAAGATATCTTCGGTATCTTTTTTATGAACGGAACAAGACCAATGCTCACGACTTACTCCATTATTTCTTGGTTGGATGATACAGAAGCTCATAATTATTAGTAAGCCAGCCACAAATAACAAAGCTAAACAACAAATTACATTCATATGGGCTGCACAGAATCACTTCCGGTTGCAGAAAGTTACAACGTTACACACAATCAAACAGATAAGAACTTTAAACCTCTCGGATCTCATGTCGGCGGAGGACCGTCCACTGCTGGACCAACAAGGATAATAGTCAAAGAGAAACTCTTCTCGTGGTCTGGTGACGACTTCTCTATTAAATATGATAATGGAGCACCTTTTGGTAATGGTCTAAAGATGAAAGGCAAAGTATGGGGTATGCGTGATCAAATGACGCTCGTCGATGGTCGTGGACAAATGGTAGCTGTATGTTTACGAAAGTTTGAGTTTGCTGGACAGACTTTTAAGATATATGTTCCAAACCCTCGATTTCCTGGTCAGAAACCTTCTAATCAGCAGTACAAGGGAGCTAATTTGTATACATATTGTGAAGTCCAAAGGGTACCATTTTCAATGTCGCAAGAAGTATACTTGGATGGTAAGCGTGGAGGTAGTCCAGAGTTTGTTATAACACGAGCGGGTGGGATGTGGCCAAAGAAGCGTTTAGTCAAGAGACGTGGTATACCTGCAACATTGATGGAAGGAGGGACGTGGGAGACAAACTTCAATTCGTACCGGCTGACTATCAACCCGGGTGTCGATCCGTGTCTCATGATTTGTATATGTGCTATTTGTGATGAGATGGACGAACAAAACTAAAACTAATGTACTTTAAATTTGCAAATCCAAAGAACAAAAGCCAATACGTCCAATACAAAGCAAATTAAACTAACACATATAATGGGTTGCATAGAATCAATACCGGTCGTAGATAACTACCCGCATCACTATCAAAAGCATCCTCATCCACCTCCACCTCATCCAAGACCAGTCAATTTTCATCACAACCATCTCTCTAGTCATCGTCACAATCATCGAGCTCACCATTTGCATGCCATTCATCACAATCGTCCTGCGGGTCTTCATCATAATCATCTGACTGGTCATCATCATCAAAACCATTTCAATAAACATCATCTAGCCGGTCAAAACCTAATCCATCATCATGGACTTGGTGGTTGTATGTGGTAGTCGAGAGATGAGAGGGACTTAATAATAGGCATAGGGTGGAATGTAATTTCATAGCATAGATTCAATACATAATTGATTATAGAAACTGATGTATTTACCATTCTACCTCATTAGAGCCTCTCATACCTATGTCGAATCTACTTCCCATTTCATAGACGCTCTCTCCTTCTCTTTTCCTTACTTCTTCAATCATCACATCTGTTGCAATTTCCTTTTCCCCGCCGATGCCGACGCTGGCGAGTCAAATAGTGTCGGTGCCATTCCCCGAACAAACTTGAACATCAAACATAGATCAGCATCTGCGAACCTGTAGAGCGGGGCAACGTCGGCGTTTGTTCTACCCATCCAAGCCAACATGTAAGGCATGACTGATAAATCCATATTATCAAAAGGCTCCGCATCAAAGTCACCCTTCCTGAAGTTATGCCCCAAGATGATTTTGATACGGGCAGCATCGGACTTGTTGCAAAGAGTATTGATTCTCAAAGACAATTGCAAATCTTCTGGTAGACTCTCGTTGCCTTGTTCACCAAAGTAATCACTAGAAAACAATTTCTGAAGGGTATGATTCGCATTGAATGTATCCATAATTGTACCAGAATCATTACCGAGTAGTCTTGAAAATGCCTTGCATCCTGCTGTTGACAATCGAGGACTATCAAAGTCATCTAGAATCAACTCTTCTAGCGTTTGGTTTCCTTCCAACATGTCACACACAGCAACGGCACCCTCATCAGTGAAACCCTTCTCTAATCCCAGTTTCTTAACCTTTGAATTGGCTAGAAACTTCGCTAATGCTGTGTATCCACTACTGCCCAATAAAGTGTGGGTAAAAGTAAAGTAAACTTTTTCCAAGTTGGGATGGTTTGATAAAGAGTCAATGATTTGAACCGCCACATCACAGGGAGCACCATCGTCACCATAATCGTTGCCGGCAAACTCAATTTGAAAGTGTTTCAAAGAAGAAAATGATGATAGTACCCTCGCTAGCTTACGATTTTCCTCGCTGTTATCCATGACACACTCCCCATCACAAACAGGCATTGTGACCGTTTCAACACTATTGTTTCCTAGCCAATCAGACATGAGGGTGTATGTCAATCCAAGGCCATCCCTGACACCTCTTTGCTCTCCTCTAAGAAAAGGAGGTAAAGTACTGACAAAACTCAATGTCTTAATGGATGTATTTGTGGCTATGGAGACGTAAAAGTCAAGGCCAAGGGTATCAATATCAAACTTAATAAGTAACATATGATATGCACATATGAACAATATACCACAAAACTACCGTCTCCTTACCTAGACCACGGCAGAAATCTCTGAACTGGTCCTCACTAGGCGCGGCCACGGTACCGGCACCTCGAAACCCCCCATACATCATATCCTCATCAATTTCTCTATTACTACTGTAAGGTATGCCATTTAATTGGCCAAACGAAAGCTCAATGATGTTTGTATTCCGACCGATCAACTGTCCACACTTTCCCCAATCACTATGATAGGGAAGGAATCCATCTGTATAGGCCATATTAAAAACATGCGCTTCAAGACCAACAGTCAAAGAAGTTAGGGATGGGTCATTATTTTGTAATTTAGTTAATGCATCTGAATCAAGTAGAAAGTTTTGACTTGTTCGGAGTGGTGTTTCATTATTATCCATCTTGATAATGTTATTGTATGGTGGTATATTGGTAATTAGTCTAACGTTTTAATAGTCTGTTTGGTTTGGTAAAGAAGAAGAACCTTAGTGTGTGATGTAGATACGAAATTTGGTGCATATGATATGCACAGTTCAATCTAATATGGACAAGTAAATGGCGGAGGTAGATGAAGAGGCGGTTAGTTAAATAATATATTAGATAAACAAGATATATATTGTATATGATATGTACGACAATGCAAGCTAACTCACCTCAAGTAGACTTCATTGCAGCAATTATTCTCAACTTTGCAAAGTCAAAGAAGGTCAAAGATCACTGCAAAATAACTTTGATGCAAGTAAATAATAGAATAAACCAAAACAACTCACCTGACGCGTTACACCGCACAATTGAAGATGAGTATATATGACTGGAGAAGACTTTATGTCGAATGTAGCCACGCCTGTCTCCCCCAATTATTGTACTAGACTAATAGCTCGCACAAACAATCGAGAGGTGGGGACGGTATATCGCCAAAATTATTTAAAAGGGCACTCTGGTCAATTAAATCATGAGAAAAAGACATTAAATGTAGTTGTGTAGTATAGAGGTTATACTGGCGCCTTCATATACTGTGCTGTGCTTTACCACTGTTGTTGTATCATTCCTGTGCTGCTTTGCAAAGTGCCGGGTGTAACATTGTGAAGTCAATAACATATGCCGAACATTAACAACGATATTTTTTTTGCGTACATATCTTTTGCACAAAATTATTACACCAATACCACACAAAATAGTATAAGAAACAATGGAAGACTTCATCGAGCGTATGATTGAGATGGATTTATCCATACAGGATAAAAATATCAGCCAAAGTTCATGCGTATATGAATTATCTGACGAGGTACTAGAGCGGATTAAAAGTAATGATCACAAACTTACATCATTGAAATTATTGGGCTCCTCCACCAACAACACGCATCATGAATCAGAGTTGCTTTCTCTACTACGGAATAGAGAGTTGTGTGAGAAGACAGGAGCTTTAATTGGTAGTAATACGCATCTAAATGAGTTATACATTGATACCGAGGACGATATTGATCGAAGTTTGGAAGAAAACTTTGATAAATTTCTGATGGGGGTTGCAAACAATCGATCCCTAACTACATTGAATCTGGGGTATGTCTCTGATGGACCAAACGTAATTAAGGTTCTTAAACCGTTATTCGAGAACTGTGCTCTTACGACCATCTCGTTTGAGAATTGTACTTCTACACAGACTTGGTATCTATCTTCCTTCTTGTCCAAGAAAAATAATAATGAAACGGGAACTTTGAAACATCTTAGTCTTGACGGAACACGGGGGGATAATCCAATAGACGATTATGATGCAGCAATTCTCATTACAACACTCGGCATGTATCACTGTATAGAGACACTTACTTTGAATTGGACTACAATCAATGAAAAATCCAGCCATGCATTATCAAATATGCTAAGGGATGAAAGTTGCACTCTAAAGGAGTTGACTCTCGAATACAATGAGTTTGATGATGAACAGGTTTCCACCTTTGCAGAAGGCATACTTGGGAATAACAAACTGGGGATGATGAACCTCAGGGGAAGCAATGCAATTACTAGTGACGGGTGGAAACGTTTCTTCAATATTTTAAGACCTGCCACATTGGGGGCATTACATACCCTTTGCCTCGACAAGAACAACATCGATGATGAAGTAGTAACTATCTTTATGGAAGTATTTGTCAATAATAACATCTTGAAAGAACTTGATCTGGGTAACAGCACATCGATAACCACCGTCGGATGGCAGGCTTTAGCATCCTTATTCCTCAACCCTAACTCAGCAATTGAAAAGATTAGTATTGCAAACGCACGTTCTAGCTTTGATGATGATGCGGTAATTGCCTGGACTAATGCCTTATCTCAAAGCAAGAATGCCACATTGAAAGAGATGTGGTTTAGTCCTCGGGGTATTACTTCTAGGGGTTGGTTAGCTCTCGAGAATCTTGTTTGTAACAAGACAAGTATCGATAGTCTCTATGATTCTAATCACACGCTAAGTTACATGTATGGAGAAGGCGAGTTTGAACTTTGTGAGGGTGTACCCACAACAATGGATGCGTACCATGAGTTTCAAATAAGTTGCCGCATTGCATTTTGTTCTCGGAGGCAAATTGCAATGAATGCAAGACAGTCAACAGATGAGCAATCCCATGGACTTCCCGACAGAATTCAGAATCTATTGAAGAAGATGGTAAACAAAATAGACAGGCCAGAGACACGTCATGAAAAGGCTCTTCAGAAGATTGTCCACTTCTATTTTTGGAGTGGTGAGGCCAACATGAAAGATATTTTGGACATGGAGTTGAATGTAATGGTTCATGTCATTGCAATGCTAGGATGCTTTTCCAAAGATGGACACCACACTAATGCATTATTAGGCCACGGAGAACATACATTACTCTATCAGATCATGCGGTCGGTGCCGTCGCTATTTGATGTCTCATCAAACAATAGGAAGAATAGGAAGGTGGGATCTAAGTGAATAGGTAGGTGGAGATATCAGTATCAGCAGAATCAGGGGGTACGGAGAACAAGTCGTTCTTGTGTTGTGTGTTTAGGGGGCAGGCATAACATATAAGGACACGAGGATCAAACAATTAAGATTCGTATTATACCAATAACACTACTACAGTTACTCTATATCTTTCCTCCAACCACACCAGGGCAAATGAAGGGAGATGAGAGAAGAGTAACCGAGTAGAAAAGAGATCAGTTACTTTGGTATCCAACATCAAGACTGCCCGGTATCCTACCATTTTCTCTCACTCTCTGGCGCTGGCTGATGGCTGGTTTAGGTTCTGGTTTGTACCATAGTGGTCATCGTCATTTGCCACTCAGTCAATATTGCATTTGGTATACCGTCAGTATTGTCAGTAGATCAGCTTTTATCGGTCTTTTCAATGATAGTAGTTTGAAGACCTTAACACTGATAATCAGGAAGAAAGATACCAACAAAGTCCCCAAGCACAAAAATATATACAATCAGCCTCTTCATTGCAATATTGCAAAGAGATATGTCTTCGTCAAACAACAATGATAATGGTGGATTCTACACATCCGATAGAAGAAGAGGATCAGATGAAGCAACTTCATCCGGCATTAGCACCTCACTATTCGGCGGTACCAACTATACTTCATCCAAACCAAAATCAAAATCTACAAACAACTCACGAGCATCAGATATGAGCAGTATAGGCTCCAATGGTAACAAATTATTACATCATATCGAAAAACGTGTATCAAGTGGTAAATCATGTAATATTTCCGAGTTGTTAAATTTGTTAGAAAAGAAGGTCAATGGTAGTGATAACGACGATAGAGGAAGGGAGGGTAGATTGTCGAGTAGTAAAAGTTGTGGAGGAACTTCTATTAATGCTACTGCTCAATCAAACGCAGCTCAAGTTAGAACAAGTAGTAGTGGATCAGTTCGAACTTCATCAGGACGAGTACGTCGACTATTATTAGAACAGGATGCATCCATGAGTTCATCAATTGCAACATCTACTAAACCAGTCTTTACTAATAACAACAATAATATACAATCACTCTCCTACAATCATATAGACGATGACTATTCAAGATCATACAATTCAAGTTTGGCAACACATATTACTGCACAAACTACTACAGGTAATAGTGGACTGTCACCACGAAGTAGAACGCACAGTAATGCAAGTACACGAAGTATAATGGAAGAGGATGAGAGCTTGGCAAGTATAGAAGACAATAATAATGATGGTAATAGTTTGGACGGTAATAGTTTCTTTAGTATTGGAAATAGTTCACTACCATCTAGAATATCACATATAACCAATACATCAACAAGTACAGCCGGTACGACATTGTCATTAGTACTAGCAACAATTATCCAATCCAATTTCAACAATTGCAAATGTCAAAAATTATCATCTAAACAACTATTAGGACTACTAATGGCAATTTGTTTAATACTAAATACCATATATAACATGACATCATCAACTTCATCTTTGTTAACAATGAGAGATACGAATATAGCAGAAGTTGAACAACAGTTAGTAAGAGAAGAGCGGGTGTTTAGTATGTGCAATCGTTTAACACCATATCAATATGCAGTCAATCCAACATTACAATCTGCTGAAACGAATGAGATATTAGAACCATTCGGATATGGTGACAAACCAATTGACAAATTCAATACCAATTGGGGTCAACCATCACTTACTTCTTCTTCACAAAAGAAGATACTACTACTAAGAAATGACGGAAAGTTTGGTCACATTGGTAATCAATTCAATTCAATATTACACGCCTTTGATTATGCCAAAGATTTTCATACACATATTGGTATCTTTGGACATTCATGGTTTATGGATGTTATACAATCTATGTTTTATGAAACTTTACCAATCTATAGTGACATTGAGGATGATGAAGAAGAAGTAGGAGGTAGTAATGGAAAGTTTGACAAATTAGATCAAGAATTATATCAAGACTTTGGCATTATAGTAATACGAAATCAAACACAATTACAATCCTATTCCGAAATCATCTACAAAACTGCCGAGGAATTATACTTTTATCATTCATCCAAAGAAAGTTGGAGAATAGACATGTATAATCATATATTAATACTGCGGCAATTATATATGAGATATAATAGAGGGTTGGGTGTGATACATAATGGATTACAGAGTCAGAATGTATGTGATGTGTTGAATTTGTTCTTTGAGGATGGTGTTGCTGGGGCTAAGTATAGTGTTAGTAAGTAGTGACATGTCTTGTGTTGAGCATACCTTGTGTTCAGTAGTGCTGCTTTGTATGCTGCCCGTTCGTCAATACTAACCTCTCCGATACACCAAATACATACAGTCCATGCCCGATACTTGGATGGGAATGCCGTATGGAGATTAGAACGATTAGCAAGTGCCACGGGCATGACAATCGAGGGAGGAGTGATGCAAATGGGCCCCGCATACGTCAAGGGCATACTCAAACCACTCAACATGTTAGATCATCCTATAATCTTAATAACCGATGGACAACTAGCCGCTGTTGAACGGGGCTTGTTGAATGATGAGATACTCGGACCGAAGTTAATGGTCTTGTCGGATAAGGATGCATTGGATGGTGCTGATGTTGCCTTGGCTGTCTTGGCTGATGTGTTCATAGGCAATCCGGCTAGTGTTACATCGGGTTTCATAGCCAGATCGAGAATGGCACTTGGCTATTCTGACAAGTCTACTCAATTGTTCCGAACGTTGAATCCTCAGTGAGTAGATGTATGAGATATGAATGTATGACATGTGTACATGTATGCTTATGAAACTTGTATCTGACGATTCTTGTAATGGCTCGATGTCCCGTACAATCTTCAGAGAACATAGATGGTCCAGTGTTTGTAATGAAGAGTGTGTCTTTAATCCATATGTCATGGAGAGGTTCGTTTGAGAGATTGAGGATACTATCTGATACTATACATACATACTATACAACCCGAGTATCGATATTGGTTACTTCATCAACATTAGAATCGGAATAGAATCTAACACCAGTACAGAATGATTAAGACACAATATACAAGAGTAAGAGGGTGTCAGTGTCAGATTGGTGTTGGACGAGGTGGTTTACACTTCTAACCGAAACACTGCTCGGGAAAAGAAGATGAGAGACACCCATAAGCTGATACGAATAAGAAGCTCAAAATAGACTAGCTGTGTATCCTGTTCGTCGTCCGTAACTATAAATACTCAAGGACTGTCATTCTAAATAGCTGACTATTATTTACATGTATTATGTATCAAAGTCTATATTTCTATACAAAATGTACATAATCTCCTCCAGACATACCTTCCAAAAAAAAACACACACCTCACACCAGAACTCAGCCTCAACCTTACAATAGCACAACAGGATACATTGAAATTTAATGTCAACGTCAACATACCCATATTATCACACCCTAATCAAAACTGTATACACCACAGGGTGGATACTGCAAGAGCAACGAATTGCAATCAAAACAAAGCAGTTAATCTCGCTCGATAGTTCTCATCCGTTTAAGCAGCAGTTGCTCTGGATGAACCCCTAGCTGATCCATCATTACTAGCAGTGGTGGCTGGTACCTGTCGTTGATTATTTTGATGATAGTTTGACCACATCTTCTTTGCCTCGTCTTTCTCTTTACTTGGTATCGACAGCGCTTTCTCAACAGCCTTGCTCTTATCTAGATTTTTAACTGATCGGCTACTTAAACTTCTTCTCATTGGCCGTATTGGCGTATCAGCCCATTCGTTAAAGTCGTCCTTCTTAGGCATGGTCCTACTCTTTGCAACAATTGCAATCGTTAATCGTAAATTGTAATAAAATAAAGTCGTCTTCAAGAGTGTTATCTTCCGGATGTGATTCTAGCTAGAAATATCGACTGTAGCGTTGTCGACAATTGAAAATGCTTGTCTAGGCTGATAGTAGGCGTATGGTCGTCGTTCCTTTGTATATTATCTGCTGTCTATCTAACGGGCACTACTACTGGCAACATTTCATGACGTAAGAAAAGAAATTAGTGACTGCATGCCCAAAAAGTAGCTTAAGCGGTTTGAAGTGACGAGAATTCTAGCTTACATCTTACGAACCCGGTATCTTGGGGTCATTTGACATAATGGCCTTGATTTGATTGAATCGAGGGGGGAAGATGTGTACAGTACTACGATACCAATCCATGAAAGTATCATTTTCTATTTCTAGTCAACTATCTATTTAATTCTAATCCCATACAATCTCCTCTAAAGATGGCCCTTCCCACTCTCTCATTGTCAGCTCATCTTCGACTGGCAGGTCCTTGACTCTTCTCATAACTACTACCGGTTCATCTCCTTCCTCCCATCTCGCCTTTATTGACAGTGTTCGACGTATCATTACATCCGATCGTCCATTAGACATTGGCGGTATCACTATCGAACTATAACCATCCTTCCCAACATGTTTTGTACCACCACCAAACCCCGCACTGCCACGAGCAGCAGCGGCATCACCAATATCAGCCGGTGGGGACATTTCTGACCATGTAACATACTCATATATCACAGATTGACCAAACTCTTTAGCAAGCTTCTTAATAATCTTTCGTGCCCTCTGTCTTTGATTGTATGGATACATTAAGGTAAATCCATCTTCACGGAATTGTGCCAATGAATTATGTGACCATGATGGCCATGCATCGATAGGAGATGGGGCTAATTGTTCTTGTATTGCATTCCAAAGATCTGAATTGGCAGCTTCGTTCATTCCGGAATGGGCACCCTTCTTGCTGTTGGCTGCCGTGATTGAGTATAGGACTACTGCTGCTGATGAATTGTATACTGGATCGATGATTGATGGAAGGGGCAATCGTTTAGGTGGCTTGATATTTCCATCATTCTTGTGGAATAGGAAGTTGTTTAGACCTCCACCGCCATTTGACTTCTTGGCGGCAGCCTTACTTCGGCTAATCTGCAATTCAATCCAATCCGTATCAGGCATGAGGATAAAGTTCTCATGGAGTGAACTTGATTCACTCAACATGACCTGTGAGGAACCTGCCCCAGCCATTTCACTTTCCCCAGCATAATAGAGTGATGAATGTTGATCATCTTGTACTAAACTACCCGTGAATTGAATTTGATCACCATAAAAGTCAACAGCACTTCCTACCCCGTCACCCATGGCATGTATAACAGCAACATGTACCAATGGCATTAAGAGGAAGGTACATACCAAGAGAACAATCCATTCCTTCTGATTATTGGGTAATAACTCTCCACCATCATGATAACATCTTGATATACTCGTAATAACCTTACTATATCCTTGTCGTATCATGTTGGCTCCCCGGTCAAGTGAGGCACGACGTTCGTTATGTTTCTTTTGATAGATATTAATCTGGGATATTGTATCCGCTGATAAGTTGGATGCTTCGGAATGACCAGAAGCATCTCCAGATTTGACACTCCCTCCTTTTCGTTGTCGTGCGGCATTATTCTTGGCTAGTAAGTTTGATAGGAAGGATCTCTCCTCTTCACTTGCCTCGTCTGTAGTTTGGTTATAGGCATTCTTCTTGGGTGATGAGGAAGAACCACGCTTCTTGTTGCCAATCAATCCATTTAGGAATGAATCCGAACTAGATGGCTTATTCAACATTTCATTCCGTACCTTATCAACTCGTCGGAACAATCCATCCTCATCTGTTGATGAGTTGTCAACTCCTTCATACTTTCCCCGTCCATCTCCCCCTCCTCGCTTACCACCAGATCCTGCTGATGATCCCCTACTATCCT
>Ga0075439_10036_pt1 | contig 12406 bp, 5 predicted proteins | sample MintriSingleCell_FD_74264 | JGI IMG/M metagenome (GOLD analysis project Ga0075439, IMG submission 74264) | Marine eukaryotic communities from Monterey Bay, USA to study complex ecological interactions - Minidiscus trioculatus JGI Plate_4_G5... | ecosystem: Environmental > Aquatic > Marine >... | reverse complement strand
TTGTAAATTAGGACACGGTGCAAAGGCCGAGCAACTTATTAATTCTTCGTAGTGGCAGAGTGAGCATATCATGTGCACTATAACTGCAACAAGTAGAAGACACTTCATCATGATGCCAATTGGTGGTGATATACCTTGCTACTGTACAACAACTTGCTTCACTGCTCGTATCATGTATCTCAAAAAGGTATATGCGTCGTGTACTCTGTCTAATTCCCATGGGTAGCGTATAGCCTCTGAACTCTGAACACTCACTCACTACAAAATCGATCTCAAAACTGAGTAGGTATGACTATCTGGTTATGACAATACCATACGGTATAAATATCTAATATCTACGCCTTGTACATTTGTACAACTTTTACACTAGTAACTTCTAAAAAGGATACCAAAAGAATACCGTCAAATTCACACCAATTGAAAGGTACCTTACATCATATGACTTATTATTGACAGTAGTATATATACAGATCAACAAATATGATGGTGTAGAGAGTATGTATGATGGCATGGTGTGGAGAGTGATGGCGAAGAGAGACAATGTCCCACTAACACTGTTGCATTGTATGTAGGATACCGTTCTATCTTAGCAAACGAACACTGCAGCAGCAGTACGATTGAGTCGAACTGGTAACTTGCAGGTTCTTAACTAAACCGAATCAGGTTAAGCCCCACTTCATGGTTTAGACAGGAATGTCCACTCTGGTATGTCAATAGGTTTGTAGTAAGGAATGCAGATAGATTCCTCCTGCACAGATTCTTATCAGCTAGCAAATCCTAGATAGCAGTATCAGACGATATAGACTTGCCATTAAAACTGCCGGCTAGACCTAGCCACATGTAAAAAAAGGATACCGTCAAAATTCACACCAATTGAAAGATAGATCATATGACTTCTTATTGACAATAGTATATAATGAACTACCTAGTTCATCAAAAACTACCTAGTTCATCAAATATGATGAGTTGGTGTAGAGAGTATGATGTCATGGTGTGGATCAGTGAGTCACCTTACACCTGAGGATACCGTATCTTTGAACAACAACAACGATGAGATCATGAGATATCGTATCGTATTCATTACCTAGCTAGGATATTTGCTCTGGTAGTGTACTTATCGGCTTTTGTTACTCGGAAACTGCGGATATAGTAATCACAATTCTATACCATACTAAACAGGCCCAAAGTTCTATATTACGTATCAATTTGCAATCATTAAAACTTTAACACACAACAAGGTGTAACACCCCCTAAAAATATCGTTGCAATAAGTTATAAGAAGATGGTATTCATAATGTTATCATATTATTGTTGGTATGTTGGTATACTACTATTATCAACTACCCTATCCAATGCATTATTGTTACCATCATCAAATAACATCAATACTGCTAGCAGAGGAGGATACCAACAACATATCATATCATCACCCATACACAATAAGCCCAAAAACAATAATAGAGTTGTTGCTCTAAATGCATACGATCGATTTCAAAAGGATGATAATACATTCGGTAATAGAAATAGAGGAGGATCGGGTAGAGAAACTGATATTGATGACGAAGCTGAACAATTAGCTAGAGATTTGGCAGCACGACGGGGTATTAATGTTAATAATAATGAACGAAGAGGTGAACGAGAACGATTACAGCAGGATAGTATGGGAAATAGAAATAATCCAAACAGTCCATTTGGTAAGGATATTGGTGGAGGTCCACCATTTGCATCTGGTCCTACCAATCCTTCGTTTGGTAATAATGCAGCACGAATGTCGTCAGGTCCTATACCTGTTACTCAATCTTTTGGTAGAAGTCCATCTCAATCATCAGGTGATCGATATGATGAATTATTTGAAGATATTGTAAATAGTGAACAAGGTAGACCACCACAAGATGAGAATTTATTCCGTAAAAGAATGAATGATATACCACCTCCATCAGATACACCCCGCAGACTATCCGAACAACAGTGGTTACGGAAAGAGAATCGTGAAATACCACCCGATGCCGTTGTTCGTGGTCAGAAGCAGCAACGTAACTTTGTACATAATGATCAACAACAGCGTCGTATGCAATCTGCATCCCGTTCAGGATTAGATATTGATCGTAGTAATAATCCACCATTACCGCCACGGGGTGCACCTCCTAGGAATATACCACCGGTGAGACGATCAGATAGCGCAAATTACATGAATGATCAACGAAGTGGCATGAGTGCTAATTATCAACAGCAACAATCCTACCGACAACCACCGCCACCTTCACAGACTTACAATTCAATTAATCGAGAACGAAGAGAACGATTATCAAGACAGCCAATGCCACCTAATGGAGGTTTAACACCACCGCCAAATATACGCAATGCCTACAAAAACATGGCCATGCCGCCACCACCAATGTCACCCCCACTATCAGAAATTGCATCATGGAATTATAGATCACAACAGGTTAATCAGAATAATGTATATAATAATATGCCAACGAGTAGTTGGAATAGTATGGGTGGACGACAGTGGAGAGTTCCTACCAAGGGAGGAGGTCCTGTTGGTGGATATCAACAGGGAATGATGCCTCCATATCAACAAGGTCCACCGATGTCGCCGTATCAACAAGGTCGTAGTATGGGATATAGTAGAAGATCTGCATCAGTGCCTTTATCCCAACTAGCAATTCAACCTCATATTGAACCAATTGATCGAGATACCAAGTCATCTCAATCGCAAACTCCCTATGGCAGTGGTACACGTACTTCGTCATCAATGGAATCAAAACCATTACCATTCGCTAATATGGATTCCTCAGAATTTCGTCAGCCATATTCATCGAATCGTCGTGAAGGGAAGGAGCCCAATGGTGTTGGTGCACAAGGAATGTCTCAACAACAACAAAGTTTTGACAACAACTTTCCTGGACAACAACAATCTCCGATGATGATGCAGCCACCTATGATGCAACAGCCAATGATGCAGCAGCCTCCCTCAATGCAGCAGCAGCAGCAGCAACAACAACAACCAGGTGGTAGAAAGTCATTTCAACCACCCAACTTTCGAGATGTGCCACAATCAGATTTTCGTCAACCATCTCAGTTTGAAGAGCAAGAAACATTTGGAGGTAAGCCTGGTCCTTCATTTCCTGGTTCTCCAAGTAGTGAAGGTGGACCACCGCCTAATTTTGATCAACAGCAGTCTGCATTTGAAGAAGATATGATGTTTGGTCCTCCCTTCGGTGTACCTCCTATGATGTTTCCACCTCCAATGGGAGCAAGAGGACCGCCTGGAGTATATGAGAAGAGACCATCTGTATTTAGTGGTGAGGACGGCGTAAAGGTACCAAAGGATCCAATATTGGAGAAACAAAAGCGTGAACAGCAACAGAAAAGTACTGGGTCAGTACAGCAACCATTGAAAGGCAAGGAAGAGATTAAGATACCCAAAGATCCTTTTATGGAACGGAAGAAGAAGAAGACTGAATCTCCTCAGAAGCAACAAGTTGCTCAGAAACAACCAAAAGATCCATTTGTAGAAAGACAGAAACAACAAGAGAGACTACTAGAAATGGGATTACCGCCGCCTCAACCAATACCAATACAACAACAAAACAACCCGCTAAAGGGAAGTGAGGAGAAGATACCAAAGGAGCCGCGGGAAAGACGACCCAATGAACCACAGCAAAGAAGACCTAATGAACCCCAGTTAGGCTCACGAAATAGTTATGCCCCACAGAGGAAGTCTTCAATACCCGAGGGTAGTGCAAATACTCCTAGAGACCCAAGACAGCCACCTAGTAGCAACTTCGACAGGCCAAGTTTTGGTGGTAAGACGAGCTTTGGTAGTGGTAATAGCGGAGAAGATGACATGACATATGAAGAATACCTCCAATACTACAATCTAAACAAATAATGATAGAAAAGGGTAAGAGAGGAGGACGAGTAGTAAGGTGTACTACATACAAGAGGAGGTCAAACAAAAAGGATACCGTCAATGAGATATGTGTCTTCAAGGATACCTTTTTCAAACCCGAGTTTTGCTTGTTGTCAAGAAACAAAACTGCCTCTCATCGATTCCGATGACGCCAAGACGATTGTTGACACCATGGCCTACAAAGTGTCTTGCAATAGCAGCACAAGCATTGTGACCGATCATTTGTTCTCCCATCATCTCATAATTTCTATTCTGACACCTCCAAGACAATAAAGATAAACAAACCAAATAACAAACAATCTCATTCTACTAATTACCATGCGCCATTCATCATCAGTTAATACAAAGCTCAAACGAATTAGTCTCCGTCATACGAACAACGAAGGAGAAGAGAACAAGTCACCCCTTGATGTATCGTCAACTAAAGCGTACACGATCCTAAAAAGCCTAAATGGATACGCCCTCGGAGACGGTCTACGAAATGAAGACTCAATCTTATGCTCTTGTACTGAATCAACATTAGCTGCAGTGAAGAAGATCCAACCAAATGATTGTGGCTTCATTCTAAGATCTGATGGAACATATAAATACTCTCTCTTTGATGGATATAAGCGAGATGGATCATTGCAGTTTCAGGTTGAGCAAGGAAAATATAAAGTTGTACCAGTAGCAAATATAGCAGAGTTCGTCAAGATTCCCATGTTACCAGTATCATCATCTGCTCGTAGAAGCTCTATCCGCTTATCAACATCAGGACGAGTAGTCTCTAAACGTCGAACTTCCGTCAGTAAGAAGTCACTTCCTACTGGCAGACAAATCAAAGATAAGAAGAAGAACAAGAAGGGTAAGAAGCAAGTTACTCCTCAACAGCCAAAGAGCCACGAGGGCTTGATATACTGTAAAGGCCGAGAGGTAATGTACAAGGGAAGCAATGGTGTAGTTAGGAAGATATACCAGAAAGACAGTAGTGTATTATATAAAGGGAGAAATGGCGAAGAAGAGGCCTTGATCTTGGACGTTCATCTCGACGACGAGATGGAGCCCTACTATACCATTAGACTAATTGATGGCAGGGAAATAAGGCAGACAGACAACGATCATATTGTGATGGAGAAGCTTAAGAGTAGTCGTATCATTAGGGTGTAAAGTAACATTAATCTATCAACTACTTTATTAAAACAAAGGTACTCTAATTCTACACTAGACTTTCGACAGGAACAGGGATATCATTCCGACAATTCCCATGCTGATCATAGTCCTGCTACTTGATGAGGCCTGCTCTACGTGCTCAACATTAAGACCATTCTCATTAGATTTCAAAAGTGACAACTCTGAAGGACTACTGCCCGACGAACTTGACGATGGAGTGTCGCCACAGAAGATTCGTTCCTGGACACCAGGAAGTTCAACTTCTGTCATAGCAGACTCAAGCTCTGGTATATCTTGGCTTGTTGTAATATTCCCATCAACAATCCAACTTTTCGAATCATCAATCGGAGTATCAGACCAGAAGGCTTTACCGTTCTTAGTAAAACATCCTTTGGTTCTGGGATGGTCTACTTCATACACAACATCTATACCTAAATCATTTGCAGCAGTGGTGCACTCTTCCTTTGATAGACATACTCGTTTGTACAGTGCAATAACACCCTTAGTAGCTCCATTTCTCAGTTCTAGAGAACCATCATTAAGGATCTTCCAGTCGATAGTGGGATTTGGTATCGAAATAGATCCTGTCTCATCTACCGTCCCATCCCAGCCTCCCAAACTTGCCAAGTAGTTCATCTCCATATTCCTCACATCTTGACTGATTACCCCAAGTGTTGTTTGTCCACAGCACGTCCCGTCGATAAGTATTGATGACGATGTCACATCCTTATATTCTCCAAAGTATGTATTGCCTGGCTGAACTCTTCCATTAATATTATTATCGCCCATTGTTAATGTAATACTAGTAGCGTCCCAACAGCTCACAAAATCAAAGCCATCAAAAGCACAACCACCAAGAACCGGCTTAACAAGCTGCTTACCATCAAAGTATTGTAAAACAGTCCATGTGTGGCCTAGGAGTTGAGGAAACTCTTCAACAGAAGATACTGTTGTTGTTGCAACATCTGTTGCAGGAGATGTTGGGATTGTTGTAGTTGAAGCATCAACATCACAATCGGGAATTAAACACATATCAGTGTAATAGCAACTCCATTGCAATGCACCACTATCGAAACTAGTTTCACAATCACATATGAATGATTCATATGTATTATCACAGCATGATTCGGTTGATCCATCAGTACATGTTGCTAATTCAGTAGAGCATGGGAGATTTGGACTACATTCCTCAGGTGATAGTATATCTGTCACAGCATCAGTAGTAGGAGATGTTGGAGTCGTTGTTGTTGAAGCATCTACATTGTCAACACCACAATATATTCTCTCTTGCATACCTGGCAAATCAGTATTGGATATATCCTTATATACATCAGATGGGGACCAGAATACGTTATCTTTCTTCTTAAAGCACCCTTTTGTAGGAAAATCTCCTGCAATCACATCTGTAACACCCATCTCTGCCGCAGCAGCAACACATTCGTCTTGAGTAGTACAGAAAGATACTTCTGCATTGATTGTATAGGACACAAGATATGCACTTATACCGATTATTACTCTGTATAGAACGGATATCATACTAATGGCAATTCAATAGTCGATACTGTTATAATTGTGTGTATACCAATTTGTAGGATATCAATTGCAACCAAACGATAGGTATCAAGCAAGAACACTTATTAGGATTCTTGATCATTGACAAACAAGTTCTTCTTGATCATGCTATTGGTCTTTAACATAAAAAGAATAAGAGGATTCTCATGGGCTAAGATACCTGTGGTGAGGATACTTCTTGACTTCTTGCCTAAATTTTATTGCAAAAGTTCGACTAAAAACAATCATGATACCATACTCGACGTCGACAACGAATCAACTTCTAGTAATAGAAAGGCGTTAATAAACCAATTATTGACTACTGATTGATTACCTAGTATGATATCGATTGAGATCGAAAGGAATCAGATAATTTAATTCGTTTTGTGCACATCTTGTGCATAGCGAGTATCCAAATTATTTTTATCTACTGAGGAGAGTAATTAGTATTCTTGATATAGCTTACACATCATACACCCCTCTATCAGATATATTATACCATATTAGCAACTACAAGCAAACTATGTCAGAAGGAGAGGAGACAATACCGACGAGGAACCGTCGCCGTGGGGGTTGCAAAGCTGGAGATAATTGCAAAGGAATCGCCTGCAGCCACTGTTGGAGTTTCAAGTTATCATCTAAGAGTATTACTCTCAAACCCAAACCCAAAGCAATGTCTGTAACTGATGATGACGTCCCTATCGATCATAACGATGATGTTGCATTGTCAAACAGTGATGTGGCGGTTGCTTCTGTCCCCGACGAGAACAAAAAAACGAGTGGTATATCAGCTTTGGATAATAATACCAAAGGGACTTCGAATAGGGTATTATCCAAAACCCACTTGTTCAATTCATTATCAGTCAGTGAAGAGATGAAACCTATCATGCTTTCCCTTTCTACACCTGAACAAGTTGAGAAGTTTAGGATGGAGACTGGATTGTACCATAAGGAAGAGAAGGAAGAAGATAAACCTATGAATGTTGATGATGTCACTACATCTACTAATACAACATTGAAGAAGAGCAGTAAGAAGAAATGGTGGAAGAAGAAGGATAGTAACAAGTCTAAAATCAAGGCAGCCGCTGATAGTGGTAAGATCTATGAAAGTAGTGATACCAACAAACAGCCATTATATACCGCATTAGATGAATATCATGATCATGATGCAAATGAATCAAAGGGGAGTAGTAAAAAGAAGGAGGAACAGATTGTAGTGGAAGAAGATTTGGATGAATTGAAACCTGATATTGATGCAGATACAAATGGGGAGGAAAAGAAAGTAGAGGAGGAGGTTCGTAACAACAAGGACTCCTCGTCTCTAACCTCTCTAAAGGAATATGTTGTGCGAGAGTCGAATACAAAAGACGACACATTCTGTACTTCGGTGGCAATGGCTCTTGAATCTGGCGTGGAAGGAGGATTATACAATATTGAAGATGTGCTTCCTCCAGTGAAAGTACACAAAGAGAAAATTCAAGTTGTCGATGTATCATCAACCCCAAGCCGCATTAAAGTATCTAAGAAGACTAAACGGCCCAAGACAAAGAGGACAAGAGAGAATTTGTCCTACATGTCTCTAGATGATCATTATGACAATACATCTGATAATTCGTCAGATAATGCGGTTCCACCGCCGCTGCCGGAGATATTTGTTTCTGAGAGTAACAGATTCAGTGCACACGAAGAACCAACGAAATTGCAAGACAAAGAGATAAAGAAGGAGATTGAGGAAGTTGACATAACTATATGTGAGGATGACTTCCTAGACCATCTAATTGAATCAATAATGGAGGTCAAGGAGAAGAACATTGATTATATAACGGGATGTGATGACAATATCAACAAGAATGCTCTGACCGAAGCAGTCCCCGAAGTTATTAGCAGAAAAGAGGACAAGAGTAGCAGTTCAGTAGGTTTATCAAAAACTGCCTCTGATCATACCAAGATCAACAATATTTTGTCAAGAAGTAAGTTGATAGGGAATGTAAATAATGGTCCCTCGAGGAAGAGTAGTATCAAACCATTCAATTCTCTAAATGAAGGAGAGGCGGAAGCAGTTGAGATGGTTATGAGCAATACTGCAGTATCTACTCCGCCATTATCTCAACCCCAGCCCAAGCCACAAAAGAAGACGAGGTTGGCAATGGCTAGGGAGAAACTGACAAAACACAAAGAGTCTGTATCTAAACAAGAGCAGGTGGTACCAAGTCCGGATGTCTTGAAATCCATAACTATTATCCCCGCCGCTTCCACAGTCCTGGAGCAACAAGACGATATCCAAGCAGAAGACGAGCTGAGTGTATGTCCTTCTCAAGTTCCAGACACCTCAAAACAGCTCAAGAGGAAGAGGCTCCGAGCTATTATGGACAAGCGGAAGAGTGGAATTGTTCAACATGAGAATAAGAAACCGGAAGAAAAGAGTAGCCCAACAGAATTAACAGAATTCAAGACGCTACTTACAAGCAAGAGGTTATTCAATCCAATCAAGAGTAAAACAGAGAGAGGTCAAGGCATCGGTGCAGCCTTTAGAGGCGACAATTATGTTGAAACACCAGAAGACAGAATCAAGGCGGCTCTGGCGCTTCCTGCCGATACAGTATCAAAGGACTCCAAAGATTCCGTGGCACTGACAAATCCTTTGAAACAAGTAGATGTCAAGCCGAAGGAAGACAATGATATTGTTAGTAAGTTGACAGCTACTACAAAAGATGAGGGAAATGGCGAGAAGAAGAAAACCTCCCCGCTTGATTCTTGCGGCATGATGGGGATAGAAATAGCAAACGACCTCAAGGAAGCAATCATCATGCCCGCCAAGAACCTATGCACGTCGGAGGGTATCTACCCTAGGTGGTGTTTTAGTGACAACGCAGACGAGCAAGTAGTACAAGAAGGAGATAGGCAAGAGGTACTGGTAATGTGGCAGCCAACTAACGAAGATACTGACAGGAATCAGGAGAGCAATGAGCCAAGTGCCAAGCCTCCTACACTTGCAGAGAAGACTTTGAATTCCATCTTTCCAAAAGAAGAAAGCCAAGTCCGCTCTCCATCTCCTACGCTTACAGATATCTCTTCTGAATCATCTGAAGATGTCAACCCAGAAGTGAAGAAAACTATATCGGAGGCATTGGAGAAGGCTAGGTTACAAAAGCACAAGAAGGATACCAAGTCAGCAGCAGAAGCTGGTGTATAAACGTGTCGAGAAGTATCCCGATCTCTAGTTATGTGTGTAAATTAATTGTATTGACAGTGATATTATTCTGTTATCACTTTACTTTCTATCTTAACTTATTTTGCAATCCATTGAAGTATCTGCCTCCCAGATCCAGATAACACACGATTCTCAATACAAATATATCTTGCTATTTAAACTCATAACAACATTACCGTTGACTATGAATATACCACAACTTCTTCTCATAATTCTATACACACCCCTCCTTTAAGCTTAGAGGGAGATACATAAAAACACAGAACCCACTTCTTTAGTCAAGACGATCGTCTTTACAGGATACCAATTACATATGCTTCATTGATACCCACTTTAACTTCTCTAAATACAACTGCTTCTTCTCGTCATCAGTCAATGGTTTACTCTTCTTTAACAATTCTTGTAATTCTTTTGATCCATCCTCTCCTCCTTGTAATTCATGATTACTATTTTGATATACTTTTTTGATGTGTTGTCGAACTGCTTTATTTCTACTTATATTTGACGTTTTCTCGGGAGTAGATCTGGTTGAGTTGGTATCGTCGGTTGTTGATGATATATCTGTTGAAGAAGTATTATCATCGATGCAATAACATGCACCGAACATATTCCGTATCATTGCTGGGGGAGATAACATTGTAGATACTTCGTGTGGTATGTTTTTGAGATATGTCTAGATCGTCGGCAGTTGCAGGCAGAACTAGTCGTATTATCGATATATAGACTTGATGTTTGATTGTGATATTCTTTAGTTGATTTGCTTCAACCTTACCCTAACAACAACCAATCAATATGCTCTTCATTTTCCTTCTGTTCTGCCATGTCTCGAGGAAGATTATTGGCATGCGACTGGATTTATTGTTGACAAATGCTATGGCGATTATTATTGTACCACATATTACTTGGATATATAATATGACACATGTCAAACCGTCCTACTTTTAAAACTTTGTCAAACTCTTTTTAGTCGAGCAAATGACGCCGCCGCATTGTCCCTTTCTTTTAGCCTATACTCGACAACGCAATGAATGAAAGCTATCCAAGCTACCTCCAATCATCTTTCTCTTGATAGCTCGACGAAAGGATTTGATGATATTAACGTTGGGTATCCTTTATGGTCACGCAATGCTCATTATGAGTGCTTAGTTGATTGACATACAATACTGTTGATAGGTGTGGTGCGATCACAATAGATATTAAAGATTGCTCTGAAATTGTAGAGTCTGAAATAGTGTTGTAACGATCGAAGATACACCTACAACCCCGTTATCACAAGCGAAATCATGAATACACACAACTCCTCTTCAGCATTCGATAACACTGAACAAGGACGGAGTTGCAATGAGCATGATATGGAAACAATCAATGCTGCCAACAATTCTTCATCGCCGCCAATCCAGTTCAAGTCGGAAGCTGCAAATATATACTATAATGCAATGCGAGTAAAGAATAGTGAATCGCCCGATTTGCAACAGCAACAACAACCCAAGAAGAAGAAGAAGCAAGAGAAGAAGAAGATTAGATGGAATAAGAAAACTAAGAAGGGTAAATTCCATAACATTCTACCCACTGCCAATACAACTGTACCTCCTACGTCTACTGCACAAGATACTGCAAGGACAACATCATACTATGAAAATAAAATGTCACAATTATTAAAGAAACACCGTTCATTTGCAGCTGAGCATACCAAGGAGATGAATAAAAGTCCATCTGATTTGGCTAATGATATGACTATTCAGGAGAAGGTTAGCAGTAGTAAAGTGGTAGAGCGGAGCAAGAAGAAGAATAAGAGCACTACAAGCAAACATATGACGTTAGATGAGTTTTATGATGACGAGCCCGTCGTGGAGACAAAGGAGAAGAAGAATGAACCCGGGAAGAAGGCAAAGGAGGTAGAAACGATTGTTAAATCGCCCTTACTATCACCTAAGAGTGATATCAACACTCCTGCTATTGTTGATGAAAGTCCATTCCTATTGGATATGCTTGAGGAGGAGAAGGATAAGAAAGTTGTTAGTTTAGAAGTCGATGTCGAGGAATGTAATTTCATTGCAGATATGATTGAGGAGGAAAAGAATAAGGTTGTTAGTTCTGAGAAATTGAATGACCTTCAAGAAGGGGAAGCAGAAGAAGAAGATGTCTTCACTGACAGCAGTGATGATGAGAAGCCGATAGTAAACATCATCGCCGGGGATGAATCCAACTGTAGTAGCATAAGCGAGAGCACAAGCCCTTCCGGCAAGGTAGTGAAGCGGTTTGACGTCGACAAGAGTATTGAGAAGTTTGAAGCTGCCAAGAGGAAACACGGCAGCTCGTCAACGATGTTATCCAAGAAGAAGATCAAGGAACAGGCCTTGGATAAAATGAAGAAGGCAATCAGGTTTGCCAAAAGTAATAGTACATCTTCTCCCAAAGATACTCCAACCTCTACTGATAATGAATCCTTTTCTCCCAACCTTACTGGCGAATTTACCAATAGAGAAGAGATTGGTGCACCCTCTCCATCGTTAAAGGGATATGAGCATCGTTTAGCTCAGGCATTAGCAACATCGGACAGACCAGAGACTGCAGTG